>Ga0315535_1001274_pt1 | contig 16869 bp, 12 predicted proteins | sample SalMarSW160220MG_2_FD_203092 | JGI IMG/M metagenome (GOLD analysis project Ga0315535, IMG submission 203092) | Salt marsh sediment microbial communities from the Plum Island Ecosystem LTER, Massachusetts, United States - Salt Marsh Sediment SW1602-20 ...
ACTAGGCACTCCATTTCCTTTCACCTTTCATCTTTTACCTTTTACCTCATTTGACATGTTGCCATACGCAGAACCATATAAGATCAAGATGATCGAACCCATGCATCCCAGTTCGGCCGGGGAGCGTAAAAAATGGATCAAAGAGGCCGGGTACAACCTTTTTAACCTGAAAAGCGACCAGGTATTTATCGACCTGCTCACCGATTCAGGAACCGGTGCCATGAGCCAGGAACAGTGGTCGGCCCTGATGTCCGGGGATGAATCCTATGCAGGCAGCAGGTCCTTTGATCAGCTTCGGGAGACCATTACCTCGCTGACCGGTTTCCCCTATGTGCTTCCCACCCACCAGGGCCGGGCAGCTGAAAATGTGCTGTTCTCGGTGATGGTCAAAGAGGATCAAGTGGTCCCCGGTAATGCTCATTTCGATACCACCAAAGGTCACATCGAATTCAGGAAGGCCAGTGCCTTTGACTGCACCATTGATGAAGCTACCGATACCCGGAAGTATCACCCCTTCAAGGGCAATCTGGACCTGAACAAACTGGAGAATGTGCTCCAGGTTTACGGCAAAGAGCGGATCCCCATGATCATCGTCACCATCACCTGCAACTCCACAGGTGGACAACCGGTAAGTATGGAAAATTTGAGACAGGTCAGGGAGTTCAGTAAAAAACAGGGGATTCCTGTGATCTTTGATGCGGCTCGGTTTGCTGAGAATGCATATTTTATCAAAACCAGGGAGGAGGGTTATGAAAACAGCTCCATCCGTGAGATTGTACGGGAGATGTTTTCCCTGGCCGACGGGATGACCATGAGCAGCAAGAAGGACGGGATCGTCAACATGGGCGGATTCATCGCCCTCAACAGTCAGGCCATCTACCGGGAAGCAACCATGTACAACATCTTGTTCGAAGGATATATTACTTACGGGGGCATGTCGGGCCGGGACATGGCCGCCCTGGCCCGGGGACTGGAAGAGGCCACTACCTTCGGGTATCTGGAAAGCCGGATCAAACAGGTCCATTACCTGGGCCGGAAACTTCACGACATGGGAATCCCCGTACAGGAACCCTTCGGCGGACATGCCATATTCGTGGATGCCACCCGATTTCTCCCGCATGTACCCAGGGAGGAGTATATTGCCCAGACCCTGGCCCTGGAGCTCTACCTGGAATCGGGGGTGAGGGCCGTGGAGATCGGAACGCTTCTGGCAGACCGGGATCCGGAGACCAGGGAGAACCGGTATCCCAAACTGGAGCTTATGCGTCTGACCATTCCGCGGAGGGTCTATACACGCAACCACATGGATTATGTTGCAGCGGCGCTTCATCAGGTATACCGCCGCAGGGAAAAAATCACCTCAGGATACAAAATCCGTTACGAAGCCCCCATCATGCGCCATTTCACAGTGGAGCTGGAAAAAGCAGATACAAGTTCAGCCTAATATCCGTAATGCCAGCCCATGTGGTTCTGACCATGACAGTTCAGGTAACACCGACCGGTAAACAAGCCTGTACTCTCATACCTGAAAGCTCCGTTGAAATGGGGAGAGACGATGTTTACATCAAAGTTGATCAGGTGGGCATTGTTGGTGCTGTTGCCCTGCGTATGGCTGATGCCATGGGGATCATGGCAGGCATTACAGGGAGTCTGAAGGTCACGTATGTGTTTGTCGTGATCATCAAAAGATTCATCACCCAGGATGCTGTTGCGGTTGTGACAGCTGTAACACAGTTCATAGGCAGACGCCGACTCAACCGTATAGTCAGCCGTCAGGTACCTGTATTTAAGCAGAGCCGGAAAAATGGAACCATGTGGACCAGCGGGAGATCCGCTGCCATCGCTGGCATGACAATCGGTGCAGTAAATGACGCTGGATTCGGTCAGGGGCGGGATCAGGCTGGGCACATTTGGATTGGTGCCCGGTGAGTTGACCGCATGATGGGATGGATTGGCCGGGTCAAATTCAAGCCGTACATTGTTTTGCACCACCAAGCGGGTGGTTAAACTGGCAGGCTTGGAGGGACTATCAGCATGGCAACGGTAGCATAATTCATAGGCATACTGAAGGGGGACCACCGGATTACCGCTCTGGTTCACCCCACGGGCCCCGGTAAGGAATCCATTGGCAGCGGGAGCCACGGCAGAAGTATTGTTCACAGCATGTGGATTATGACAATCTTCACACTCCACATGCATGGAGAGTGCCTGGGCATCCTCGCCGGCATCATGCTCCAGGTTGTATCCATACACATTGTGCAGGTATGGTTTGGCCAGCTGGGCAACCAGATTGGTGGATGCCACGTTGCCGTTGTGACAGGGGAGGCAGTTGCCCTCTTCATCCAAAGTATTCATCAGCCTTCGCTTGTTCCCTGCACCATGCGGATCGTGACAATTCTCACATGCATTCTCTGCCACATTCGGGTAGCTTGTATGGGGCCAGGGATCATTGCCGTTGCCGTTCCAGGTAGCTGTGGATGTACTGTGGATTGAAAATGTCCAGTAATCCCTTTCGTGACAGCTGAAACAGAGCTCCGAATACCGGTTGGTGACCCTTAGAAAATCATTGGTCAGGTTCCGGTGGGGATCATGGCACGATGTACATTGCATGCGACCGTTATCCAGGACAACCGGGGGTACAATGGCAGTGGGATCCTTCAACTGTCCGTCAGCCGCCGCAAGTCCGGTGGTATAATCAAATGAAACAGGGTGGTCATCTGCCAGGTCGGTTGACAGGTTGGCGTGACCTGCGGGCATGCTGGTGATTCCATCTGCAAACTCAATATCACCGGTCCTGCTGATCACATTGCCCAGGGCCGTGGTTCCGTCGTGGCAGCTCAGGCAGAGTATGGAGGCACCATCGGGCTGACCCGGCACCGCCTGAACAGTGGAGCTGTGGTACAGGGTATAGGTATAGCCCGGATCATGCTTGTTCCAGAGCGGACTGGAGGGGCGTGTGTTGTGGGGCGTGTGACAAAAAACACAGATCTCCGGTTCGGTACTGGCCTTCACATCACCGGGACCCGTCACCGACAGGTTATGGACCGAATTCACAATGGATTGTGAACCTGCCCAGGGTGTGAAAAGAAGAAGGAAAAGCGCTCCCATCACTATGGTTTTTCTCATGGCAATCCGTTTTTAACCCGTTCAAAGATCTGGATCCTTCCGTTATAACTGTCGGCCACATAAATGCGATCCTGTTCATCGATATAAATCCCTGCCGGCATCCAGAACTCTCCTTCCCCTTGTCCCTGCTTCCCAAAGTTGTAAAGGTAGTGTCCTTCCCCATCGAAGATCTGGACCACATGAAACAGGGCGTCGGCCACATAGATGTTCCCTTCTGAATCGGTGGCAACTCCTTTCGGCCTGGCCAGGTTTCCCGTGGCATCGCCGCTCTCTCCGAATACAAAGAGAGCTGTTCCCTGCTGATCAAATGCCTGCACACGAAAATTCATTGAATCAACAATATACACCCGTCCATCCTGGTCAATCCAAATGAAAGTGGGATAATTGAAAGCCCCCGAAGCCGAACCCCGTTCACCGATATACTTCACAAGTTCTCCTTCTCTGTCCAGTACACAAATCCTGTGGGCCCCGGTCTCCACCACCCATATTTCCTGCCTGCTATTGCAGTAGGCAATCCCGGTGGGCTGATCAAATGAAACAGACCCGGATAGAGGAGACAATCCCTTTTCTGAGATCCTGAATACCAGGTTCTTCCTTGAGTCGGTACAGAGCAGATCACCTCCCGGCATCCGACACATCCCTACCAGTGAGGGGAATTCCCGGGCTGCCTTTTTTATGGATTTAAGCTCATGAGCCACTCCCTCATTGCACTCGAAAACAGTTCCGGCACCCTGATCCAGAATCAGGAATTCCTGTGGAGTGAGCGCTACAATTCCAAAGGGTTTGATCACTTCCTGAGGCATTCGTCCGAATACAAGATCGGAAACACGCCGGCTGAAGGTGGTTTTTTGATCCTCCTTAACCGGTGGAAACTGACCGATCCACCTGATCTTATATTCACTGCCCGTCTGCGCAGCTATGGTGGAGAGACAATAAAAAAACCACACCCATAGAGCCAGTTTTCGTTTCATCCCATCGAACAGGGATCTTCTATATTTGACTTCACTCCTCATACAGCACTCTTTTCCCTTTTTCCTTTCACCTTTTCCCTTTTCCCTTATTTCACCTGGTATAGGAGAGATTTCCATGACACCCGGGAAGACAGGATCCTCCGTTCTCACGGGGTATAAAATTCATCTCCATTTCCCATTTCCCGAATTCCACGACCTCTTCCACGAGGTATGGCTGGGGTGATCCATGCAGGTTATGGCACATCCTGCAATTCCTGCCTTTGTTCCCGTTGATGTGAACGAAATGCAGGTTTCTGTTCCCGTTCCTGAAATTGGTTGCCCACTGGGTCTCCTCTGCATCGATGATATCGGTGTCATGGCAAAGAAAACAGAGTTCAAAATTCTCCGTTTTTGCCGGCAGGTAATCTGCTTCCGGGTATGGAGTGTTCAGGAGCGCCCTGTATTCCGATCCGTGGGCCTGATGACATACCGTGCAACCGCCCCCGTCTATGGCCGAATGGGCCATGGCCTGTCCGCGAACCAAGCGCCTGATGTTGATGGTCTCAGAGGAATCGGTCCTGTAGACCCTGTTGTGACAGGAGAGGCACAGTTCCTCCCCCGGAAGGTGCAGGAGACTGGGTTCAGAGGATCCGTGTGCATCATGACATGACAAACATGCTCCCTCTGCCACCGGCTGGTGTCCATGCGACGGGTCTGCGGGCTCCTCATGACAATAAAAACAGAGTTCCGGTATTTGGTCCATCAGTGTAAAACCCATCACCCCTTCCCGGGGATGGGATTCACCTGTTGACTCGTGGCAGTTGTCACAGGCATCCGAGGCAGGCATATGCATCACCTCATGTTCCACCAGCGCTCCATGACAATCCACACACATGCTTGTCTGCAGGACTTTCTTCCCATGACCCGCGTGGGATGCTGCCGGACCCGGGAGGAAAAGCGAGATCAATATTTCTACAATGATAAAATGGATCATATCAGTCCCTTTTCATGCATTAAAATTTCCGTGTCAGCTGGACATAAGCGCCATTGAAAGCAAACCAGCTGTTCTGGTACGTCCGCCTGTACATCTCCACACCCACCCTCACATGGAGTTTATTGAATACCGAATGGAATTCTGCCCTGGCCGTCAGGAGGTCCAGGTCGATATTCCTCCCTCTCTGGTTCAGATATCCAGACTCCAGGCTTACCCTCATCTGCGGACGAATCCTGTAGGCCAACTTTCCGGATATATTGGTATAAAGCTGGTCCTCCTGATCAGCAATCATCCTGTAATCACGTACATTTCCATTGAGGGTAAAGATCAGCCTGGATTTATAATTCCAGTTCATATCCACATAGTACCGCTTCATCCTGTAAGGAATGATATTGCTGTCATACAGGTCGGCTTCAATTCCGGCTCTGGCAAATCCCACATCCATCCGTACACCGAAAACATTCTGGCTGTAATAGTTCAGCGTCAGCAGATCCCCCTGGTCTACCTTCGGATAATCCTGTACCGAATACCGGTAATAAAACTCCAGCAAGCGATTAAACAGCTGGACGCTGGCACTGAAATGGTTGTTGTTTGCCCCGTACGAATAGGTCCCGGGTTGCCGGTAGGTGTAATCGATATATACAGAAGAATTATTGGGGATCAGTCCGCCCGGCACCCTCTGGATTTCCATATAACTGGCTCTTTCTATAAGTATATAGTCAAAATTGGGCTGGTAAATAATGGTCCCTGTACCATCCTTCACCACCACGGATGCCACCTCCACATAGGGCTTATTCAGCAGGATCAGCACACCGTCGGTCAAGCCCTGTTCCTCATTGATGATTTGCAGGAAACCCGTTACTCCCTCTGAAGAATGATGATGCCTGTAATAGCGGTAGGACAGGTTCAGGTGCCCGGTAGGTATTTTCTTGGTGTACCTGAGGTCCACCCCACCCCTGGTATCTGTTTCTTCATGCAGGGTGGCGGCAACTTGATTCACTTTGGCATACTCAATGTAAACCTTTGTGGTCAGGCTCTGGAACAGTTTGTGCTCAAGAGAGGCCCGCCCCCGTTTCTGATCCCAGGTCTGTATGGGATCTTTCAGGTTATAAAGGTCAAAATTCCCCCTCAGTTTCAGTTGATAGGGCAGCTGCAGCGAGACTCCTTCAAGAACCTCCACCCGCCTGAAGCTTGTGGTCCCCTCCTGGTCATACCAGGTGATCCTGGAGTTCAGATTGTATCTCCTTCCGGCATCCAGGTATACATTGTTGTTCATTGCCACCCGGTTCGTCAGATGCTGCGTCCGGTGCAGTTCGGCATAGCTGTAGAGATAGTTGTTGTGCGCACAGACCAATTCACTGCGGTCCCTGGAACCGAATGATTTGCTTGTCCTCACCTGGAGGTTTTCCTGGTCCATACTGAACTTGCGGCCAGTCTGTGTCTCTTCCTGGTCCCAGTTCTGGTTCCGGTATGTAACGGTAACCGGCAGGATCCTGTTGTTCAACGAAAGGATAGCGCCCCACTGCAAGTTATTGGACCTGACATTGGTAAGCAATTCACGGTTGTAGTAATTCTGGTCAAAATTGAAAAATCCCTGGAGTGTGACCGGTTTGTTGTTACATAAGGTGGCCGTCAGGTCCACCTTTTTCAGGGTCCGGACTTCGGACCGGTCAGGAATGGTAATGTATTTCTCATCCCTGGTCTCGGGACTGTAAGCACCATTCAGATCAATCAGGAGGATCTCTTCATCCCAGAGGTAGCTGCTGGTATTCAGCTTGATCCCTCCCAGCAGGTAAGTGCTTCTCTGATCTTCGGTAACTTCGTTGAAATTACTCTCCAACTGCCGGTACTGCCCCCTCAGGTCCACCTCCCCGGTAATGCTTCTGAATTGCCAGATGCCCGGTTTAGGGGCCGGTTGTGAAAAACAGAAGACCGGGCCCAGCATGAAAGCTACCATCCATATGTTCCTGATCGTTTTCACATCATCCTGATCAATAATCTATTGAAAAATATACCGGTCCTCACCCCCGTGGGGATTGTGGCAGTCCATACAAGTCATGCCTTCCAGTCCCTCGTGTATCTCGTTCCTGAACACGCTTTCAGCCTGGTGACAATAAAAGCACAGTTCTTCACCCGTAAACCTGAGTAGCTTCGCTTGTTCGGACATATGAGGATCATGGCACGAAGTACAATATCCCCCGGCCACAGGTCCGTGCAGGTATTGAAACCTGTCATTTAAATCCTCGTGACATGTGTAGCAGAGTCCCGGCTGGGGTTCAGTCATGCTGCCCAGTGCCTCCGGGTCGTGGCAGGCTTCGCATTCTCCCTCTTCATAGGGATAGTGTATGAATAGCGTTTGGACCTCCTCTTCCGGATCATTTGCAACAAGGTTGGCGGAGTCTGCCGGAAAAGCCTTGGATCCTTGCAGCTCCACCCGGGTGCTGTCTGATTCGGGAACCCCATCGAAAAAAAAAGTCAACAGGCTCTTCCCGGAAGGGGAACACTGGCTGAGCAGGAAAATACCAACCGTAAGGAGAAATCCCACCCATATTTTGCCTTCCTGGTTCATCAATTGAGGGTTAAGGTGAAGAGGGCTTCTCTTCAACGAAACCGTATATATTCACCTTTGCCGGCCCATACTGGTTGGTTACGTAAATCAGGTATTTCAGCTCAAAACTTTCATCCACATAGGGTTGAAAATATGAAAGATTTTCATAGCTGATCTCCACTGCAGCCGGAAGCCACATGGCCCCGGCTCCTTCATAGGCGCCGCCAAAATACATCAACAGTTCCCTCCTGCCATTGAAGATCTGTACATTCTCAAAGGCGGCATCCACCACATAGAGGTTCTCTTCCCTGTCCACGGCAACTCCTTTGGGTCTTGTAAACCGGCCCGGACCACTTCCATATCCTCCGATAATCCCCAGCAACGCTCCATCCAGGGAAAACTGCTTCACATTGAAATCCCCAAAATCTGATACATAAAGGATGTTGTTGCTGATGGAGATGTTGGTGGCCTGCCGGATAAATCCCTCTTCGCCAGCCTCAATACCAGGAATACGGCCAATAAGTTCATAATTTTCACCCCCGTATACGCATACCGAATGTTCCCGCACATTGGCCACATAGATCTTTCCCTGGTGGTATTCAACATCGGTCGGTTTGAAATTCTCGGTCTCCCCGAAAGCATGGATGAACTTCATTTCGTTGTCAAATACAACGATCTGTTTCCGGTTGGCATCCGCCACATAGATTGTTCCGGCATCATCCACACAACAGTTGACAGGCAGCTGTAACTGCCCTTTGCCTTCCGGGATAAAATACGCAAATGTTCCCTGGGTAAGATCCAGCATCACCAGTCCGGCCAGACCGGTGTCGCAGATATAGACTTTCTGTTTATGAACTGACACGCCATAAGGTTTGACGATGCCAAGGGGCTCTTCTTCCCCGAACAAGTACCTGTGAAACCCGCTCTTTTCTCCTTTCATATCCTCCGAGGAGGAAAAATGGGTGAGGAACTGTATCCGGGCGGTGTCGGGGGGGGGTGGAAAGATGACCAGGGGATCTGGGGATGGCGAGCTGGCTGTCTCCTGGTTGCATGACCAGGCGAGGCCTGTCAATACCAGCATTCCAAAGAGTACAATTGGATTGATTCGGTTCATGTGCTTATGAACTGTTCATTTAACTATGCTTGATTATTTGCTACTTATTATGACATGTAAGGCAGAGTTCGCTATTCACATTGGACATTTTCAGGAGGTAGGATACACCATACCTGTTGTGAACATCGTGACATGAAGCACACTCCATTTTGCTATTGAAAAGCATATCATTGTCAATGGTACTGCCCAGTCCGCTGTTGGTGGTTGTCGGCGGGAAAAGGCCCCCGTCGCTGACTGCCAGTGCATCGGTATAATCAAAAGAGATGGGATGTTCGGTACTCAGATTATTACCGCCCACGCCCCCGATCCTTGCTGACGGGTCAATAAAATTGGTGCCGGAACTGATTCCCCCGAAGTTTTCAAGCGCTACAGTCCCATCGTGACAACTGAGACACAACCTGGAGCTTGCACCCGGATTTGTAATGGTTGAACTTCCGTTGAAAGTAGGGGAATCATAGAGTGTATAGCCTGCTACAACTGTCGTTTCATGGTTCCATAGTGGAGCACTGATGATGTTTACAGACTGGTGAGTGGTATGACAAACACCACATCCCCTGTTGGTTGTTGGAGCCCATGATTCAGTGGAAAAATCATGAGCTGTTCCTGCAATCTGGGAAAATCCTCCCTGGACAATTGCAAACAGGAACAACAATACAAAGAATAACCTGAGGTTTTTCATAGTCAATACGTTTAGATTCGGGAAATTGATGGTGGGTTTATATGAAGATTTATGGAAATTCCAGACATCGGGGCACAATTCTTAAGAATTCTCCAACTAGATTAAGAAAATATTCAGTGATTTGGAAGTAATATGCTCACAAACACACGATTTAGAAGCGTTTTAATTGAAGGTTTCCTCATTCAGGCAAAAATAACGACATTTACCCGCTCAATTTTAAAATGAAAGATCTAACCCAGGGAAGTGCAGGAAGGGGTATTTTCAGGTTTGCAGCCCCAATGCTGTTGGGACACATGTTCCAGCAACTGTATACATTTGTGGATCAGATCATTGTAGGCCGCTTTCTTGGGAAGGAAGCCCTGGCCTCGGTGGGGGCCTCTTTCCCCATCCTGTTTACACTGATTGCACTGATTATCGGCATAGCCACCGGGGGAACCATCGTGATCTCACAGTTTTTCGGAGCAAAAAATTTCCCGAAAGTAAAGCGGGCTATTGATACCATTTTCATTGTCATGGCGATCTCCGCGGTGATCATGACCGTGGTGGGGATAGTCTTTTCGGAAGATCTATTCAGGCTGATCAGGCTGCCTGAGGAGCTGATGGAATCGGCCAACGCCTATTTCACCATCTATGTATCCGGACTGTTGGTTTTTTTCGGGTACAACAGTGTGGCTGCTGTGCTGCGCGGTCTGGGGGACTCCATCACGCCCCTCTATTTCCTCATGATTGCCACAGTGATCAACATCGGGCTTGATCTGCTTTTTATTGTTAAGCTGGGATGGGGGATTGAAGGAGCTGCCGTGGCCACCGTCATCGCTCAGGGAATTGCATTTATCGTGGCGGTCTTCTATCTCAACAGCAACCATGAACTGATCAAATTCAAGCTTCGTGAATTTGCATTCGACCGGGAGATATTCCGGCAAAGCCTTCGTATCGGTTTGCCTACAGGCTTGCAGCAGACTTTTGTAGCTTTGGGTATGCTGGCCCTCATGGGTATTGTGAACGGATTCGGGACCGATGTGGTAGCTGCCTATACGGCCGCCGGGAGGCTGGACAGTCTGGCCATCATTCCGTCCATGGTGTTTTCAATCGCCCTTTCGACCTTTGTGGGGCAAAACATCGGGGCCGGTAAACTGGACAGGGTAAAACAGGGTCTGAAACGCACCTTGCTGATGGCATCTTTTGTTTCCCTGGGGATCACCATCCTGGTCATTGTTCTCAAGTTTCCGCTCATGCGGTTGTTTACTACTGACCTGACAGTCATCAACCTGGGTGGCACCTACCTGACCATTGTCACTTCATTCTACCTTCTTTTTACGGGAATGTTTGTCTATACAGGGGTGATGCGCGGTGCCGGCGATACCATTATTCCCATGTTTATCACACTGATTTCACTGTGGATTATTCGCATTCCAACTGCCCTGTTCCTCAGCCAGGAAACCATAGAGCTGTTCGGCCTGACCATCAGGGGAGCCGGTCTGGGTCCATCAGGAATCTGGTGGTCCATCCCCTCGGGATGGGGGTTTGGACTCATATTCTCCTTCCTCTATTACCGGACAGGCAGGTGGAAGACCAAAACGGTGGTCAAAATCAATGTGGAGCCGGCTACGGTAACCCGCTGAAGATGGAATACAGCTAAAAGTAGAGTCCGGCCAAGTATCCAAAAATAATGTGGGCTGGAAAACACCCTATAACATTATTTAACCTGTTTCAATTGATTAGATCTTCATGATTGGTTAACTTGGTTTGATTTTTGTGCTATTTGCCGGGACTACACTACCTCATTTGCCAGAATGATCAGAAGAAATTGTTGTCTTTTCATACTGACCCTGATCTTTTGCTCGTTTCTAAACGGACAGGATGATTATGTCCGTTTCAAACGGATCACCATCAACGAAGGGCTTTCGCTCAGTTCGGTCTATTACATCTACCAGGATTCAAAAGGATTCATGTGGTTTGGCACTGAAGATGGATTGAATAAATTCGACGGCCAGTCCATTACAGTCTACGGTGCCACCACCGACCAGCATTATCTCCTGGCCAACAAATGGATTGAGATTGTGTATGAGGATAAATCGGGGATGATCTGGCTGGGCTCCAGGGGTGGCCTGACCATGTACAATCCACGCAAAGGTCAGTTCACGATTCTAAAACACGATCCTGAATCACCCACAGCCCTTTCCAATGATACGGTCTCGGCCATCATTTCAGACATGAGGAACGATGTATGGGTGGGTACCTTCGGCGGTCTGAACCGGGTGGACCGTTTTACAGGTGAAGCAGAGCGGATTATCCCCGATGAGAACAGCCTGATGGGGCTGATGTCGCGAATCAGTGGATTTGTTCTTGACCCTTCCGGTAATCTCTGGATAGGAACCCACATGGGATTGTTCAGTCAGGACAGGAAATCGGGGCTGTTTTTCAATGAAACAGCCGACCAAACCATTGATTTCAATGAAACCATCTTATGCATGGACATGGGGAACACTGCGCTGTGGCTGGGTACTGAAAAAGGGCTTGTCAAAGTGGACCTTTCAGGACAGGGCCGGCACCAGCAGGTCAGTTTGAACTCAGACTGGCCGGAAATCAGCATTGAAAAAATACATGTGGACCGGGCGGACCAGGTGTGGATTGAGACCTCCGGGGGACTGTTTATTTACCGCAATGAGGATGAAGGTATTGCAAAGGTGCTTGAAACCGGGAACTCCACCCACTCCCTTGCCCTGAATCCGGCCGCTCCACTGATTGAGGATCAGGATGGCTTCATCTGGCACGGGTCATTCGGAAACGGAGTTTTCAGGATTAACCCTGTCACCCTGGAATACAATAACTATACCCATAATCCGGCCGATCCCAGCAGCATTTCGGAAAACTCTCTCAATTGCATTTTTGAGGACCGTACAGGAGCAATATGGTTTGGGACATTCGGAGCAGGAATCAGCATTCTGGATCCCAAGTCCAATCAGTTCACCCTTTTTAAGAATAATCCCTTCGATGCCAACAGCCTTGCCAGCTCATTTATATGGACCATGTTTGAGACCTCAGACAGTAGCATCTGGGCAGGGACCAATGCCAGGGGGATTAGTTGCTACAACATGCGAAACGGAACTTTTTCACATTTTGACCACAATCCCCTGGATCCCACCTCTCTTTCCCATTCCTCGGTCCGTAAGATTTTTCAGGACAGCAAGGACCGGATCTGGATTGGCACTGACGGGGGCGGTCTCAACCTCTTCAGGCCGGAGACCCGGTCGTTTCGTCATTTCATACACGATCCCGGAAACCCGAAATCCATTTCAGATAATTCGGTCCGGACCATCTATGAGGACCCCCATGGACGGATCTGGGTAGGAACAAGGAACGGGCTGAATCTAATGGATCCGGCCTCCGGTGAGTTTAAAAGGTTTATGCATAACAATGATGATCCGGAGTCGATCTCAAACAACTTCATCTATTCCTCCCTTTTCCTTGATGATGAAGAATCCCTCTGGGTAGGCACATACGGGGGCGGACTTTGCAGGATGGACCCGGAGAGCGGATCATGCGAATGTTTTGAAAATGATCCGGAAGACCCCACCACCATTTCGGGGAATATTGTCTATTCCATATATGAAGATCCACTGGGCAGATTCTGGATAGGAACCAACACCGGCCTGAGCATGTTCTATCCGGCCACCGGTTCTTTTCGCAGGTTTGGTGTGGGCCAGGGTTTGGCCAACGAAGTGATCTACGGAATCCTGCCCGATGAGCAAAACCGGATCTGGCTCAGTACGAACCTGGGCATCATCCGGTTTGACCTGGAAACCTTCGAGGTAAAAAACTATGACATGAACGACGGGCTCCAGAGCAACGAATTTAACGGGGGGGCATACCACAAAGGCAGGAATGGAAAACTCTATTTCGGTGGCGTTTACGGGATGAATGTGATTGATCCCTCGCAAATTGAACCCAGTAGAGAGGTAGCTGAAGTTACCCTCACAAAACTGGAGGTGCTGGGCAAGGAGGTTAAGGTAGCCGGAGCAGAGATAGAAGAGCGGTTCGAAGAGAATCCCGCGGCCATCATCGAATTTGAAGGGGACTTCTATACCAATGAGAATGTGACTTATATGGAGGAGATCGTACTGGACTACAAACACCGGTTCTTCTCCATTGAGTTCGCTGCCCTGAACAACCTTCAGCCCGGAAAATTGAAATACTCGTACATCATGGAGAACCTGGATACCGAGTGGAACAATGCCGGTACAAGAAATTATATCTCCTACGCCAACATACGTCCTGGCTCCTATACGCTGAAGGTGGTGGCCGAAAACCCGGACGGATTCAGGAGCATTCACCCCATGCAGCTAAACATTCTGATCACTTCACCGGTATGGATGTCCTGGTGGTTTATCCTTCTTGAAATCCTGTTTGCCTCGGCCATGGCTGTGATGATTTACAACTACCTTGTAAAATCACGGACCAACAAGTTGCTTACATATCAGAACCAGCAGATCAGTCAGGCCAATGAAGCCCTGCGTGAATCTGAGAAAAACCTGATGGAGCTCAATGCCACCAAGGACAAATTTTTTTCCATCATATCCCATGACCTGAAAAATCCCTTTTCCAGTCTGCTCTCCATCAGTGAACTGATGGTTGAGAATTTTGATCAGACAGAACGGGAAGATCACCGGGCCGGGTTCATGAAGATTCACAATTCAGTAAAACACCTGCTCGACCTTCTGGAGAACCTCCTCACATGGTCAAGGTCACAACGGGGAAGAATCAAATATGATCCCGTCAGGTTCAACCTGTCTCACCTGATCCAGGAGAATGTCAACCTGCATAAACTCCTTGCCGAGAGGAAGGGGATCATGCTGTTATCACCGGACCAGGATGATATCTATGCCTACGGCGACCGTGATATGATCAACAGTGTAATCCGGAATCTCATGACCAATGCGGTTAAATTCACCGAAAAGGACAAGAAAGTGGAAGTGAAGGTGACGCAAAAGGATGCAGAAATTGAGGTAAGCATTGTGGATGAAGGTATTGGTATTTCAAAGGAAAACCTCAGCCGCTTGTTCAGGATTGATGAAAAGTTCAAATCAAACGGCACCGCCGGAGAGAAAGGGACCGGACTGGGCCTGATCATCTGCAGGGAGTTCGTGGAAAAGAACGGGGGTAACATCTTCGTTCAGAGTGAACAGGGACAGGGAACAACCTTTGCCTTCACCATTCCCCTGGCCAATTAGCCAGTTCATCCCTTTTTACTATTTTTGCCGTGAACAGATGCCATCCACCTTATGATCCGATCCATGACAGGTTACGGGAAAGCCGAATGCCTTCTTCCCGACAAAAAACTGACCATCGAAGTCAGAACACTGAACAGCAAACAACTGGATACCAATACCCGGCTCCCGTCTTTTTACAAGGAGAAAGAACTTGAGATCAGGCAGATAATCGCAGGTACACTTGAACGGGGTAAGGTCGAATGCAGCCTGTTTTATGAACTTGCGGAAGATGCCACATCCGGGATTATTAATGAAGCAATTGTGAAAAGTTATTATAACCAGCTCTACCGGATCTCCGGGGAACTGGGGCTGGAGGCTTCCCTTGAATTACTTTCCATTGTGATGCGGATGCCCGACACCATTCGTAATGAAAAGGCATCCCTTGACCAGGAGGAGTGGGAAGCCGTGAGGGATGGATTGCATCAGGCTCTCAGTCAGGTGAACGGCTTCAGGTACCAGGAAGGGGAATCAATGGACAAAGACCTGCGGGAGAGGGTCCATGTCATCAGCGAAAAACTCACAGGTATAGAGAACCATGAGGCAGAGCGGTTGGTCCGCATCCGGGAACGCATCGGGAACAACCTCGCCGAATTTCTGAAAAAGGAAGAACAGGATGAAAACCGTTTCGAGCAGGAACTGATCTACTATCTCGAGAAGCTTGATATTTCGGAGGAGAAAGTCAGACTGGCCCACCACTGCAACTACTTCCTCGAAACCATGGATGCCGATGGTCCGGTGGGAAAAAAACTGGGATTCATTGCCCAGGAGATGGGCCGGGAAATTAATACCCTGGGATCGAAAGCCAACCATGCGGACATACAACGTCTTGTGGTAGAGATGAAAGATGAACTGGAAAGGATCAAGGAACAGATTCTGAATGTGCTCTGATGATGGGCAAACTTCTTATATTCAGTGCCCCCTCGGGATCAGGTAAGTCTACCATTGTACAGCACCTGGTAAAACTGGACCTTGGTCTCGCCTTCAGTATATCTGCCACATCCAGGGAACCAAGGAAAGGAGAGGCCGATGGACGGGAGTATCATTTTATCTCCCCTGAGCAGTTCCGCAGCAAAATCGTAGACGATGCTTTTATTGAATGGGAGGAGGTCTATCCCGACCAGTATTACGGCACCCTCCGCAGCGAGATTGAACGCATATGGAAAAACGGGCAGCACGCACTGTTCGATATTGATGTGGTCGGTGGACTGAATCTGAAAACAAGCTACGGGGATAAGGCACTTGCCGTCTTTGTAATGCCACCTTCGCTGCAGGTCCTCGAAAAGAGGCTCAGGGAGAGGGGGAGCGATGATGAAGACGCTCTGGCGAAACGGCTGGGAAAAGCTGCGTTTGAGATGACATTCGCACCGAAGTTTGATCTGATACTGGTCAACGATTCACTTGAAACAACCCTCACTGAAGCGGAGACGCTTGTACGCAATTTTATATCTGAAACTGAATGATGGAAGGATTGAAGAGAATGATTAAAACAGGCCTCTATTTCGGTTCGTTCAACCCGGTCCACATCGGTCATCTTGCCATTGCCAATTACATGATCGAATTCAGCGATCTGGAGCAATTGTGGTTTGTGGTGAGCCCCCATAATCCCCTGAAGGAGAAAAAATCACTTCTAAAGGATTACCACCGCCTGGAGATGGTAAGGCTGGCCATTGAAGATGATGACCGATTCAGGGCAACCGATATCGAATTCAAGCTCCCTACGCCATCCTACACCATTGATACCCTGACCTATCTGGAAGAGAAGCATCCCGGAAGGGAATTCCAGCTGGTGATGGGAGCCGACGGATTGCGTACCTTCCACAAATGGAAGCATGCCAACCTGATCACCCAAAAATACCACCGGCTCATCTACCCACGTCCGGGAATAAACCCCGAATTCATCCGTTCCGCACCCAACGCAACACTGGTTGATGCACCGCTCATTGATATCTCCTCAAGCTTCATCCGCAAGGCCATCAAGGCAGGTAAAGATGTCCGGCACCTGGTCCCCGCGGGTGCATATGCCTACATGCGTGAGATGCACTTCTACGAGAAGTAACAACATGGTCCTGTTGCCTTGCTGTTTTTTAGCTGCGCTAAAAAGAAGGCTTCGGCAACCAGTACTATGTTGTTAACTTTGCTTCATGGACGATCTCCATGCCCCGGTGAATGGCCTGCTCGTTCTTTGGGA
>Ga0315535_1001276_pt1 | contig 16858 bp, 11 predicted proteins | sample SalMarSW160220MG_2_FD_203092 | JGI IMG/M metagenome (GOLD analysis project Ga0315535, IMG submission 203092) | Salt marsh sediment microbial communities from the Plum Island Ecosystem LTER, Massachusetts, United States - Salt Marsh Sediment SW1602-20 ...
AGGCTGTTCGCCCTGGAACGGCCCTTCTATGCGCTCGAAACCAAGTGGTCGGCCGGCGTCTTGGCCACGCGTTACCAGTATGTGGAGACGCTGTACAACAACGGCGATTCCGTTTACGCATTCCCGGCAATACGAGACGAAGTCTCTCTGTACGCGTCCTGGCAATACGCCCGGAACGGGCGGACGGTCCGGCGCGCGGGTATCGAGTTTCTCTCGATGCAGAATCTCTACGGAGCGCTCTTTTCCTATCGCCAGGGCCTTCTCCCGGAGCCCGATCTTGAGAACAGACGCCTCAGGGGACTCTTCATGAACTGGGAACTGGCCCAGGACAAATTTGGCACCTACGACAACCTGGAGGCCATCGGGCGGACGGAAGACTACAACCTGGGCTGGGACGCCACCCTCAAGATGGGGTACTTCTCCCGCTCATTCGGCAGCACGGTCGACGCTCCCTATTCTGCGTTCACTGTCTCAAAGGGCTTTGCTCCCGGACAGGACATCCTTATCCTGTGGCGCGCCGCCGGTCACGGCCGCCGCGAGAACGGGGAATTCCGCGATCTCTATATGCGGACCATCTTCACCTATTACAACCAGCGACTCCGCCACCAGACCCTCGTCTTCAACGCCGACCTCACCCTCGGAAGCCGCCTCGATCCCGAGGATTACCTCTACCTCGGCGGTTCCGAGGGTTGGAGGGGCTACCCCAACCACTTCAAGGCGGGCGACAGGCGGTGGAGGATGTCCTTCGAGGACAGGCTCGTGACTTCCAAGTCCCTGTGGGGACTCCTGCAGGTTGGGTATGTAGCTTACCTGGACGTGGGCGGTTTGCGCGATTTCCGTACCGGAACCATGGGGAAGACCTACGCCGACGTCGGCGCGGGCTTCCGGTTCGGCAACATGAAGAGCGCCTTCGGGCGGGTGATACTGCTCACCGTCGCGGTCCCGCTCGTCAAGGGCCCGGGCGTGGACAACTACCAGATCGTCGTGGGCAACGTGGTGGACTTCTGAGTCCGCCCTCGTTCAGGCGAGTGGCGTGACCACGCCCCCTCCCGAAAAGAGCCGGCGGAGGGCCTTGATCGGGGCCGTTTCTTTTTGCTACCTTTGATTTCTTTGCTGGCGGGAAGTTCCCCTGCGTTCCGCGTTGGGGCCTCGTCTGGCACAATCCAGCACCGGAGGGTGTCATGACGCCATCTCTGACACACGATTATATCCAAACGGCCGAGGAGTTCAGCGCCAACAACTACCATCCTCTTCCCGTGGTCATCAGCAAGGCCGAGCGGGTGTGGGTATGGGACGTGGACGACAAGAAGTACATGGATTGCCTGTCCGCCTACTCGGCAGTGAACCAGGGGCACCGCCACCCGAGGATCATCGACGCGCTGAAGACGCAGGCCGACCGCGTAACGCTCACATCGCGGGCCTTTCACAACGATCAGTTCGGCCCCATGGTCGAGAAGCTCTGCAAGATCACGCGCTATCCTAAGGCTCTTCTCATGAACACGGGCGCGGAGGCCGTCGAGACGGCCCTCAAGGCGGCCCGGAAGTGGGGCAGGTACGTCAAGGAGATCCCCGAAGGGCGACAGGAAATCGTCGTCTGCTCGGACAACTTCCACGGACGCACCGTGACCATCATCAGCTTCTCCTCGGAAGCCCAGTACAAGGACGGGTTCGGTCCTTTCACGCCCGGCTTCATCACCATTCCGTACGGGGATGCCGACGCCCTGGAAAAAGCCATCACGCCCTACACGTGCGCATTTCTGGTCGAACCGATCCAGGGCGAAGCAGGCGTCGTCGTGCCGCCCCATGGTTTTCTCACGAAGGCCGCCGACATCTGCAGAAAGAACAACGTGCTCTTCATGGCCGACGAGGTCCAGACCGGCTTCTGCAGGACGGGCCGGTGGTTCGCGTGCGACTACGAAGCCGTCAAGCCGGACGTGATGATCCTCGGCAAGGCCCTCGGCGGCGGGGTGTTCCCCGTGTCGGCCATTGTCGCCTCGGAAGAGGTCATGGCGGTCTTTAAGCCGGGTGATCACGGGTCCACCTTCGGCGGCAATCCCCTCGGGGCTGCTGTCGCCTCCGCCGCGCTAGACGTCCTCGTGGACGAGAAGCTGGACAAGCAGGCGGCAGACCTGGGAGCCTACTTCGTTGAACGGCTCAGGGCCCTCGACAGCCCCCACGTTGAAGAAATTCGCGGCAAGGGACTGCTCATAGGCGTGGTCATCAGGAAGAGCTCGGGCCCCGCGAGGCCTTTCTGCGAGAAGCTGATGTCCTTCGGCATTTTGGCCAAGGAAACACACGAACAGGTCATCCGTTTTGCGCCGGCGTTGGTCATAACGAAAGAGGAGATCGACTGGGCCGTGGAGATCATCGGCAAGGTTCTGGCGTAGCCGCCGTTCGGATCTTGTCATACCGCATAAACCAGGGGCCGCCTCAGCGGCGGCTCCTTTTTTTTGTGCCTCGGATCGCGCCGCGATCCGGATATAATGAGTAGGCATGGGTGAAGCCGCGCACGGCCTGGAGAGGGTCAGGATTCTATTTCTCGGATCGGGTTCCAAGGGGCCCTCGCCCTGGATCAGCCTGTCCGCGCTCACCTTGACCACGGGCATCTGGGGATACAGCTTCCTGCTCGTCCACGACGCGGTGGCGTGCTATCCCGTTTACTTATTCCTTGCCTTGCGCTTCACGCTGGCCACCTTCCTGGTGGCGCCCTTTCTTCTGAGCCGCCTTCACAAGTTGGACAGGCACACCGTTCTCGGCGGTTTTTTCATGGGAACGGCCCTTTTCGGCGGGTACGCTTTCCAGAGCTTTGGGCTGGTCTGGACGAGCGCCGCGCACAGCGGGTTTATTACCGGGCTGTTCGTGGTCCTGACTCCGGTCTTTCACGCGCTCATAAGCAGACGCCTGCCCAGGGCCGACGTCTGGCTCGCAGTCATCCTGGCCACCCTCGGGCTCGGTCTTCTTTCACTTGGATCGGGCTTCTCGAGGGTTAATCCCGGCGACGTTTTAAGCCTCATATGCGCGGCCGTTTACGCGATCCATCTCCTGCTGACGGGTCACATGGCGCGGCGCTACGACACCGCCGCCCTCGTCCTGGTCCAGCTTGCCACCGTCGCCCTGCTGTCCTGGCTCTTCTCCATCCCCAGCGCCGGAAAGTTGCTGCCCGTCCCCTACCCTGCGGTCGTGGCCATAGTGATCACGGCCCTCTTCGCCTCCGCCTTCGCCTACTTCGTCCAGACGGCCTTCCAGCGTTATACGTCCGCCATTCAAACGGCGATCATCTTCACTATGGAGCCTGTCTTCGCGGGCTTCTTTGCCGTCCTTGTGGGCGGCGAAGTCCTCGGTTGGCGGGGACTGGCTGGCGGCGGACTCATCGTCGCAGGCATGTTCCTGGGACAGATGGCGGAGAACAGGGCTCTGAAAAGGGTGCAGGCGGCGGCCATGACTTCCTGACCTGCGGCCTCCCCGGGCTTCCCGCTGCTCTTTGAAATTGTATATCCTGTAAGGGGAGGATACGCCTATGAAGTTCCTGATAGCCGATCACATGAAGACCTTCATCGAGCTCGAGAAGACCTTTCTTCGCCGCGCCGACTGCCAGGTGATCACGGCATCTTCGGGACCCGAGGCTCTGGAGGTCGCACGCAACCAACGGCCGGACCTCATCGTGCTCGACGTGGAGATGCCGGGAATGGACGGCCTGGAAGTGGCCCGCACCCTGGCCGCATCAAAACCGCCCGTCCAGGGCATACCGGTCATCCTTCTTTCGGAACGGGACTTGACGAAGGTGGCAAGAAAAGCAGGTGCGCAGGAGTTCATCATGAAACCGGTGGACGAGGGCGTGTTTCTGTCCGCGATAAGGCGCCACGTTCCCCTCAAGGTCAGGCTGGATTCCCGCAGGCCCGTCGACAGCCCGTGCCGCTTCAGGATCGGCGACCGTGAGGCCATGGGCACCGTCGCCAATATATCCACCTCGGGCATCTTCATGCATACCTACGAACAGCTCCGGCTGGGAGACAGGCTCGACATGCGATTCGGTCTTCCCCTCCCCGAAGGCGACCGCGCCGTGGCAGCCCAATCCCTTGTCGTCCGGCTCGCTCCGCCCCGCGGATACGGCCTCGGCTTTTCGGACATATCTGAAGATACCCTCGCCGACGTCGCGAGGTTCATCGAGGGGTAAGGGCTGCAGGGGATCTGGGAATTGGGGGATCGAAGTGTGGGAACGGCCTGAGGGCCCTGGAAGTTTGCGGACTATCTTGGCTCTTCACGGTTCGGCGCTTCCCTCACCTTGTGGACCGCCCGATAACGGAACACCCAGTTCTCGACGATCAATTCCAGAAAAGAGACGGCCGGGCGAGTGCCCGGCCGTTCGTGCGTAAGAGGGAAAGCGGCAGCGATCCTGGCTACCCCAGGGTGTTCAGGCGGCCTCCGGCCTTCAGGACGGGAGCCTGACGGTCGCTGACGTCGATCTTCACCTTGAAGTCAAAACCCTTGGTCGCGTCCTTGACTGTGAGGACCTTGTCGCCTTCCAGGGCGGCGTGAATCCCGTCGATGACGAGCGCGTCGGTCTGGTCGATCCTGTCGTAGTCCGCAGGATCCACGAATACCAGCGGCAGGATGCCGAAATTGACCAGATTGGCCTTGTGGATGCGTTCGATGGCCTTGGCGAAAACGGCCTTTACACCCAGGTAGCTGGGGCAGATGGCGGCGTGTTCCCGGGAAGAGCCCTGTCCGTATGAGTCTCCGCCCACCACGAAACCTCCGCCCATGGATTTTGCCCGCGTGGCAAATTCGGGGTCCACGCCGATGAAGACCACCTCCGCGTAGCGCGGGATGTTCGAGCGATACTTCAGGTATTGCCCGGCCGGCATGATGTGGTCTGTGGTGATCTTGTCGCCGACCTTCAGCAGTACGGTCTTCTCGATGCGATCCGGGGTGGGATCCGTCTTCGGCGGCGCGCCGATGTTCGGCCCACGGATCACCTCTACCCCGGAGCCGTCTTCGGGCGGGACGACGACCATGGAGTCGTCGATCACGAACGACTCTGGCAGGTTGAACGCCACGGGCTCGAAACCCAGCTTCCTGGGATCCTTGAAGGTGCCCGTGAGGGCGCAGGCGACGCACGTTTCAGGACTGGCGAGAAAAATCTTTGCGTCGGCCGTGCCGGAGCGGCCCTTGAAGTTACGGTTGTTGGAACGGACCGAGACCTCCCCGGAACCGGGCGCGTGGCCGGAGCCTATGCAGAAGCCGCAGGCGGTTTCAGCCACCCGGGCGCCTGCCTTCAGGAAAATCGTCATGAGTCCCCGTGCCGAAGCCTCCATCTCGACCTGGCGGGATCCGGGCGCGATGACGAGTTCGACGTCCGGATGGACGTGCCTGCCGTCCAGCATACTGGCGACCACCGTGAGGTCGCGCAGCGAAGAGTTCGTGCAGGACCCGATGCAGACCTGGTGCACCCTCTGTCCTTCCAGGCTGGCTACCGTGGCCACGTTGTCGGGGCTGTGCGGCTGGGCGACCATGGGTTCCAGCTGGGAGAGGTCGATCTCTATGACCTCGTCGTACGTGGCATCTCCGTCCGCGGCCAGAGGCTTGAAGTCGGCCTCGCGGTTCTGGGCCTTCAGGAAGCTCAATGTCTGCTCGTCGCTGGGAAAAACGGAGGTCGTAACGCCGAGCTCTGCGCCCATGTTGGCAATGGTGGCGCGTTCCGGAACGGACAGGTGCGCCAGGGCCGGGCCCGCGTATTCCACGATCTTGCCGACGTTGCCCTTGGTGGTCATGATCGAAAGCAGCTTGAGGATCACGTCCTTGGCGGACACGAAGGGCTGGAACTTCCCGCTGAGGTTGACCTTCACGACCCTAGGCCTGGGCATGTAGAAGGCGCCTCCGCCCATGGCCACCGCGACGTCCAGGCCGCCCACGCCGATGGCTATCATGCCGATGCCCCCGCCTGTGGGCGTGTGGCTGTCGGAGCCGAGGAGCGTCTTGCCGGGCGCCCCGAACCTCTCGACGTGCACCTGGTGGCAGATGCCGTTGCCGGCCTTGCTGTAGTACACGCCGTAATGGGCCGCCACCGTCTGCAGATAGCGGTGGTCGTCGGCGTTTTCGAATCCCACCTGGAGCGTGTTGTGGTCCACGTAGGACACGGATTTCTCTGTCCTGACCCTGGGAATGCCCATGGTCTCGAACTGGAGGTAGGCCATCGTGCCGGTGGCGTCCTGCGTCAAGGTCTGGTCGACCTTGATGGCGATCTCGTCGCCCGAGTGCAGATCCCCGTCCACGAGGTGTTCTTTCAGAATCTTCTGTACGAGATTGTCGCCCATGAAGGCCTCCTAAAATGTCTGGAATCCCGGGAATGTTCCCAAAAGGGAGGGCCTATTGTAGGGACCGGCCGGGGGGCTGTCAAGCTGTGAAGTGATCGGGTGATCGAGCGAGTAAGTGATCAAGGGAAGTCTCCGCCCGGGTGCATGGCTGGTTTCGCTCTGCAATCCCGGGCGGCGAAATGGCCACGGATATGGTATTCTCTTGCATTCGGAGGCACCAGCATGGAAAACGTTGAATACGGCATCATCGGCGGCTCCGGGCTCTACGAAATGCCCGGTTTTGAGCAGTCCGAGCGGATCACCCTCAGGACGCCCTACGGGGAACCATCCGACGCCTACGTGCTCGGAACCCTTTCCGGGCGGTCGGTGGCCTTCCTGCCGAGACACGGCGAAGGGCACCGTATCCTGCCCTCGGAGATCAACTTCAGGGCCAACATATACGGCTTCAAGATCCTGGGTGCGCAGGCTGTCCTTTCGGCATCGGCCGTCGGGAGCCTCCAGCAGAAGTACAAGCCCGGGGACATCCTGGTTCCGGACCAGTTCGTGGACAGGACGCGGCACCGGCCCGACACCTTCTTCGGGGACGGTATCGTGGCGCACGTGAGCTTTGCGGATCCCGTCTGCCCTGACCTTCGACGACGCCTCGTAAAGGCCTGCCGCACACTGGATCTCGAGGTTCACGAAGGCGGCACCTACCTCTGCATGGAAGGGCCCCTCTTCTCGACGCGCGCAGAAAGCAACCTCTATCGCTCGTGGGGCATGGACGTCATCGGCATGACCAACCTCCAGGAGGCCAAGCTCGCGAGGGAAGCCGAGATCTGCTACGCCACCATGGCCCTCATCACGGACTACGATTGCTGGCACCCGGATCACGATTCGGTGAGGATCGAGGACGTCCTGAGGATCCTGAAGCAGAACGCGGACCATGCGCGGGCCGTCGTCCAAGCCGTCCTCGATGCGCCGCCACCCGACGGCTCCTGCCACTGCAGGCACGCCCTGGACAACGCCGTCATCACGAGACGCGACAAATGGCCGGAAGAGACCTACCACAGGCTGCTTCCGCTCCTGAAACGATTCGTGCAAAACTGAAATTAAGGTGATCTATGGAACTACTCGTTGTCGGCACCGTGGCCTATGATTCCGTCAAGACTCCATTCGGCGAAAGAAAGGGTGTGCTCGGCGGCTCGGCCGCATTCTGCGCGATGGCCGCGTCCTATTTCACGGATGTGGCCATAGTGGCCGTCGTTGGGGAGGACTTCGCGGACGAAGACCGTAGACTCCTCGAATCCCACCAGATCGACCTCTCTGCCTTGCAGACCGTGAACGGCGCAAAAAGCTTCCACTGGCAGGGGGAATACGGCGAGGACATGAACGATGCCCGGACCATCCGTACCGACCTTAATGTCCTTATGGATTTTGACCCTGTCGTGCCCGAAGCATTCCGTAGCGCGCCCTATCTCTTTCTTGCAAACATAGATCCGAAGGCTCAGCTCAAGGTCCTCGATCAACTCGATTCGCCCAGGCTCGTTGCGGCCGACACCATGAATTTCTGGATAGAGAACAGCCGCGAAGACCTGATGCGCGTCCTGCCCCGCATCGACGTGCTCGTCATCAACGAAGCGGAGGCCCGCCAGCTCTCCGGAGAGGGAAACCTCTTCTCGGCGGCAAGGAGCCTACTGTCCTGTGGGCCTGCGATGCTCGTCATCAAGAGGGGCGAATATGGCGTCCTTAAGATAACGGCGGACTCAATCTTCGCCGCGCCCAGTTTTCCGCTGGAAAAGGTATTCGATCCGACCGGCGCTGGGGATTCCTTCGCAGGCGGGTTCATGGGGTACATTTCGAGCAAGCGAAACCAGGCTCCGGAGACGATGCGCCGCGCCGCCATCATGGGCAGCGTCATGGCCTCCTACAACGTCGAGGACTTTTCCATGAACCGTTTGGCCTCCCTCAGCCGCGAGGACATCGAGGCGAGGTATAATGCCTTCAGGCGGCTGACGGAATTCGGGGACTTATAATAGAGATAAACGGGCGCGGTCCTGCGCGACACGCCATTTCGGCGGCGCACGGTTCGGGCCGAGCATGGGAGGAGGTTTCGATGGTCAAGACGCTCGAGGGCGTATTATCGGCAAAGGGACTCAAATTCGGCATCGTGATCAGCCGCTTCAACGAGTTCTTCTCGACCAAGCTGCTCGACGGAGCCTTGGATTGCTTGCAGAGGCATGGCGCAGAGGAGAAGAATATCACGGTGGCCTGGGTGCCGGGGGGATTCGAAATTCCGCTCGTGGCCAAGCGCATGGCGGTCTCGGGAAAATTCGACGCCGTGATCGCGCTCGGAGCGCTCATCCGAGGGAGTACGCCCCACTTCGAATACATCGCCGCCGAGGTCGCCAAGGGCCTTGCCGCCAGCGCCCTTGAAACGGGCCTCCCCGTCCTCTTCGGCGTAATCACGACGGACACGATCGAACAGGCCATCGAGCGGTCCGGAACCAAGGCGGGCAACAAGGGCTTCGACGCCGCCCAGGCGGCCATCGAGATGGCCAATCTCTACAAGGCCTTGTGACATGGGCGTACGGCGCGAAGGCCGGGAACTGGCCCTCACCTACCTCTATCAGCTTGACCTCGGCGTGGAAAACATCACCTCGGTGACAGCGGCTATCGAACAGGACAAGAGGGGTTCCGCAAGGGTCCGATCATTCGCACAAAGCCTCGTCCAGGGCGTTTGGCGGCAAGGGACCGAGATCGATGAACTGATATCCGCCCACCTGATGCACTGGAAGCTCGAACGCCTGACACGCACCGACCGAGGCCTGTTGAGAATGGCCGTATACGAGATGAAATTCGATCCTGACATACCTGCCAAGGTGGCCATCAATGAGGCGGTGGAAATCGGGAAGAAGTTCGGCGGAGAGGAATCCGGACGCTTTCTCAACGGGGTCCTGGATGCCATTCTTCACGCGTCCGGCTAGCCTCCTTCTCCTGGCCGTGGCGGTTCTCGCGGCATCACCCGCGCTGCAAGGGGGGCCGCGCTATCCGCGGTTGATAGGCTGGGTCGAGGGATCGGCATCGGCGGTTTACAGCCTCGACGCCCCCGGCGCGCCTCCCCCGCCGTCCTTCAAATGCAACGGCTTTGTTCAGGAGGTGGAAGGCGCACGTGGACACTGGCGCATAAAGGTGCAGGTGAGCCTGCGGCCGTTGCGAGTGAGAACGCCTTTCCGTCCTGGCCGGCTGCCGGCCTCACTGGACCTGCCGACATCGGCCGCCCGAAGTCTGGAGGCACGCCTGTCGAACTGCGCGCGCGAGGATCAGGCCGTTGACGCCGTGCTGACTTTTCTTCGCGAAAGGCTACACTATAAGCAGAAGCCCGATTTCGACGAAACGTTCAGATCGGTGATGGCCAGGGGCGAGTCTTCCTGTGTGGGTATGACGCATGCCGCCGTAACCATCCTCAAGGCCCTCGGAGTAAAATGCAGGGAAATCGTCGGGCTTAAGGTCCCTGCGTCCAAGGTGCCTGTTTCTCTCCAGGGAGGACGCCTCCACGCGTGGATAGAAATCGATTTTCCGGAGGTTGGCCCCGTGTTCTGCGACCCCTTCCGGTCGACCAACTGGGTTCCCCAGAACTACGTCGTTCTGAGGGACGGCGGCGGCCTGGACGTCGGCGGGCTAAAGGCGTATACGGGCGGACGGATATCCCTCCTCGACCAGAAGGACAGGACCTTTTATGAACCGCCTGCTGGCGCCGACTGTCTCCTCTGGGCCCGCCCGTCTGCGGACTATCGCACAGGCTCGATCATCACGGGCAAGCTCCTTGGTGGAATGGACATCCCGCTCCACGGCACGGCGACGCTCGCCGGAAATGGGGGCATCGTCTCCATGAAGCTGTGGGAAGGCAATTTCTTTTTCAACGGCCTCGAGCCGGGCGTCTACGAACTCACGGTGGTCTCCGCGGGGGGATCAAGACAGCGGGAAAACATCCGCCTGACGGGCATGGACAAGCGTCGCCTTATCTTCTATAGTCGAACCGAGGGGGAATGAGGTTCGGAGCGAAATATGAGCTTAGGCGGTAGCCTGGAGGACCTGTCCCTCCTGGACATCCTGCAAATCGTCAACGTATCCAGAAGGACGGGCGTACTCCGCCTTGCCCCTCCCTCCATGGGAACGTCCTTCATCTACTTCGCTGCGGGCAACGTGGAAGATATCGTCGGCGACTTCAGCGAAGAGGACTTTCTCGCCTTCTTCGAGGACCAGGACCTGGTCGACGCCACAGATCTTTCGGAAGCCCGGGAGCGAGCCAGCGGGGATTCCCGGGCGGTTTTGCGCCGCCTGCTCGAAACCGGTGCGCTCAACACCCAGCTTCTGGAGCAGGCCCGGAGACTCGAGATCTCCCGGCGCCTCAGGATTCTCACACAGATTTCCGAAGGCCAGTTCAACTTCTTCCTTACTGAAGCGGGCGACGAACTTGAGAGCACCACAGTAAAGCCCTTCTCTCCCCTAAAGAAGTCCGTCTCTCCGCAGAACCTGCTCACCCAGACCTTGACCGAGGAGAGCCTGGTCGAATGGGCCGAACCGAGACGTCTCGAAGAAGCCCGCGGCCCTATGCCCGCATCCAACGACGAGGAACGGTCGGCCCGGGAGCCGGGGGGCGCTCACCTCGCACCCTCTGAACCGGACATGGATGCCTTGCCCCCGGGCCCCCAGGAACCCGCCGTGCAGCCTGCTCACCCCAGAACATTCCGCATGAAGCCCGCACGCAATCGCATCACGATACTCCTCGCCTCGGACGAATCCATCTTCAGGAAGCTCCTGCGAAAGCGCCTTCTGGAACACTTTGCCGATGTGTGCATCGTGTCGAGCCTCAACGACTACAGGCTAGCCTGCACACGCCTGCTGGCCGAAAGAACGCCCTTTGTCACGCTCGTCGACCTCCTGATGCCCACCCAGAGCAGTGAGGGCTACCTCGGCGGGCTCGAACTCGTCCAGGATGCCCACCAGCGCTTTCCACAGGTCAAGATCGTCCTCATGACCGACCTTAGCGACGAGAAGATCCTGAGCGTCGCCAGGGCCAACGGCGCTCTCGCCATTCTTCCCAAGCCGGGCCTGGCCAATTTGAAGGTGGATGAGTTCGAGGAGTCGATCCGGAGCTTCGCCGATAGCTTCTGCGCTGAAGTGGACAAGATGATCCCTCCAGTCGAGGAGGAAGTGGCGTCTTTCCTCAGCGATCTCGGAGCGGACACCCCCGGCTCGGGGGACCGGATCCGCGACCAGCTTTCCCTGCTGAAAGGACTCATGGGTGAACTGGCCAGCCCGAAAGAGTCGAGTGAGATTTCCCTTCTCGTGCTCAGGCTGGCAGCCGAGTACTTCGAACGCGCTGTCCTCTTCCTCGTGAGGAAGGAGGCATTTGTCGGTCTCGGGGGGTTTGGCGAAACCGGCGACGAGGAGAACATGACCGCCAAGGTCCGTCGTCTGAAAATATCCGCCGGTCGGGGTTCCTTTCTCGATGATGCGGTGAAACGGCGTTCGTCCATTCAAAAGGCCGGCCAGGATTTGGGCCCCGAGGACAAACAAGCGATGGCCATGCTCGGAGCCTACATCCCGCCCACGGCCGTGGCCCTGCCCATGATGAGCCGTGGGCGCGTAATCGCGATGCTTTACGGCGACAACGCCGTATCGGGGCAGGCTCTGCCTGATCTGACCGGCATGGAGATCTTCATGACGCAAGCTGGAATGGCGATGGAGAAAGCACTCCTCGAAATCCAGCTCCTCCACATGAAGAGAAGCATCCCCTCCGAGAAGAAGGGCGGACTTTAGGCGCCTATCGCCCGGCCTGGCGCGAACCCACGAGTACCCAAGCCCGGAAAATAGATATGCAAAGAACGGGGAGCCGCCCGCAGACGGCTCCCCGTTTTACGTCACGCCTTGCCCTCGAGCGCCTTACCTGAGCGACGACTGTGCTGACGCAAGCCGAGCCACCGGCACGCGGAACGGAGAGCAGGACACGTAGTCGAGACCTATCTGGTGGCAGAACTCCACGGAGTTCGGCTCGCCACCGTGCTCGCCGCAGATCCCGATCTGCATGGAAGGCCTCGCCCTCCTGCCTTTCTCGACCGCGATCTTCATGAGTGCTCCCACGCCGCTCCTGTCCAGTCGCTGGAAAGGATCGACAGGGTAGATCTCCTTCGCGACGTACGTGCCCATGAAGCCCTTCACGTCGTCTCGGGAAATGCCGCAGGTGGTTTGGGTGAGGTCATTCGTGCCGAAGGAGAAGAACTCCGCGATGCCCGCTATCTGGTCCGCGACCATGCAGGCCCTTGGGAGTTCGATCATGGTGCCGATCATGTACTTGAGATCGACTCCCACGGCCGCGATGATCTCGTCCGCAAGCTTCCGGGCCTGTTCTCCGATAATCCTCATCTCGCCCTCGGTGGCGACGATCGGGATCATGATTTCCGGCTTCACCGGAAGGCCCTGTTTTGCCACATCGCACGCCGCTTCGATGATGGCACGGATCTGCATCTCGTAGATCTCCGGGTAGGAGATTCCGAGCCTGCAGCCCCTGTGTCCCAGCATCGGATTGTTCTCGTGGAGGGCCTCGATGCGCTCCTCCACCTCCTCCGGCGACACGCTGAGGGCATCGGCCACTTCTTTAACTTTCCTGTTGAATATATCAGGCTTAAGAGCCTCTCGGGACGGAAGAAATTCATGAAGTGGCGGGTCGAGCAATCGCACCGTCACCGGGCGCCCTTCCATCGCCTTGAAGATACCCGCGAAGTCTTCCTTCTGCATGGGAGCGAGTTTCATGAGCGCATCGCGCCTCTGCTCCTCGCTCTCCGATAGAATCATGCGCCTAACGTACTGTATCCTGTCGCCTTCGAAGAACATGTGCTCCGTTCTGCACAGTCCGATCCCCTGTGCGCCCAGCTTCACGGCAAGCGCCGCCTGCTTGGGCGTGTCTGCATTCGCCCAGACCTGCATCTTCTTGAACTCGTCGGCCCACGCCATGAGCTTCACGAACTGCTGGTAGTTCTTCGACTTTTCTGGGGGAAGTTCGCCGCTCAGAACCTGAAGGACCTCCGAAGGCCGGGTCTCCAGTTTGCCCATGATGACCTCCGCGCTGAAGCCGTCGATGGAGAGCCAGTCGCCTTCTTTGATCACCTTGCCGCCGACCTCCATCACGCCTTTGGCGTAGTCTATATTGAGGTCTCCGCACCCTACGATACAGACCTTGCCCATCTGGCGCGCAACGAGCGCCGCGTGGGAGGTCATGCCGCCCTGCGCGGTCAGGATGCCCTGCGCCGCGTCCATGCCGCGGATGTCCTCGGGGCTGGTGAATTTTCTGACCAGGAGGACTTTCTCGCCCCGATTCCGCCATTCGTCAGCGTCCTGTGCCGTGAATACGACGCGGCCGGTTGCCCCTCCGGGTCCGGCCGGCAAACCCTTGGCTATGATCCTCCCCTCCTCCACCGCGCGCCTTTTGGCATCGCCGTCAAATACCGGCGCCAGGAAGGCCGCTATGCCGTCGGCTTCCGGCCTGAGAACCGCTGCCTTCTTGTCGATCAGGCCTTCGGCTTCCATGTCCACTGCCATTCGGGCTGCGGCAAAGGGGTGCCGCTTTCCCGTGCGGGTCTGGAGCATCCATAGCTTGCCGTTCTCGATAGTGAATTCGAAATCCTGCATGTCCCGATAATGGGACTCGAGTTTGTTTCTGATGTCCACGAGCTGGCCATATGCATCGGGTAGGATGTGCTGCAGTTCCGAAATGGGGCGAGGCGTCCTGGTTCCCGCGACAACGTCTTCGCCCTGGGCGTTCATGAGGAACTCTCCGTACATCTTGTTTTCACCCAGAGCCGGGTCGCGCGTGAACCCGACTCCCGTGCCGGAGGTGTTTCCCAGGTTCCCGAAAACCATCGTCTGGACATTGACGGCCGTCCCCCAGTCCGAGGGGATATCGTAGAGCTTTCTGTAGGCGATGGCGCGGTCGTTCATCCACGAGCCGAAGACTGCCCCGATGGCCCCCCACAATTGATCCATGGGATTTTCAGGAAAGTCGATCCCCTTCCTCTTCTTGATCTCGGCTTTGAAGAGTTTGACGAGTTTCTGCAGGTGCTCCGTCTTGAGATCCGTGTCGTAGCGAGCGCCGGCCTCTCCCTTGACCTGGTCCAGGATGACGTCGAAGGGGTCGTCATCCGTCTTCTTTTCCGGCTTTAAATCGAGCACGACATCCCCGTACATGGCCACGAAGCGCCTGTAGGAATCCCACGCGAAGCGGGGGTTGTTGGTCAGGGCCGCGAGACCCTGCACGGTCTCGTCGTTGAGCCCGAGGTTGAGGACGGTGTCCATCATGCCCGGCATGGAGGCGCGCGCCCCCGATCGGACCGAAAAGAGCAGCGGATTGCCGGGGTCGCCGAACTTCCTGTCCATGATCCCCTCCACCCCGGAGAGGGCTTCCATGACCAGCTTCTCGAGGTCCTTCGGATAGGACTGGTCGTTCTGGTAATAGTAGGTGCAGACCTCGGTGGTCAGCGTAAAGCCCGGGGGAACGGGAATTCCCAGGTTGGTCATCTCGGCCAGGCCGGCTCCCTTGCCCCCGAGCAGTTCCTTCTGGGTGCCGTTGCCTTCAGCCTTGCCGTTACCGAAGAAATAGACCCATTTTGACATTTTTCTACCTTCCTTTTGGCTATTGAGGTTGCCGGTTTACCAAGTTTAAAGCTTACCACAACCGGCCCCCGGGATAAGGGGGGTGTGCGCCACTCCCCGGCCCTGATGGTCAGGTGCCCCATCAGAAAAGTTATCCGAAACGCGCAAGCCTCCCGGATCCGCATCCTGGGGCTAGAGAATGTCTTCGACAGCCAGACAGAACGGGAGCTTGCCCGGCCGGAACTCGGGCGCGGGCTTGGCGATGACCTGCACAGAAGGCGTGAGGCTCGAAGGACCGAGGCCTTTCCGAACGCCGTCCCAGGCTATGACGTTGAGCGGATCACCGTTGGGAAGCCCGGCCTCCCATATGACGTGCCGATCCGCAACGACCCGGCATCCCCTCGCGTGCAACCCTTCCACGCCGATGAATGGTTCTTCGTTTCCGGGGCCGAATGGGTCGAGGATACCCCACACGTCCCACACATCCGGAAGGGACTCCGGCGAAAGCGGGAAGTAGGTGCGTTCCTCTGAGCCGCAATCTTTCTGAGGTTCCGCATTTTGCAGGGCACGGCCGAGTTCGGGAACGCTGTCGGTGCTGACGGTGAATCCCGCGGCCCCCTGGTGTCCTCCGAATCGAATGAGGTTCGAGGCGGCCCCTTCAAGCAGCCGAATGACGTTGTCCGCCCCCGACGCCCTGGCCGATCCGACGCCCTCCTCGCCCTCTATGGCCACCACGAACGCGCTCTTTCGATAGTTTTCCGCCAGCCTGGCCGCAACGGGGCCGATCACTCCTCTGTGCCAGGTGTCCGAGGAAACGAAGACGACCCTGGAGGATTCCTGGTCGCATGCTATGACCGAAGCTTCTTCCATGGCGGCAGCCTGCAGCGCCTTCCGCTTCCGGTTCAGCGACTCCAGTCGCCCCATGAGAACGGACGCCCTGCCCGGATGCCTTTCAAGGAGGAGGTCCAGCACGAGCCGCCCGTCCTTCATGCGCCCGGCTGCATTAAAGCGGGGCGCTATGTGGTAGGCGATGTGGTGGCTCCGGAGGTCCCCGTTGATCTTGGCCCTCTTCAGCATCATGGCCAAGGCCACGTTGGGTGTGCGTGCAAGCGCCTCGAAGCCCCTCTTGCAGATGCTGCGGTTGTCGGGCGACATGGGTACGACATCGGCCACCGTCGCGATGGCCACGAGACGGAGAAAGGGATCGAGCGGAAGGGGGCGGCCCATGCTCTCTGCGGTCTGCCTGACGGTCTGCATGGCGACGTAGGCGCCGCACATGGTCCGGTCTGGATGGTCACGCTCGATGTGCGGGTTCACGATGATGGCCGGTGGCCTGGAGTTTTCGCTGGGGATGTGATGATCCGTGATGACGACGCCTACGCCCAGGGCCCTTATCTGCTCGACGATTTCCTTCGCATTTGTGCCGCAGTCGGTCGTTACGACGAGTCCGGCGCCGCTCTTGACGATCGCCTCGAGGCTCGTCTCCGAAAGACCGTAGCCGCCGTCGAACCGTGATGGAATGTGCGCCACGGTCCGCCCCCCAAGAGAACCGAGGCCTCCCATGAGCACGGCCGCTCCCATGAGGCCGTCCACATCGTAATCACCATGCACGAGGATGGTTTTGTCCTCCTTGATCGCCTGTGCGATGGCACGCGCCGCGGACGCAACGTTCGGAAGGCGCGACGCAGGCGGGCATGTGCCGCCGCCGGCCTCCAGAAACTCGGTGATCTCCGAGGGCTCTTCGAACTTGTTGGCGAGGAACATGGCCGTCACGGGCGCCACGCCGTAGCGCCTGGAGATCGACAGGCTTTCGGCCTCCCATCCCGTCGCCGGAATCCATTGGTTCTGCTTCACGCGGCTGCTCCCAGTGGCGTTCATACTGGATAAAATGAAAAGCGCCGGGGCCTTATTCC
>Ga0315535_1001277_pt1 | contig 16850 bp, 18 predicted proteins | sample SalMarSW160220MG_2_FD_203092 | JGI IMG/M metagenome (GOLD analysis project Ga0315535, IMG submission 203092) | Salt marsh sediment microbial communities from the Plum Island Ecosystem LTER, Massachusetts, United States - Salt Marsh Sediment SW1602-20 ...
GACGCAAGGCGCCAAGGAGCGACGACTGAGACGTATGAACAATACGTCGCAAGGAGGAGCGAGCGAAGGCAACGCCGCAGATGATGCCTTGCTGGTGATCAGGGAGTGCGGCTTCTTGTTGACGGCGGTGCCTCCTCCTGCTAAGATCACGTATGCGGCAACTCTCAAGGAGGCACTCCAATGAAAAAGAGGCCGAGGCTGGTCTTGTGGTCCCTCCTGATCCTGTCAGTGGTGCTGCCTTTTTCCGTCCCCGTGGAAGCCGGCCCGTCCCGTGTGGACACTCGACGCGCCGCCGCCAGGCATGGCAACGGTGCGCCAAAAGGGAGTGGAGTCGCTTACTCCCTTGTCCCTTCCTGTAAAAGTATCCTGATACGTAATCCCTTTCCCGGCAATTCGCTCACTATGACCATGGTCAACCATGATCACTCCACCTGCGATGCCGTCAAGGGACTCGAGATTGCGGTACAGTTCATTTTCAGCCTTTTCAACAGAGGAATACTTCAGCCAATATCAACATAGAGGATGGGAGGTCCGGAAGAACCAGTGTTCCGGAGTTAGAGGCGAACAAGAGTCATCTGTAAACTCATCAAGGAAGAAGGGAGCGGGAACAAATGAAGATCGGTTGGGTTGGAACGGGTGTTATGGGTGCTGCCTCTCCTGGAGGCTTTTGGCAGCAGGATTTCCTACATGGGAGGTGCAGGGGCGGGCCAGCATACAAAGATGGCAAACCAGATACTCATCGCCGGCACCATGGTGGGCGTTTGCGAATCCCTCCTCTATGCCGAGATGCAGGGACTGGATCAGCAGACCGTGATTGATATCATCGGCAAGGGGGCCGCCGGATCCTGGTCCATTAACAACCTTGGCCCGCGTATCGTACGGGGGGACTACAAAAGCGGATTTTTCGTGGAGCATTTCGTAAAAGACATGGGTATCGCGCTCGAGGAAGCCGCTGCTTTAAATCTCTCGCTGCCGGGACTGGCGCTGGTCCATCAGCTCTATCTGGCGGTGAAGGCCCATGGGCACGGAGGCACGGACGGTCGGCCACCCAGGCGCTCATCCTTGCCCTCAAGGCCCTGAACGGAGGGTAGGATGTTTTCCAAGACCCTTAATTTTGCAAAAAGAGATGTCTGGAGGATTCAGGCCAAGAACCTGCCCAGGGGCAAGTTTTACCTCCTGCAGTTTTTCAGAATCACCATTCTGACCCTTCGAGGCCTTTCCGAAGACAAGATTCAATTCAGGGCGTCTGCCCTCACGTTCTATTCTTTGATATCGGTCGTCCCTGTGGCGGCGATGACGATTGCGTTTGCAAAAGGTTTCGGATTTCAGCGGACGCTGGAGCGGGAGGTGCTCAGGAGATTGCCGGGGCAGGAGGCGATTGCGGAGAAAATCATCAATTTCGCCCAGAATCTTCTCGCCAATGTGCAGGGCGGCCTCATCGCGGGCCTTGGATTTGTGGTCTTGTTCTGGGCCATCATGCGGGTCCTGGGCAATATCGAGGCATCGTTCAATGACATCTGGGGGGTCAAGAAGGGGAGACCGATAGGGAGGAAGGTAACTGACTATCTGGCGATCAGCCTTATCTATCCAATCCTGTTCGTGTCTTCCAGCGCAATGACGGTGGCCGCCACGAGTCAGGTGAGCGCCTATGTTCACCGGATATCAGTCCTGGAGGCTATCGGCCCGGTTATCTTCTTCCTGCTCAAACTGGTGCCCTATGCGATCATTTTTTCCATGCTGGCGTTCAGCTATATCTTCATGCCCAACACGAAGGTCCGCCTCCGTTCCGGTATTCTGGCAGGCCTCATCGCCGGAGTCCTGTACCAGGGATTCCAATTCGGGTATATCAAGTTCCAGATCGGCGTTTCCAAGTATAATGCAGTCTACGGGAGCTTTGCGGCCTTGCCTCTTTTCCTGATCTGGCTTCAGGTGAGCTGGCTCATCGTATTTCTCGGGGCCGAAATAGCCTTTGCCTACCAGAATGTGCACACGTACGAATTCGAACCGGATTGTCTCTCGGCAAGCCATTCTTTCAAGAGATTGGTGTCACTGGCGATCATTCACTTGCTGGTTCACAATTTTTCCCAGGGAAAAGAGGCACTGGATGAAGACCAGATATCCCACCAGCTGGAAACTCCTATCCGCCTGGTACGCCAGATACTGTTTGAATTGATGGAGGCAAGGCTTATCACTCCCGTGCAGCGGGAGAGTGAAAAGAACCCCGCCTATCAGCCGGCAATGAATCCCAACTCACTGACAATAAAGAATGTCATTGACGCCCTTGATCAAAGAGGCACGGACGATATCCCTGTGGCGAAGACCGAAGCGGTGGAAACCCTGTCGGATTGTCTGAAAAAACTTGGAGACGAGCTGGAAAAATCGCCCTGGAACAGAGAACTGGTTAGTATTCAGGGAAACCTTTGAGATTGACATCGGACGTCCAATCTGGAAGACTTGCGCGCATGGAGCAACTGATCAGACGACTTGGGGCCTTTGCCCTCCTTTACATATACCGCATAGGTGTTATGGGCCTGTTTCTGGTAAAGACCTTTTTCTATGCCGTAATCCCTCCCGTTAAGGTGCTGCGGGTAATCAAGCAGGTACATTTCATAGGGTTTCAATCGTTGGTTATCATCCTCCTTACCGGCTGTTTTTCAGGCATGGTTCTCGGTTTTCAGGGGTATTACAGCCTGAGCAGGTTCGGTTCCGATGCGTTTCTGGGACCGATGATAGGCCTCTCCCTGATCAAGGAACTGGGGCCGGTTCTGACGGCCCTCATGGTCACCGGCCGGGCCGGATCCGCCATTACCGCGGAAATAGGGATCATGCGCATCAGCGAGCAGGTCGACGCCCTTGAGCTCATGGGACTGAACCCCTACCGCTACCTCGTAGTTCCCAACTTCCTGGCAGGCCTGATTTCCCTGCCGCTGCTCACCGCCATATTTGATGTGGTGGGGATTTTCGGCGGATACCTGATAGGGGTCAAGCTTCTGGGCGTGGGCGTAGGGACCTATTTTGGCGAGATGTCCAGCTACGTGGGCACGAAAGATATTTTAGAGGGATTGTACAAGTCATTGAGTTTCGGGATATTGATCACCTGGGTCTGCTGTTACAAGGGGTATTACACTTCGATTTTCACCGGTTTCGGAGCCGAAGGAGTCAGCAAGGCCACCACGCAGGCGGTGGTTCTTTCCTCGGTGCTGATCCTGGTATGGGACTACTTCATGACAGGCCTGCTGTATTAGAGGGTGACAGGCTGTAGACATTTAGGCTGAAGTGCCGAACAGCCTTCAGTCTACAGGCTAAGCACCTGATCCTGTCGAAGAGTAGGTGAGTAGCAGAAGAATGATCAAGATTGAGGATCTCCATAAATCATTCAACGGCAATGTGGTGCTCAAGGGCGTTTCGCTTGAGATTCCGAAGGGTGAAGTGATCGCCCTCATCGGAGGGAGCGGCGAAGGCAAGAGCGTCCTCCTGAAGCACATAGCGGGGTTGATGAAACCCGACAAGGGTCGTGTTCTGGTGGACGGAAATGATATAGCCTCCTCCAGGGGCAGGTATCTCAATGCCCTGAGATCGAAGCTGGGATTTCTGTTTCAGGGAGGGGCCCTCTTCGATTCCATGACCGTTTTTGAAAATGTGGCCTTTCCTCTGAAGGAAAAGACGCGGACTCCCAGGAAAGAGATCAGGGATCGTGTCCTGAGAGAACTCTCCAACGTGGGGCTCTCGGGTTCGGAAGACAAGTTTCCGTCCCAGATCAGTGGCGGGATGGTCAAAAGGGTGGCACTTGCCAGGGCACTCGTTGTAGATCCTGAAATCTTACTTTTCGATGAACCCACCACCGGCCTTGATCCCCTCATCGGCCTCTCCATTCTCAAACTGATCGACGCAATCCACAACGAACTGGATTTTACGGGGGTCATTGTGACTCATGAGGTTCCGAGGGTATTTGATATTGTCGATCGCGTGGCTTTTCTGAACGAAGGGAGGGTATTTGCCTACTACGAGCCGGAGGAGTTCATGGCCTCCTCCGAGCCGGAACTGAAAGAATTCCTGGCAGGCTCATTGGGAAGGCCCCATCCTGATGGTCCGCCCCTTTTCATGCCTTGCAAAGGGGACGATAGTGACTAAATTCTAATAAATTGGTGGCGGAAGAGACAGGAGCATAAACCATGAAGAAGTTTGACCTTGAATTGGGTGTCGGTCTTTTCATGATCGCGGGAATACTCGCACTGGGATATCTCTCCGTGAGGCTGGCGAAGCTGGAAGTCATCGGCCAGGCTGGATATAATCTGGAAGCAATATTCTCAAACAGCGGAGGGCTCAAATCGGGCGCCTCGGTCGCCATCGCCGGAGTCGATGTGGGAAGGGTGAAATCCATAAAACTCGATGATTATCGTGCTCTGGTTTCTCTTCACCTGGCATCCGGAATCAAAATTCAGGAAGATTCCATCGCAGCCATTAAAACCAGGGGCCTCATCGGGGAGAAATACGTGGAGATATCTCCCGGCGGTTCTGATGTGATACTGAAGCCGGGTCAACGGATCAGGGATACGCAACCACCAGTTGATCTGGAACAGTTGATCAGCAGTTACGTGTTCGGAAAACTGTAAACCGGCTCTTTGCAGGGACACATGTGAAAGCATTCAGAGGGGAATTTGAACAATTTTGGAGGAATATAATGCATCGAAAAATGATGTTGCAGTTATCATTGTGCGTGATTCTGGTTACCGCTTTTTCCTTCCCTGCCTTTGCGGGGGAGCCGACGGAAGTGATCAGGAAGACTACGGACAAGATCATTGCCATTGTGAAGGACCCGGCATTGCAGGGCCCCGAAAAGAAGCAGGAGAGGGACAAGTTGATCCGGGCCGCCGCAGAGGAGATATTTGATAAGGAAGAAATGTCCAGGAGGACCCTTGCCCAGCACTGGAGAAAGAGGACACCCGAGGAAAAAAAGGAGTTCATGGAGCTGTTCGAGGATCTTCTGGAAAAGACGTATATTGACAGGGTGGAAGGATATTCCGGAGAAAAGGTTGTCTATGATGGAGAAAGGGTGCAGGGAGACTACGCCTTGGTGAAAGTCGATATTATGACAAAGCAGGGCGCCAATATTCCCGTCATGTACAGGATGAAGAAGACAGAGAAGGGATGGCTTGTTTACGATCTGTCCATCGAGGGCGTGAGCCTGGTCAACAATTATCGTAGCCAGTTCAACAGCATTATTGTGAGCTCTTCTTTTCAGGAGCTTCTTAAGAAGCTGAGAGCGAAGGTGGGGAAGGGATAACACTGGGAGTTGGACTATGATGATCTGTGATGAGGAGAGACATCTCTTCAGGATTGTAAGAGGCTGTTTGTTTGCCGCGCTCTGCCTCGCGTTTTTTCCGGTGCCTCAGGCCAAAGCGCAGGTGAACAATAGTGATTTCTACCGTCCTGCGGTGTGGTACGCCTTGGACGAAACGCCTGAAAGGGAACCGGCCCTTTCGCCGCTTCCGACGGTCCCGGAAATAGATCCGGGAATCGAATTGGCGAGGATTTCACACCGTGAGATGGAAAAATTGAGTCATCATAAACTGGTTGTGGCCATGCGATTGGGAGAAAAGCTGGACCTTTTTCCAGGTTCATCGCGGGATCCTTCGAAAGAGTCAGGATTGGGAAATACGATTCAGCTGGGCGCCGCATCCTTTGAAGATGAAAAAATCGTGGAAGAGCCCGAAGACTGGAATGAAAATATCCAGGAGGAAACCATTGCCGATCCGTTGGAGCCCATCAACCGGATCTTTTTCACGTTTAACGATAGACTCTATTTTTGGGTGCTCAAACCCGTGGCAAAGGGATACAGATATGTAATTCCTGAGCCGTTTCGAGTGGGAATCCGGAACATGTTTACGAACGTCGCCATGCCCATTCGCGCCGTGAACTGCCTTCTCCAGGGAAAAATCAGAGGGTTCGGAAGAGAGTTGCTTCGATTTGCGGTCAACAGCACCGTGGGATTCCTGGGATTCGTGGATGTGGCAAGCATAGGCAACGTTGAGCCGCAGGATGAAGACTTCGGGCAGACACTTGGTTTTTTCGGAGCGGGCCCCGGCATTTTCATCAACTGGCCTATTCTTGGCCCCTCGAGTATCAGGGATACGTTCGGGTTGGCCGGCGATTTCTTCGCGGATCCCGTGACCTACCTGGTGCCAAAAACGGGCGAGAATATAGCCGTCCGGGGAGAGGACAGGGTGAACAGGACTTCCCTTTCCATCGGTGACTATGAGGCACTCAAGAAATCGGCCCTTGATCCATACGTGGCAGTGAGGGATGCATATTTTCAGTACCGGCGAGCCAAAATAGAAAAGTAAGGCTAAGGGGTTTGAGGCCGATTAAGAAAAGACTTTGGCCATCAATGGAATTGCCACAAAGGTTCCCAGAGAACTCCCGAGATTCGTCAACACCACCACAAGCAGGATCTTGGTGATCTTGTTCCTCCAAAAGCCTTTCAACGAGGCGATGTCTTCAGAAAGCGCCTCGAAATCCTTGACTTTCGGCTTTCCCAGGAAGGCCTCCACCAACCCTGAAACCCACCCGGCAGCTATCAGGGGATTGAGAGAAGTCAGCGGAGCGGCGACAATCGCTGAAAGGATTGTAAGGGGATGCGCAAGTGCCAGGGCGGCTCCCAGGCCCGCGAGACCGGCATTGGCGAGAATCCACCATTTGAGCATGTAGGTACCGCCTGTGGCACCCGCGATGAAGAATCCTGCCACGATCATACCGATGATGGCGGCTGGTATCAGCCACTTGAGGACCCCGAAAAATCGGCTTTTTGGCGGCAGTTCGTCCAGGGTTCCCAGGTTGACCGGCCTTCCCCAGGAACCCTGGATACCCGGTACATGTCCAGCTCCCACAACGGCCACTATGCGGTTCCCAGGCGCTGTTCGGATTTTTTCTGCGAGGTACCGGTCCCGTTCGTCGATCAGGATGTTTCTGATTTCCGGCATGGATTGTCCAATCTCCGCGAGGAGGGTTTCCAGGACATCCTTTTCCTTTAAAGTCTCTATCTCCTCCTCGGTTATCTCATCTACCTGTCCGATAGAAATGACTACCTGAGACAACAGTTTGATTTTTTTCCATAAACTCATCAGCCGCCAGGTCCTGCCGAGGGTGATGCGGATATCGCGGTCCGCGAGGTGTATCTGTGCTCCCGCCTGTTTTGCCGACTCGATGGCCTGCAGGATTTCTTGACCAGGCTGAATTCCCAATTTTTTCCCGATCTTCTTCTGGAAAGAGGCCAGCATGAGATTGGCCAGGAGAAGAAAGGCCTTTTTCTCTCTGACAACTTTGATCAGGTTCGTCTCCTGCCATAGCTTCTTCTGGGTAAGCGCGTGGTATCGGGATTCGCAAAGCTCTATGCAGACGGTCTCAGGCTGTTCATGTTCGATAATTTCTTTTACAAGGTTAGAGCTCTCCCTTGATACATGAGCGGTTCCCACGAGGGTAATTTCTTTGTCCTCGTAATGCAGGTGGTGTATATTGGGATTGTCGTCTATGGATATCATTTTTCAGCCCACGATGAATGAACAGTGCCTATTACCATACTTCGTGACGCTTTCCAAGAACATTTCACTCGAGGCGCCACTATCGCGAAAAGCGAACGCTGTCCAAAATCGGTGTCTTTGGTAAGCAGGGGGACGGGATGTTCCCGGAGCGGCGCATGTCGGCCCTTGAGCAGGACAGCGGAAGGGCCGACATGCGCAGTGAGCGAAGCCAGGGATGGCGAAGTGAACGAAGCGGAGGGAATATGCCGTCTCCCCGCTCACGGGACCTCATGTGGGAACCTGCATTTCAAAGGAAGAGAAGATAGACATGCGGCCTCTGAAAAGCGCAAATCCGGATAAGCTGCTGGAGGAAGGTTTATCGGACCGTGTTTATCCGGGCGCCGTGCTCCTGGTGGTTCACCGGGGCAAAAGAGTTTTTTTCAGGGCGGTCGGCCACGCAGCACTCGAGCCCCGTCCCATTCTCATGAAAATGGGTACCATATTTGACCTGGCCTCCCTCACAAAGCCGCTGGCAACGACACTGGCCATGATGAAGCTGGTGGAACAGGAGAGGGTGAATCTGGAAGACACTCTTGAAGGACTTTTGCCCGGACAGGTATCCGAAGATAAACGTGCGATCACTCCCCGGCTGCTTTTATCGCACGCCTCCGGCATGGCTGACTGGCAGCCTTTTTATTCCAGGCTGGATGCGGTACCGCCAGGTCAAAGAAAGCAGCAGGTGAGAGAGTGGATCATGGATATCCCGCTGGTTTCTTCTCCAGGGAGCGAAGCGCTTTACAGTGACCTCGGGTTCATGGTGCTTGAATGGATTATTGAGCTGAAGACCGGGAAGAATCTGAATGAGTTGTTGCTCGACCAGTGGTACGGACCTCTTGGACTCAGGAATCTGTTTCTGTATGAACAGACCCGGCCGCCTCATCTGGAAAAGACGGCGTTTGCAGCAACCGAATTCTGCCGCCGGCGAAACCGGATCCTCCAGGGAGAGGTGCACGATGAAAATGCCTATGCCGTGGGCGGATACGCAGGGCATGCCGGATTGTTCGGCACTGCCGAGGATGTGAGCGGTATCGCGGGCTTCCTGCTTGAGTGTTACCTTGGGATGCGGAAGGGCCTTCTGCAACCCGACACGGTGCGCGCCTTTTTTACCAGACAAGGGGAGCCGGAAGATACCACCTGGGCGCTTGGATGGGATACCCCATCCCGGTCAGGATCGAGCGCCGGAGACTGTTTTTCTGAAAAGAGTGTCGGTCACCTGGGTTTTACAGGAACTTCCCTCTGGATGGACCTCGAGAGGCAGCTGTTGGTAATCTTTCTTACCAATCGCGTCCATCCCTCTAGCGAAAATGAAAAAATCAAGGCCTTCAGGCCCAGGATACATAACCGCGTCATGGAAATGCTCGGTTTTGGGAAACGACGAGGAGAAGCCAATGGCTGAAATCAAAAGCACCCTTGATATTATCATGGAAAAGACCAAGGGCCTGACCATGACCGAAGAAGAAAAGGCGGCTATGCGTGACAAGGAACTGACAGAAAGGTCCCAGGGCCTTCTCCAGAAATACCTGGACGGAGCGATCTCCATGGGGAAATTGAAGGAGGAATGGAGCGATCTGGGGAAAGAGCAGGAAAATGCTCAGGCTATCCTGACGCGGATATGCATGGAGGGTATAGACCCGGAGACCGACAACGGGCCGCTTTTGGCAGTGCTTGACCAGGTGGCGGGAACGGACACAGGCCCTGTCGGAAAGGCGCTGGAAAGGGCCATGGCAGATCTTAAAGCGAGCCGTTCAAAGTCGCTCGAAGAAATCCGCAGGGCATTGGCCGAAAGAGGGATTTCCGGGTCAGCGATACGGCCAAATCTCAATGCGGATCCCCAATGGAAAGAGGTCTCCTCCCAGGTCAGAGAGCGGCTTCATGCTGCGTTGCTCTCTCTTGTGCGGGAATGATTCCCCGAGCGTTATTCCGCGAACCCAAGGTCGGTTGACCAGCCCGGAGCCTCGGAACGGAAGAAGAGGCCTCCTCCCTGGGCGGCATGGGAGGGTTCTGAAAGGAAACCTTTTCTCTTTATGTAACTTCGTTCCAATAAATGGAATGGAGATTTATATTTCCGGGCGATTTTCTGCGTGTTCTTTCCTTGTTGTCTTTGCAGGCTCCTTTAACATGTCGAAATATGGCGTAAATTAATGACAGCCGAGTTTGGTATAGCCCTTGCTGAGAGGTATGTGGAGGTCTTCTTTTTCAACGTGGGTTCCGGGTATGAAAAGAAAAAATGCCAAAGAAGAAAACAACAGGATCGAAAGGTACAGTACAAAAACCTTTGCCGCGATCATGCTTCTTATACTGCTGAGCATCGTGGATGCGTATTTGACCCTGGACCTTGTCAATCATGGAGCAGTGGAACTGAATCCGGTAATGGCTTTTTACCTTGCCCGGGGCCCGCTCGCATTTTTTTGGGTGAAATACTTATTGACCTGTGCGGCTGTTATCCTGTTTCTGAGTGTTATGAATTCCTCTCTCTTTGGAACCAGGATTCGGGGGAAAGTCATGTTTGTATTTTTCCTTGCTGCCTTTGCCCTGGTCGTTCAGTATGAATTGTTCCTCGTGTTCATGGCCCATCAATAATTTTTCCCCGTCCTCCCGGTCCCGCGCCTACAAGAGAATCAGAAGAATCCCCATGCTCAGGGAGAAATGGCTTCCTTCCTGAGCATCTTTCTCGGGAGTTCCTTGATATGTCCCGCTGTGCGGGAGGAGACTCATCCCGTCTGCTTTGTCAGGGTGTTGCCGATCTTGGAAATCTTATCGACCACTTCTCCGGGAGTCTTTCCCAGAACGCGAATGACTGGTTCTTTTCCCACCTCTCCCCGGTCATAGATTACGTCGGGTACCCTGCCGAAACTCCTTATGGCACGCTGGGTGCCCCACTCCAGGGTGGATCCTTCCTTTGCCTTCACCCCTTGCGGTTCCTCGCTCCTATCAAAAGACGCGATACCGAATGCCAATTCCCGGCAGATCCCGACCAGTTCTTCAGAATAGCGGATGTCCATGGCGGAACGCATTGCCGGGTCAAATTGCATGGCAGCAAGGATAACCTTGGCTATGTGGCGGGATGCACCGAAAGCGGGTTCGCGACATACCAGAGGCCACTCTCCCACCTGGGAGATGCGGCCCGGTATGGCGGCTATCTCGTCAGGCCCGAGTGCCCCCGGCAGGGCATATCCCAGGTTGGATCTGATTTCAGGAATCAACGCGCCGACAGGCAGGCGGGCGATGTTTCCCACCGCGTCCTTCAGCTCCCGGAGCACACTTTCCCTATCCTTGAAATAGAGCACATGGGCATAGTGATTGGTTGGACCGTGCCCGGCTCCGAAATCCAGTCCAAGGGAGATGGCACGGGTGATGAATGCCTTTGCCTTACCTGCGGCTTCAGCTGCGGTCAAACCCTGGGCCAGAAAAGTTGCGAGTGCGGCTGAGAAGGTACATCCTGTTCCATGGGTGTTCCGGCTTCTCAGACGGGGGGCCTCCAGGGACAGGAAGTCTTTTCCGTCAAAGAGGATATCTATCGCGTCGCCCTCCAGGTGTCCACCCTTGATCAGAACATACCGGGGTCCGAACCGGTGAATTTCCCTTGCGGCCTTTTTCATGGTTTCAGGGCCCTCCACGGGGAACCCGCAGAGCTCGGATGCCTCGGGCAGGTTGGGCGTAACCACATGGGCGAGAGGAAGGAGCACATCTCTCATAGTGATCCTCGCATCTTCGGAAAGGAGTAAGTCCCCGCTTTTGGCCACCATGACAGGATCGACCACCAGGAACTGGATACGATACTCCTTTATCTGCGCCGCCACTTCGGACACGATCTCCGAGGCGGCAAGCATCCCGGTTTTGGCCCCATCAGCGCCATAATCGGAGAGAACGGATTCCATCTGCATCCTGATGAACTCCACCGGGACCGGATGAACTCCCTGGACTCCCAGGGTATTCTGTGCAGTAAGGGCGGTTACGGCGCTCATGCCGTACCCCCCAAGCACCGTGATGGTTTTCAGGTCTGCCTGGATTCCCGCTCCCCCGCCGGAATCGGAACCGGCTATGGTCAATATTTTTTTCATTATCTTCCTCCCTCAAGATGAATCACACGGTCGCAGCAGCTCATCAAATGCTCCATTTTCTTCCTCTCCCTGGCTGATAGAAGACCGGGGCCTAAAGTGCTTCCATAGTATCCGTTGACCACCGCCGTTTCCACTGATCTGATCCACGTGATGAGTTTTTCAACCTTCCCTGCGTGCAGGTACAGCGAACAGTCGTTGATAAAGAGGGCGGTGATTTCTCCGGCCAACGCCTGCTCAAAAAGGGATTCGATGCGGCTCGCGTTCTGGTCCGCCAGAGCGAGCATCTCCTGCTCACTTTTCCCCAGGAGCCTTGGCGCGTGAATGGGACAATGAAAATAGCGCACGCGGTCAAGTTGGGAAACATTGAGCGTACCTCCGATTCCGCTCCCGTATCCTTTTGCATAAGGGGGAGGAATGACGGGGGCCAGGTCCACAACCGCAGCGTGTCCCTCGGCACGCAGGCAATAGCTGTCAAGAATCCTCTGCGTAAGGGTCGTTTTCCCGGTGTTCACCTCCCCGACGATCACGGTAAACCTGTTCAGGTATCGGGCTATGGAGATGACCGCATCACGTGAATTCATTTGATCCATCCCTTTTCCCACGCGAAAAAGACCGCCACAATGCACAGGGCCGACGCTATGAGAATGTATTCCCGAAAGGAAATGCGGTATTCCCTGCGAAAAGATCTGCCGGCCCTCGCGAATCCCCTTGATTCCATGGCCATGGCCAGTTGCTCTGCAAGGATAAAAGCCTGCACCAGGAGGGGTATGAGCAGGGCCGTGAAACGGGGCACATTGCGGAGTCGCGGCCGCAGGTCGACGCCCCTTGAGCGCTGTGCGTCAATGATCATGCGTAATCTCTTGCCGATCAAGGGGACATACCGGAGGGAAGTGGTCAGGATGAAAGAGAATTCATAGGGGAAACCCATTTTCCTGAAGCTGTCCCCGAGTTCTGTCGGGTCCATGGCCTGAAAAAAGAGGATTGAGAGGGCCAGAAGATCGAAAAGACGCAGGGCCAGAGCGACGGCTGTTTCAACCGAAAACGAGATGACCCCGATAACAAAGACAATTGTCACAAGGGGAAGTATCAGCCTGACGGCGTGCATCGCTCTTGTCCGTTTGAGGAAGAAGAGGCCCGGCAGGATAATACAGAGCTCTCCGACAAGGAAACGCGTGTCTTCGGTGACCAGAACAGCGGCAATCCCCAGCATTCCCAGGGCCAGTTTTGTTCTGGGATCGAAACCTTTAGCCTGCATGGCCTGCGGTTCCTTGCGGCGATGCCGGTGATTCAGCTCCGGACAGTCTCATGCTCGCCAGGAGCGCATCTCCTGCCGCCGTTCCGGGTGTCGCCTCGCCTGCCACTTTTCCCTCATGCACAACGATCAATCGGTCTGCGATCGCCTTGGCGAATTCCAAATCGTGGGTAACAATCACAATGGTAAGCCCTCTTTCCCGGAGCGAAACAAGGAGTCCTGCCAGGGTCTCGAGAAAATGGCCGTCCTGGCCGACCGTTGGTTCATCAAGGACCAGCATTTCTGGTTTCGCGACGAGCACGGAGGCGATGGCAACGCGCTTCTTTTGTCCCTCACTCAGGCGGTACGGAGACAGATCGAGAAGTTCATGGAGGTCAAAGAGGGAATACAGTTCATCCATCCATTCCTTCGCTCCCTTCGAGTCCGGCCTCATTCCCACCATGATTTCATCCCTTACCGTGCTCTTGAAAAACTGGTCATTCGGGTTTTGGAAAGAGATTCCGACGCTGGCGGCCATCTCGGAAGGCGCCGTCCCACGAATATTCTTGCCCCGGTACAGGACGACGCCTTTCTTTGACCGAAGAAGACCGTTGAAGTGTTTGATCAAAGTGGTCTTCCCGGCGCCGTTCTTCCCCACAATGGCGAGGATCTCCCCTTCCATCACCACAAGGGATACGTCCTTGAGGATTGCATTGTCTTCCACCGTATGGCCGACGTGCTCCATCCGGAGAATCGGGCTCCCTGGTTTTGCCCTTGCAGTCTTTTTCTGCAGGTAGTGGGGAACCAGATGCTGTTTATCAAGTATCGCTCCTGCTCCAGCCGGCAGACCGTCAAACAGAATCTTTCCGCGGTCAAGGACCACACAGCGGCTTACATCTTCGAGCACCCCGCTCATGCGTTGCTCAATGGCTACCAGAGTCGTTCCTCTCCGATGGAGATCACGCAGAACTTCCCGAACCATTTGCGCTCCTTCAGGGTCCAGATGTCCAAAGGGCTCGTCAAGGACGATGACGGGGGGATCCAGGCAGAGGACTGATGCGATGGCGACCAGCCGCTTCTCTCCTCCTGACAGGGACATGGGAGAACGGTCCAGGAGAGGTGCGAGAGCAAGATCATCAGCTGTCTTTTCAATCTTCGCGTCAATTTCCGTCGGATCAAGCCCCAGGCTTTCGAGGCCGAAGGCAATCTCGCTTTCAACAGTGCTGTTGAAGAGCTGGGCGTCTGCATTCTGGAACACCAGTCCCACGCTCGAGAGCAGACCCGCCACCGTGAGGTTCCGCGTATCCTGCCCGCAAATGGACACGGTGCCTTCAAGAGTCCCCTCGAAAAAATGGGGGATAAGCCCGTTTAAAAGATACCCGAAGGTTGATTTCCCGGACCCGCTCTTCCCGCAGATGAGAATGTAGTCTCCTTCCCGAATCGTGAGATTTATTCCCTGAAGCACCCAGGGAGCAGATGCCCTGGAGTAACGGTAATGTATGCTTGAGAGGCTGATCACGGTTCCCAGATTCCCGCTTTGCGCAAGAGATGGAGTGCGATGATGGCAATGATGGTCCCGCCGAGGGTGCTGACGCTGAACGCAATAATCAGGGTCGCCAGGGCCATTGTCTTCCCCATGAATACCGGCGCAATGATGGCGGCGCTTGCCAGGGCGCCGAGGATGCCTGTCCCTATCACCTCGCCGACTCCTGCCAGGTACATGTTTTTGGATACTTTGTACGCCAGTCCGGCAAGGAAGGCGCCTATCATTCCCCCGGGAAAGGCGAGCAGGGTTCCGAGTCCCAGGATATTGCGGATAATACCGGCAACGGCGGCGATGCAGAGCGCATAGAGGGGGCCCAGCATGACCGCGGCAAGGACGTTCACCATGTGCTGGGCCGGAAAACATTTCGAAATACCCACAGGTATGAATATCGGGGAGAAAGCGACGGCAACCGCCGCCAGGATTACCGCGAGCGCAACCCTTTTCGTTTTCATGCTCTTTCTCCTTTCAGCACGCCGCGGAACTTGGGAGACCTGCCGAAGAGACCCATAAAAATAAGATACGCCGCTCCGCCGGCAAGGAGGCTGGGAATGGATGAGCCCCATGCTGTCTGTCTCTGAAACAGGTGATAGAGTCCGAATCCGATCCCCCAGGCGAGGAACGCCCATGGATTGAATCCGCGAAGATACCAATACATCCTGTTCGCATCAAGGCCGGATTCGAAGTACCGCTGCTTCCGGAGAAAGAAATAGTCTGCGAGGACTACTCCGAACAGCGGGCAAAATACCGAGCCGACGAGAAGCAGGAAGTCCTCGTACGCGGTTGCCGGGAACAGCAGGGCAAGGACCGTTCCCAGGATTCCGCAGGCGAGGCTCCCCCGTTGTTCACCCAGTCGGGGCCAGATATTGAGGGCCGACACGGCCGTGGAATAGATGTCCAGGAAGGTCGTGGTGAACGTGGAGAAAAGGACAATGATGATGGCGGGCACGACAAGTCCCAGCCCCACCATCAACTGGAGGACCATGCTGTCCGGCGTCGGGGACCTTGTGGCAAGGGCGGCGCCCAGCCCGACGACATACATCCAGGAACTCACAATGAAATAACCGATCCAGGTTCCCCAGAAAGCGGAAGCCGTTCTTTTTCCGTATCGTGAATAATCGCAGACCAGGGGGAGCCAGGAAATCGGCATGGCAATCACCAGGTCGAGTCCCAGCATAAAGGGCATTGATTTTGTTGCGGGGAAGGCCGTGAGCCGGCTCAAACCGAACTTGTGGAGAACCACAGAGGTCATGACGCAGCAGAGCGCCAAAAGTGCCGTGATCGCGATCCGATGAAGCCACTTCCAGTAACGGTGTCCGAGAAGGGCCCAGAGGGTTGTGGCGATGCCGGCGATCACTACCCAGCCCCGGAACCCAAGTGCGGGAAAAGGCCACACGGCCTGGGCGGCCTGTCCGCCGATCCAGAGCATGACCCCGGTCCACCCCACGAGCTGAACGAGATTGAGTACTGTTGCGAAGTAGGAGCCGCGTACGCCGAAAGACGGCCTGACCGCCACCATTGTGGGAATGCCGGTCCTGGTCCCGATGATGCCGCCGAGGGCAAGGGGGGTGTTCCCGATGACGTGACCGATGATGATTACCAGGAATCCCGTCAGGAACCCGAGCGGCACCAGCAGCCCGCCGGCCCAGATCTCGGCAAGGGAGACGGCCGCCCCGGCCCAGAGAAGGGAGAAATCCATCCCGTTCAGGTTTCGTCCTTCTTTTCCAATCGGTTCTATCCCTCTGTCGCCTTCCATGGGTATTCTCCGTTATCGGGTTCTACAAGAGCGTCATGCTCGGGGAGACCAGCCCTCTCACCAGTCGCTTCAGAAAAGGCTTCCTCCCCGAGCCCTTTCTGTGGGGCCACTCGACGTCTCCCGCGCTGCGGGAGGAGACTCATCTGCAGGGATGGAGGGTTTGTCTTGAACCGTTTGGGCAGGGCGGGGGACGGAATCATACTGTCGGGGAGTACTCAAATATGACGTGCACCAAAAAAGCCGCTTTCTCAAAAAGAAAGCGGCTCCAGTCACTCATTGAACGCAAATAATGGAACAACACGTCACAATAAGACCGCTTCCCTCCGCTGGTATTACCCAGTTCAGGTTCTAAGGGTTGCCGCGCATATCCGGCTCTCAGAAAGACCACCCCTAGCGATGTAACAAATTTATGTTCGTTCCTGCTGCGACAAATGTCAAGAAATCTTTGCACGTTTTGCCTTTCCAATTTTCCGCAAAATTTGGTAAATGAGTTGCATGGGTGACTGCAGGAGAAGGAGGTCTTGCGCCGGAAATAATAATTTTCCGTAAGGCGACTGGGCGAAAGGTATGGCAAGGCCACTTGGAGAAAGGAGGTTCAGGAACAGTGGACATAAGTCTTCTGGAGAAGAGGGTTGTGGAAGCCCGGGCATTGGCGCCGGTTTTGAAGGCATTCAGCACGGAA
>Ga0315535_1001278_pt1 | contig 16834 bp, 13 predicted proteins | sample SalMarSW160220MG_2_FD_203092 | JGI IMG/M metagenome (GOLD analysis project Ga0315535, IMG submission 203092) | Salt marsh sediment microbial communities from the Plum Island Ecosystem LTER, Massachusetts, United States - Salt Marsh Sediment SW1602-20 ...
AGATTCTAGGACTAAAATTTGAAGAAGAGGAGAAGGGATTAGAATCAAATTTAATTCAATTTCTGATTCAGTTGCGAGATCAATTTAGAGATAAAAAAGATTATTCCACATCAGATGAGATAAGAAAGGGATTGGAAGCGTCAGGAATTATCATCGAGGATGGAAAAGACGGTACAAAATGGAGGAGAAAATAAATTTAAAAAATTTAAAAAAATATCAATTTTTTATTGACATCAAGCAATATTTTCTTTATAATTATAGGCTTCAGTTTTTAATAGATTGAAGTGATGGAATTGTTGCTGTTTCGTTTGCAACTCTGATATTGCTTAATTTATAAAACACCGATTAGCCGGTGTAGCTCAGCTGGTAGAGCAGCTGATTTGTAATCAGCTGGTCAGGGGTTCAAATCCCTTCACCGGCTCAAGGATTTTAGGGAATTATCAGCAGGCTGCAGATCAGGTTTTGTAATTAAAACTGCGAATTATAAGTATAACTTATCAGTCTGCATAATTTGTTCTTTAATTAGTTTTGGAGGGGTTCCCGAGCGGCCAAAGGGAACAGACTGTAAATCTGTCGGCGAAGCCTTCGGAGGTTCGAATCCTCCCCCCTCCACGAAAGTCAATGTATGAAATGTGCTAAAGTACTTAAAATACCTAAAGATATTTTTAAATCGCTTTTAACTTTAGTTGCATTTTTAGCGGGAATAGCTCAGTTGGCTAGAGCGTCAGCCTTCCAAGCTGATTGTCGCGGGTTCGAATCCCGTTTCCCGCTCAAATAAAAACAAAGGTGGAAAAAGGCAAATATTTTTCTTGCATTTTGCCTTTTTTTTTGCTATACTATTAAGCTTTTTAGTTGGGTGTAAATTGGGTCTAAGCGTCTATAAAAACTAAATATCCCGTGCCCACGTAGCTCAGCTGGTAGAGCACATCCTTGGTAAGGATGGGGTCACCAGTTCAATTCTGGTCGTGGGCTCTGTTTATTTTGTTATAAATAAATTAAAAAATTATCAAAGAATTTGGAGGAAATATCTCATGTCAAAGGCCAAATTTGAGCGTACGAAGCCACACGTAAATATAGGAACAATTGGTCACGTGGATCATGGAAAGACCACATTGACAGCCGCGATCACGATGTATTTGGCAAACAAGGGCCAGGCAGATATCAAGAAGTTCGAAGAGATAGACAACGCGCCGGAAGAGAAGGCTCGGGGAATCACCATCAATACGGCCCATGTGGAATACCAGACGGACCAGCGTCATTATGCCCACGTAGACTGTCCCGGACATGCGGATTACATCAAGAACATGATCACGGGTGCTGCCCAGATGGACGGAGCGGTACTGGTTGTATCGGCAGCAGACGGTCCGATGCCCCAGACACGGGAGCACATACTGCTGGCGCGCCAGGTAAACGTACCATCGATCGTGGTATTTCTGAACAAAGTGGATCAGGTGGATGATCCGGAGCTTTTGGAATTGGTGGAGCTGGAATTGCGTGAACTGTTGAGTCTGTATGAGTTTCCCGGAGACGATATTCCGATCATCAAAGGGAGCGCCTTGAAAGCGATGGAAAAAGGATTGGCGGGCAATTTTGAAGGGGAAGAATGGAAAGCAATTCAGGAACTGCTTGATGCAATAGACAGTTACATTCCGACGCCGACACGAGAAGTGGACAAGCCGTTTTTAATGCCTGTGGAAGACGTATTTTCGATCACGGGCCGAGGTACCGTTGGAACCGGCCGGGTGGAACGCGGGAAAGTGAAAGTGGGAGAAGAGATGGAGATGGTCGGATTGGGAGCGAAGCGGAAGACAGTGGTGACCGGTGTGGAGATGTTCCGGAAGTTATTGGATGAAGGTCAGGCAGGGGACAATGTGGGGTTGTTGTTGCGGGGAGTTGAGAAAGAAGAACTTCGGCGCGGGATGGTGATATCAGCGCCTGGGAGCATTACACCGCACACGAAATTTGAAGGTCAGGTGTACGTATTGAAGAAAGAAGAAGGCGGTCGGCACACGCCGTTTTTCAACGGATACAGGCCGCAGTTTTATTTCCGGACGACAGATGTGACTGGTTCGGTACAGATGCCTGAAGGAGTGGAGATGGTGATGCCCGGGGACAATATTAACATGACGGTGGAACTGATCGAACCGATCGCGATGGAAGAAGGGCTGCGTTTTGCGATTCGTGAAGGCGGACGAACCGTGGGCGCCGGTGTGGTTGGTAAAATCCTGGAATAAAATCAATTTTTTGATTGTGAGTATAGAACATGCGTGATATTATTACACTTGAGTGTTCGGAATGCAAACAGCGTAATTATTCAACTACCAAGAATAAAAAGAATCAAACGGGTCGTGTAGAATATAAGAAATTTTGTCGTTTCTGTAATAAGCATACACCCCATAAAGAAACCCGGTAAGCAGAACAATTAATGATTACAGCGCATGCATAAAAGCGATTTTAATTGGATTAGGCCTGTAGCACAATTGGCTAGTGCACCGGACTCCAAATCCGGGGGTTGGGGGTTCGAGTCCCTCCAGGCCTGCGAGAAAATGGAGTGGAACTATGTTTAAAAAGATTTCGAATTATTTTAGCGAGGTCCGGCAGGAACTGTCAAAAGTAAGCTGGCCAAGTCGGGAAGAACTTTATGGGTCTGTCGTAGTGGTGGTTGTTTTATGTCTTATTTTATCAATTTTTGTTTACAGCGTCGATTTGGGATTGAACAGTTTATTTGCATTTATTTTTTAGGTAAGTCATAGATTATTATGGAATGGTACGCCGTACATGTTTTGTCTGGTCACGAGAAAAAGATCAAAAAATATTTAGAAAACGAGATCGAAAAAGCAACTCTCCAGGACCAGATTAACCGGATTCTTATTCCTTCCGAAGATGTCGTTGAAATGAAGGACGGAAAAAAACGGGTTAAAAACCGTATATTTTTCCCGGGCTATATGTTAATTGAAATGGAACTGAATAAAGTGACGCAGCATGTGGTATTGAATACACCGAGCATCACCAATTTTGTCGGTTCGAAAAACAACCCGGTTCCTCTCCAGGAAGATGAAGTTCGAAGAATTTTGGGACGTATCGAAGAACGGCAAAACGAGGAAATTATTGATATCCCTTATCGGGAAGGAGATCCTGTCAAGGTAATCGACGGACCGTTTACGGATTTTTCAGGAATCGTCGAAGAGATCAACAGGGAAAAGAAAAAGTTGAAAGTCATGGTCAGCATTTTTGGCAGATCAACCCCGGTGGAACTTGATTTTCTGCAAGTAGAACTTGAAAAGTAGTCGATTTGAGGTAGAATATGGCAAAGAAAGTGATTGGCATTATTAAATTTCAAATTCCGGCTGGTCAGGCCAATCCATCCCCTCCAGTGGGGCCCGCTCTTGGACAGCACGGTGTGAACATTATGGAATTTTGCAAAGCATTTAATGCGAAAACACAGGACAGGCAGGGATTGATTATTCCTGTTGTAGTGACTGTCTATGCAGATCGGTCCTTCACATTTATTACCAAGACACCTCCCGCAGCGGTACTATTGAAAAAGGCTGCGAAAATTGAGAAAGGTTCCGGGGAGCCGAACCGCGAAAAAGTCGGGACAGTGAAACGGGAACAAGTCAGGGAAATTGCTGAGCTTAAAATGCCGGATTTGAATGCAAATGATATTGAAATGGCAATGCGCATTATCGAAGGAACCGCCCGCAATATGGGCATTGTTGTCGAAGATTGAGTCTGGAGATTTTATGAAACACAGTAAGCGATATAATTCTCTCGTCGAGAAACTGGATCCTCAGAAATCATATACTTTGGAAGAAGGGGTTCAGCTGTTAAAGGAAATGGGAAGTGCCAAACTTAATGAGTCTGTCGATCTGGCAATAAGGCTCGGTGTGGATCCCAAAAAAGCGGATCAAATGATACGTGGAACGGTTGCACTTCCTCACGGTACGGGAAAAAAAGTGCGCGTTCTCGTGCTTTGTAAAAGCCCGAAAGACAAGGAAGCGAAAGATGCTGGTGCAGATCATGTAGGGCTGGAAGAGTATATACAGAAAATTGAAAAAGGTTGGAGTGATATCGATGCAGTTGTTGCGACTCCGGATGTGATGAAGGATGTTGGAAAATTGGGAAAATATCTCGGCAGGAAAGGACTCATGCCCAATCCAAAGGCCGGGACTGTGACAATGGATGTTGCTGAAGCAGTGAAACAGCTTAAAGCAGGGAGAATTGAATTCAAAGTGGATCGATACGGCAATGTGCATGCTTCGGTAGGCAAGGTTTCATTTACTTTCGAGCAGATCGTTGAAAATATCAAAACAGTACTTGATCAAATCATGCGGTTAAAGCCTTCTTCCGCCAAAGGAAGTTATGTACAGAATATTACCTTGTCTTCGACAATGGGACCCGGAATTAGACTTGATAAAACGATACTTGTTGATGTTTCACGATAGATTTACGAATATTTTATTTTAAGGATTTTAATATGTTGAGGAAAGATAAAGAAGCTGTTGTCGATTCAATCGTCCATATTTTTAAAGATGCTAAAAGTATATTCTTAACCGATTTTGAAGGTTTGAATGTCGAATCGATGGAGGAATTTCGCCGTCAATGCAGAGAAGCTTCTGTTGGTTATCGTGTCGTTAAAAATAAACTGGCCCGGTTAGCAGCGGAAAAAGTCGGACAAGATGAGATCGTTCAATATTTTGAAGGATCTTCAGCGATTGCTTACAGTTATGATGATCCTTCCGCACCGGCCCGTGTGATTTCAGAATTCACGAAGAAATCCGATAAACCGGCAATTAAGGTATCACTGTTCGAAGGCAATTTTTACGGACCGGATAAGGTTAAAATGATTGCGGATCTTCCCTCGCGGGAAGTCCTTCTGTCACAGCTGGTTCGCGGACTCAACGCACCTATACAAAATTTTGTCGGAGATCTGTATGCTATTTTACAGAAATTTGTTATGACACTGGATGCGATAAAGAAAACAAAATCATAACCAAATGATAAATATAGATTATAACTAACAGGAACAATCAGAAACAAATTCTAAATATTTTATCTGTTTAAAGGTTGGAGGAAAAGCATGACCGAAGAGAAAAAATCGGCTGAAGTTGTCGAAAAAGAGGATGCGAAGAAACAAGCTCCCAAGAAGAAAGCGGATGGAGACGCGGGCAAGATTCTTGAAATGGTTAAGAATATGACTGTTATGGAACTTGCTGAACTGGTTAAGGCGCTGGAAGAGGAGTTTGGTGTGACGGCAGCTGCTCCTGTGATGATGGCCGGCGTTGCTCCTGGAGCTGCTTCTGCCGCTGCTCCCGAAGAGGAAAAAAGTGAATTTAATGTAATGCTTACCTCTTTCGGAACCAACAAAATCCAGGTGATTAAAGTAGTTCGCGCCATTACCGGCCTCGGACTTAAAGAAGCAAAGGATTTGGTCGAAGCTGTCCCGAGTGCAATTAAAGAAGGCGTTTCAAAAGACGAGGCTGAGAATCTGAAACGTCAGCTGGAAGAATCCGGCGCAACGATCGAATTGAAATAAATCGCCGTTATTATTTTAAGGAGTGTGATACTTTTGTTGAAAGAATCTGTTCAACGAAAATCATTTTCTAGAATTCCTTCTGCCGTTGATATTCCGGATTTATTGGATATTCAAATCAAATCCTATCGGGATTTCATTCAGGATGATCTGCCGGCAAACAAACGGAAGATGCAGGGACTTCAAGAGGTTTTTCAATCTCTGTTTCCGATTACGGATTCCAGGGAGAATTACCTTCTTGAATTTGTTGATTATTACATTGATCCGTGCAAGTATTCGGTTGATGAATGCCGGGAACGGGGAATGACGTACGCGGTACCTTTGAAGGCAAAATTGCGTTTGTCTGTTCGCGATACCTACAGCCGCAAAAATAATTACGTCGATACCGTGGAACAGGTCGTCTATTTGGGGAATTTCCCTTATATGACAGACAGGGGTACGTTTATCATCAATGGCGCCGAACGAATTATCGTGAATCAGCTGCACCGTTCACCGGGGGTCTTTTTTGATGAAAAAATTTATCCAAATGGTACGAGAACCTATTCAGCAAGAGTCATTCCGTTTCGAGGATCGTGGCTGGAGTTTGTGACCGACATCAACGACGTGCTTTATGTTTATGTCGATCAGGGACGGAAATTCCCGGTGACGACGCTTCTCAGGGCGCTTGGCTGTGCTACCGATGAAGAAGTATTGCGGCTTTTCAATATGATCGAAGAAGTTTCCTTGGACGATCCCAATATTAAAAAATATATCGACCGCAAGGTTTTCTTCAGCCAGAACGAGGTTGGTGTAATCGACGAAAAAACCGGTGAAATCATTCTTGAACGGGATGGTGTTCTGGAGGAGGCCCTTCTTTCAAAACTCAAGAAACTTGGAGTCGCGAAACTGAAATTTATTGGTTCTGATGACCGCATGGGCGGAAGCGAGGTCATCAACAATACATTGAGAAAAGACAGCGTGCAATCCGAAAAAGATGCGATCGAAACCATTTACCGTCAACTGAGATCGGGTGACCCGCCGGATTTGGAGACTGCCAGGGCATTGATCGATCGGCTCTTCTTCAATCCAAAGCGTTATGATCTGGGCAGGGTGGGCCGTTACCGGATGAATCAGAAATTGGGACTGGATGTTTCCGAAGACTTGACTGTATTGACCAATGATGATTTCGTGTCGATTATCAAATATCTGCTTGCACTGCGTGCGGGAACCAAATCCACGGATGACATCGATCATCTGGGGAATCGCCGCGTTCGCACAATTGGGGAACAGCTTTCTGCTCAGATGAGTGTCGGCCTCTCCCGTATGGCGAGAACAATAAAGGAAAGACTTAATATAGGGGACAGTGAACAAATCACTCCCCAGGATCTGGTAAATGCCCGAACCGTCATGTCTGTTATCAACACCTTCTTTGGAACAAGCCAGCTTTCACAGTTTATGGATCAAACCAACCCGCTTGCCGAACTGACTCACAAAAGGCGGCTTTCCGCGCTGGGTCCCGGCGGATTGACCCGCGAACGCGCCGGTTTTGAAGTCCGGGATGTTCACTATACCCACTACGGAAGACTTTGTCCTATTGAAACACCTGAAGGACCAAATATCGGTCTCATCTCTTCCATAGCAACCTATGCCAGGATCAATGAATTTGGATTTCTGGAAACTCCTTATCGCAAAGTTGAAAACGGGAAAGCATTAAAAAAGATCGAATATCTCAGTGCTGATGAAGAAGAAAATTATATTATCGCACAGGCCAATGCGCCGATCAATGAAAAAGGAAAATTTTTAAATGAGCGTGTCAAAGCACGCTATAAGGGTGAATTCCCAATTGTCACACCGGATGAAGTACATTATATGGATGTCTCTCCCAATCAGATTGTTAGTGCTGCCGCCGCACTCATTCCGTTTCTGGAACATGATGATGCGAACCGGGCTTTAATGGGATCCAATATGCAACGGCAGGCAGTTCCGCTCCTTCAGCCTGAGGCTCCGATCGTAGGAACCGGTATCGAAGAAAAGGTCGCCCGTGATTCGCGTGCTTTCATGGTTTCAGCCGTGGACGGGACAGTTCACAAAGTCAGCGCGGATAAAATAATTATAAAAATCAAGGAATCGCAAAGGGCGATTTCCAAGACAGAAGTGACCGATTTTGATCAACAGGAATATGTCACCTACAAGCTGACAAAATTTTTAAGAACCAATCAGGATACGATGATCAATCAAAAGCCGGTGGTTTCTGAAGGTGATGAAGTGAAGAAGGGGGACATTCTGGCCGACGGCTGCGCTACGATAAAAGGAGAACTGGCTTTAGGCCGGAATATTCTGGTTGCTTTTCTTCCATGGCGGGGCTATAATTTTGAAGATGCCATTGTAATCAGTGAGCGTGTTGTCCAGGAAGATATCTATACTTCCATTCATATAGAAGAATTTGAATTGCAGGTCCGTGACACCAAGCGCGGTGAAGAAGAACTTACCCGGGAAATTCCGAACGTTTCCGAAGAAGCCACAAAAAATCTGGACGAAAACGGAGTCATTCGTATCGGAGCTGAAGTAAAATCGGGTGATATTCTTGTCGGCAAGGTAACCCCCAAGGGTGAAACCGAACCAACTCCCGAGGAAAAACTGCTGAAAGCCATTTTCGGAGAAAAGGCGGGGGATGTCAAAGATGCTTCCCTGAGAGCTCCATCGGGAATGAACGGAATTGTCATTGATACAAAAGTCTTTTTCCTGAAGCGCAGGGATGCCAAAACAAAAAGAGAAGACAAAAAACTGATTGATGATATCGAACATCAAGGGGAACTCGAGAAAAAGAAAGTGACCGAACACCGGAATGAAAAATTGAATGCCATTTTATCTGGCAAAATTTCCGCGGGTGTCCGGGAGAAAAGTACTCAGAAAATAGTCCTCCGAAAAGGTGTTAAATTTTCTGAAAAACTGCTTGAAAAAATTTCTTTTGATGATCTGGACTGGACTGCTCCATGGATTGAAAATGACAAGAAAACCAATCAGCTTCTCGAATTGTTGCAGCACTCCTATCTGGAAAAGATCGACAAGATCGATGAAGAAATTAAACGTGAGAAAGATAAAATCATCATTGGGGATGAGCTGCCGCCCGGTATTGTGAAGCTGGTGCGGGTATACATCGCACGAAAACGTAAATTACAGGTTGGCGATAAAATGGCCGGGCGTCACGGGAATAAGGGAGTTGTTGCGAAAGTTGTTCCGGTCGAGGATATGCCCTATTTGCCCGATGGCACACCCGTGGATATCGTACTCAATCCGCTCGGAGTTCCCTCGCGAATGAATCTTGGCCAGATACTGGAAACCATTCTTGGCTGGGCCGGAAAAACATTGAATATTCCGTATTCATCTCCGGTCTTTAACGGTGCTTCGGAAGAAGAGGTAAAAAAGGAACTCGAAAAAGCCGGTTTGCCTCTTGATGGTAAAAGCACATTATATGATGGCCGGATTGGAGAACCGTTTGACCAGCGCGTCACAGTCGGACAAATTTACATGATGAAGCTTTCTCACTTGGCAGAAGATAAAATTCATGCCCGGTCCATTGGCCCTTATTCATTGATTACCCAGCAGCCATTGGGAGGAAAAGCCCAGTTCGGCGGCCAGCGTTTCGGTGAAATGGAAGTTTGGGCCCTGGAAGCCTACGGCGCCGCTCATACACTTCAGGAAATTCTTACCGTGAAATCGGATGACGTGAGAGGCCGAGCGAAAGCGTATGAAGCGATTGTCAAAGGTGATAATCTTCCCGAACCCGGAATACCTGAATCATTTCATGTTTTACTCAAGGAGTTGATGGGGCTCGGGTTGGATATTGAATTACGTTAACTTGATACACCGTTGAGGAGGTGTTTGTCTTTGCCTTACGATGGTATGGAAAAAACTGTTTTTACGAGCATTGCGCTCAATCTGGCTTCACCGGATACGATTCTAAGCTGGAGTCATGGTGAAGTTTTAAAGCCGGAAACGATCAATTATCGCTCTTACAAACCGGAAAAAGATGGATTGTTTTGTGAGAAGATATTCGGGCCGGTCAAGGATTATGAGTGCCACTGCGGTAAATATAAACGGATTCGTTATAAAGGAATCGTGTGCGACCGGTGCGGCGTTGAGGTAACCACGAAATCAGTCCGAAGAGAAAGAATGGGACACATTACATTGGCTGTCCCTGTCGTACATATCTGGTATTTTCGATCGATTCCATCCAAGATTGGTTATATTCTTGGTTTATCCACGAGTGAACTGGAAAAAGTCATCTACAACGAAGCGTATATTGTTATTGAACCGGGTGAATCGGGTTTGAAACAAATGCAGTTGCTTTCCGAGGATGATTATCTTGAGATGAGACAAGCAATGAAAGAAATCGAAACCTCTACGGATGAGGAAGTCGATGAAAATGGTATTATAAAAAATCGTTTTATTGCCAAAATGGGCGGTGAGGCCATTCGGGAAATTCTTCGGAGAGTTAATATCGAAGAACTGGCGCGTGAACTTCGTGTTCAGGTCCGCACCGAATCTTCTGTCCAGAGAAAACGGGATGCATTGAAACGGCTCTCTGTGGTCGAGTCTTTCAGGAAAACCGAGAGTGGAAAACCGAATAAGCCCGAATGGATGGTCATGTCTGTTATCCCGGTTATTCCTCCCGAACTTCGTCCGCTTGTTCCTTTGGAAGGCGGCCGATTTGCCACTTCCGATCTCAACGACCTGTATCGCAGAGTGATTATACGAAATAACCGTTTGAAAAAGCTTCTCGAAATCAAAGCACCGGAAGTGATTTTGAGAAATGAAAAAAGAATGCTTCAGGAAGCAGTCGATTCACTTTTTAATAATGGTAAACGGCGCGCTGCCGTTCGCGGGGAAGGCAACCGCCCCCTGAAATCTTTGTCAGATATGCTGAGAGGAAAACAGGGCAGGTTTCGCCAAAACCTGTTAGGTAAACGCATCGATTATTCGGGCCGTTCAGTAATCGTTGTCGGACCCGAATTAAAGATGGATGAATGCGGTTTACCCAAGGAAATGGCACTGGAGCTCTTCAAGCCGTTTGTTATCAGGCAACTTGTCGAGCGGGGAATCGTTAAAACGGTCAAGTCCGCCAAAAAACTGGTTGAAAGACGCGATGATGAAGTATGGGATATTCTTGAGGAAATTATTCAGGACCATCCCGTCATGTTGAACCGCGCTCCAACGCTTCACCGTTTGGGGATACAGGCGTTTCAACCGCTTCTTGTCGAAGGCAAGGCAATCTCCATTCATCCTCTGGTATGCGCCGCATTTAACGCCGATTTTGACGGTGACCAGATGGCGGTTCACGTGCCGCTTTCCATCGAAGCACAGATGGAAGCAAAAATTCTGATGCTTTCGAGCCATAATATTCTTTCTCCTGCGAACGGACGACCTCTCGCCATCCCGAGTCAGGATATCGTTCTTGGATGTTATTATCTGACCAAGATGATGAAAGGTGAAAAAGGCGAAGACAAATTGTTTGCCGATGAAGAAGAAGTGCTCATCGCTTTTCATGACGATAAAGTCGGCCTGCATGCAAAAATCAGGGTTCGTACGGATAACCAGATTGTCAGTACAACAACCGGCCGAATCATCTTCAATGAGATTGTACCGGATGAGTTAGGTTTTATCAATGAACTGCTCACTAAAAAGCGGATCGAAACCATTATTGCTCAATCGTATAAAGTGGTCGGCAACCGAAGAACGGTCGATTTCCTGGATGATCTGAAAAACATGGGTTTTTATTACGCAATGAAAGGCGGCATCACATTCGGAGTGGACGATGCTATTATTCCGGTTGAAAAGGAAAAACTGGTGCAAAACTCCAATAGTGAAGTGGACAAAATCCGCAATCTTTATGAAAAGGGTGTCATCACAGATGGAGAGCGCTATAACAAAGTGATCGATGTCTGGACGCGAACGACCAATCAGGTTGCGGAACATTTGTTCGAACACTTGAAAGAATCTTATAACGGTTTTAATTCGATATACATGATGGCTGACTCCGGTGCAAGAGGCAGCAAGGAACAGATCCGTCAATTAGCCGGAATGCGCGGTCTCATGGCAAAACCTCAGAAAAAGCTAACCGGAGGAACCGGAGAAATCATTGAATCTCCTATTACGGCCAACTTCAGAGAGGGTCTCTCGGTTCTCGAATACTTTATATCCACACACGGAGCTCGAAAAGGATTGGCCGATACAGCATTGAAAACGGCCGACGCGGGTTACATGACCCGGCGATTGGTCGATGTGGCTCAGGATGTCGTGGTCACGATAGAAGATTGTGGCACGATTATGGGACTTCATGTCGGAGATTTGAAGGAAGGCGAGGAAATTATAGAACCGCTGCGGGACCGAATCCTGGGTCGAGTCACTTCCGAAGATGTGTACGATCAGGAGAATGGAGAGGTGCTTGTTGAAGCGGGGACAGTGATTGATGAGGATACAGCAGATCTCATTGTCAATAAAGGCATTGATCTTGTGGGTATTCGTTCTGTGTTGACTTGTGAGGCCGAGCAGGGTGTCTGTATCAAATGTTACGGAAGGAATCTGGCCACCAATCGATCGGTCAATATTGGCGAATCCGTTGGTGTAATGGCCGCACAGTCCATTGGGGAACCCGGGACGCAGCTTACATTGCGTACATTCCATATCGGTGGAACTGCGAGCCGAATTGCTGCTGAATCTGAAGTAGTCTCAAAAGGAGACGGCATTGTCCAGTACGAAAATGTTCTGTCCGTAACACAACCCGACGGTGTCATCATTGCTTTGAGACGAAACGGTCAGATTAAAGTACTGGACGAAGACAACAGAATTATTTCAACTTTTACAGTGCCTTATGGCGCACATATACAGATTAAAGACGGAGAGCCGATTAAAAAAGGGCAAATCCTGTTCAAATGGGATCCCTATTCGGACACCATTCTGGCCAACACGGACGGGAAAATCAAATTTGTGGATATCAAAGAAAATGTAACTTATCGTGAAGAAGTGGATGAGTCCACAGGCCAGAGACAGAGGGTTATTACAGAAGCAAAGAATAAGGAATTGAGTCCGCATATCCTGATTCTCGATAAAGCGGGCAAAAAGATGGGTTCGTATATTATTCCGACGCGGTCCTATCTTCTGGTCAAAGACGGGGTTGAAGTAAAAGCCGGTGATGTTCTGGTCAAAATTCCCCGCGATATCAGCAAGACGCGTGATATTACAGGTGGTCTGCCGCGGGTGGCCGAGTTGTTTGAAGCACGAAGGCCCAAGGGCCCCGCAGTTGTCAGTGAGATAGACGGAACAGTAAAATTTGGTTCGATGCGCAGAGGTGTTCGTAAAGTTTTTGTGGTTTCGAAAAACGGCAAAGACAAGCGAACCTATTTGATTCCCTATGGGAAACATCTTCTGGTTCATGAAGGGGATATTGTGCAGGCAGGTGAAAAACTTTCCGAAGGTTCGGTTGCACCTCATGATATATTGGCTATTCTTGGCGCCAATAAAGTACAGGAATACCTTGTCAATGAAATCCAGGAAGTTTACAGGCTTCAGGGCGTTCGGATCAACGACAAACATATCGAAGTCATCGTACGGCAGATGCTTAAAAAAGTTCGGGTCGAAGATCCCGGAGATACGGATTTCCTGGAAAACGATGAAGTGGATCGCCAGGTTTTCCTGCGTGTAAACGACGAGATTTTGAATCATGTCGTCATCACCGAAAAGGGGAATTCGAAGCTGAGGGAGGGCGATGTCGTTGATAAAATGCGGCTGGATGCAATCAATGAAAAATTGACTCAGGATGGGAAAGAAACTGCATCGTTCAGGCCCGCGAAACCGGCTACATTTCATCCGTTGCTTCTCGGAATTACCAAAGCAGCTTTGGGAACCGATTCGTTTATTTCAGCTGCATCATTTCAGGAAACAACGCGCGTATTAACCGAGGCAGCAGTCAAGGGTCGGATCGACGGATTGATCGGATTGAAGGAAAATGTGATTATGGGAAATCTGATCCCTGCAGGAACAGGTCTTCGAACTTTTAAAAGATTACAAGTGTGGAAAAAAGAAGAAGAAGATACAGATAAAAAAGTTGTGAAGGATAAAGAAACAGTCAAATAGTTTTTCCTCCTGTGGTTCCCCCAGAGGGGATACAGGAATTGACTAAATTATTAAGGGAGGAAGTTTGCCAACACTGAATCAATTGGTCCGGCATGGACGCAAGAAGGTAACAAAGAAAACCAAGGCTCCGGCACTTGTCGATTGTCCTCAACGCCGTGGTGTTTGTACGAGAGTCTACACAACCACGCCCAAAAAACCGAATTCAGCTTTGAGGAAGGTGGCTCGTGTGAGGTTAACCAACGGATTTGAAGTGACGGCGTATGTGCCCGGTGAGGGGCATAATCTTCAGGAACACTCAATCGTTCTTATCCGCGGTGGACGTGTTAAGGATCTGCCAGGTGTCAGGTATCATATTATTCGCGGAACCTATGATACCAGCGGTGTGGAAGACAGGAATCAGGGAAGATCCAAATACGGTGTAAAAAGGAAAAAGTAATTAGGACTAAAAAATGCCAAGAAGAAGAAAAATTCAAAAACGACAAGTATTGCCAGATCCTGTTTATCAAAACACAGTGGTCACAAATTTTGTCAATGGTTTGATGAGAAAAGGCAAAAGAAGTGTGGCGGAGAATATCTTTTATTTCTCCATGGATTTGATTGAACAGAAAACAGGAGACAAAGGGATTGAGATTTTTGAGAAAGCTCTGGAAAATGTAAAACCCGTTCTTGAAGTCAAGTCAAGACGCGTCGGCGGAGCTACTTATCAGGTCCCTGTTGAAATCCGGCCGGACCGCCGAAAAGCGCTGGCAATAAGGTGGATCATCACATATGCAAAAGGCCGTTCAGAGAAAACCATGGCAGAACGGCTCGCAGCAGAGTTTATTGCTGCCGCGAATAATGAAGGGTCATCCGTGAAAAAGAAAATCGACACACATAAGATGGCCGAAGCCAATAAGGCATTTGCTCATTTCAGATGGTAAATGAGGTTGCTGATTTAATCGGATAGTTTATGCCCAGAGCGTACACATTAGAAAAAACCCGGAACATCGGCATTATGGCGCACATTGATGCCGGTAAAACAACAACGACAGAGCGTATTCTGTTCTATACGGGCAAGGTGCATCGAATGGGCGAAGTGCACGAGGGATCCGCAACCATGGACTGGATGGAACAGGAGAAAGAACGGGGAATCACAATTACATCGGCGGCGACCACATGTTTCTGGCGGGATCATCAGATTAATATTATAGATACTCCTGGCCATGTCGATTTTACGGTAGAAGTCGAAAGATCTCTTCGTGTTTTGGATGGAGCGATCGCTATCTTCTGTGCTGTCGGTGGTGTTGAACCTCAATCGGAAACGGTGTGGAGACAGGCCGATAAATACAATATTCCGAGAATTGCGTTTGTCAATAAAATGGATAGGATCGGAGCGGATTTTTTTAATGTCGTTAAAATGATCAAGGAGCGGTTGGGAAGTCATCCGGTTCCGATACAAATACCGATGGGATCGGGAGAATCATTCACAGGCATTATCGACCTGATTTCCATGAAAGCAATTATCTATAATGAATTGAAATTGGGTGCTACCTGGGAAGAGAGTGAAATTCCCAAGGAGCTTCAGGATAAAGCGAATCAGTACCGTCACGACCTTGTAGAGGCCGCCTCTGAATTTGATGATATCCTTATGGAAAAATATATAGAAGGAATCGATCCTTCCCCGGAAGAACTTTTAAGAGCCCTGAGACAGGGAACCCTGGATATCGGATTGGTACCGGTTCTCTGCGGAGCAGCTTTCAAGAACAAAGGTATCCAGCGTCTGCTTGATGCAGTCGTCAATTTTCTGCCTTCTCCCCTGGATGTTCCGGATGTGGAGGGGATTGATCCGAAACGGGAAAAGAAAATCACCAGGAAACCGACCGATGATGAACCGTTTGCTGCTCTGGCCTTTAAGATTATGTCAGATCCCTATGTCGGGCAGCTGACCTATTTCCGCGTCTATTCGGGCAGGGCCTCGAGTAAAACCTTTGTTCTCAATCCGAGAGAGGAACGGAAGGAACGGCTGAATCGAATTCTTCAAATTCATGCGAACAAACGCGAAGATAGAGATGAAGTTTACTGCGGAGATATAGTAGCGGCCGTTGGACTGCGTTACACAAAAACCGGTGACACGCTCTGCGATCCGAAACATCCGATTCTTCTTGAATCGATGAACTTCCCGGAACCCGTGATTTCAGTTGCGATTGAACCAAAAACAAAAGCCGATGAGGATCGCCTGTCCGAATCCCTTTCCAGATTGATGGTTGAGGATCCGACTTTTAAAGTGCGGGTTGATGAAGAGACCGGACAGACCATTATTTCGGGAATGGGAGAGCTCCATCTTGAAATCGTGGTTGATCGTTTGTTCAGGGAATTTAAAGTCAAGGCTAATGTGGGCCGACCTCAGGTTGCTTACAAGGAAGCGATTACAAAGTCGGTTCAGTCTGAAGGGAGATTCATACGGCAGACGGGTGGTAAGGGACAATACGGACATGTTGTCATCCAGATGGAACCGGCTCCTCGCGGGACAGGATATCTATTTGAAAATAAACTTGTCGGTGGCATTATCCCGAAGGAATATATTAATCCAATATCCCAGGGGATCAAACAGGCAATGAGTAGCGGTATTGTGGCGGGCTATCCCGTAATTGATGTGAAAGTATCGCTGATCGATGGTTCTTTTCATCCTGTGGATTCTTCAGAAATGTCTTTTAAAATAGCGGGTTCAATGGCTTTTCTGGATGGTCTGAAAAAAGCCAATCCAGTGCTTTTGGAGCCCACAATGAAAATAGAAGTAGTTGTACCGGAAGAATATCTTGGAGAAGTGTTGGGAGACCTCAATGGCCGGCGGGCTCAAATCGGAGGAATACATGCCCGGAAAGATGCTCAGGTTGTTGTGGCCAAAGTTCCTCTGAGTGAAATGTTTGGATACGCAACGGATATGCGTTCGCGAACACAGGGGAGAGCGGTTTATACAATGCAATTTTCGCATTATCAGGAAGTTTCAACAGCGGAATCAAATAAAATTTTGCAAAAAGTGAGAGGCTTTGTTTAATAAAAATAGTTTAGGAGGATTCAATGTCAAAGGCCAAATTTGAGCGTACGAAGCCGCACGTAAATATAGGAACAATTGGTCACGTGGATCATGGAAAGACCACATTGACAGCCGCGATCACGATGTATTTGGCAAACAAGGGCCAGGCAGATATC
>Ga0315535_1001281_pt1 | contig 16815 bp, 12 predicted proteins | sample SalMarSW160220MG_2_FD_203092 | JGI IMG/M metagenome (GOLD analysis project Ga0315535, IMG submission 203092) | Salt marsh sediment microbial communities from the Plum Island Ecosystem LTER, Massachusetts, United States - Salt Marsh Sediment SW1602-20 ...
CTCGGACGTCCTGCGGCGTTGGAAACGGCGTTCGCGTTGTCACGTCGGTGTGGAATCGACCTGGGTACGCCAACCGACTATCCGACGCTGTCCGAGGCAATTCTTGCCGCTCTGCCGGACCGGTCGGCGGCGCGGGGCAACGCCGGGCGGGACGGCAGCCGGGAGGGCGCGTCCCCCCGAGGTGAGCTCCGAGCCGTCCTCCACTCCACCCCCCTCATCGAGGTATCCGGGCTCTCCCACTCCTACGCAAGATCGGCGCCGGAAGGCAGGTCGGGACGAATGAGGCGTCGCCGTGCGCATCAAGGGGACACCCCTCGCTCTTTGTTCACGGGCACCGCCGACGTTCCGTCGCTGCACGAGGTATCTCTCTCCATCGGCCGAGGAGAATGCGTGGCTGTCATCGGGCCTACGGGATCGGGCAAGTCTACGCTTCTTCAACACCTCAATGCACTCTTTCTACCGCAGGAGGGGGAGGTACGAGTCGACGGCGTGCACGTTGGGCGAAGCGAAGCCGAGCTGCCGACCATCAGACGAAAGGTAGGGCTCGTCTTTCAACGGCCTGAGGAGCAGATCTTCGCACAGTATGTCGGCGACGAGATCGCCTACGGCCCGCGGCTGGCAGGGTTGGGCGGCAAGGAGCTGACCGGGCGGGTTCGATGGGCGATGGATCAGGCGGGTTTGGGTTTCGAAGAGCTCAAGGACCGACTCACTTTCGCCTTGAGCGGAGGTGAGCAGCGCAAGGTCGGACTGGCGGGGATACTCGCCCTTCGGCCCACCGCGCTCCTCCTCGACGAACCGACGGTCGGCCTTGACGCGACTTCACGACGGCGGACGGTCGAGTTGATCGCGCGCTTGCTTGACGAGGGAACGACGGTGGTCATCTCGACACACGATATGGACGTGGCCGCTCGGTTGGCAGACCGGATCGTGGTCCTCTCGAAAGGTTCACTCGTCATGGAGGGAACATCCGAGGAGGTCTTCGGTCGGGCCGATGCCCTTCGGTCCCTCGGTCTCGACGTGCCCGGGCCGGTGGAGCTCCTGCTGCGCCTCCGGAGAAGAGGAATAGGGTTCTCTCTCGACTACCCGCTGAGATTCGACGGCATCGTCGACGCCCTTGCAAAGCTCCTCGGGGAAAGAGTCGACGTTGGAACAAAGGGGGAAGTCTGAGATGCGTCGATACGATCTCGGACGGTTGATGGAGTTTGCTCGGTATGTTCCCGGCAGCTCCCCGTTGCACCGCCTCCACCCGGGCGCGAAGTTGCTCACAGCCATCCTGGGGGTGTCTCTTCTCATCGCTGCGCGAGGCGTAGCCGTGCTCGGGCTGGCGTTCCTCCTCGTAGTCGCATTGACCACCGTCAGCCGAATACCGCTTTCGACACCGTTACGGAGTCTTCGACGCGCCCTCCCCTGGCTCCTTATCGTCATTCTCATTCAGATACTCACGGTGAGCGGAACGCAGTGGGGCGCGAACTACGGCGGTTTCTGGATCTTCCAGCTACGGGGTGGGCAAGTCTATGCGGCGATCGGGAGCTTGCTTCGGTTCGTCGATCTGATTCTGTTTCTGGTCCTGAGCATTTCTGTGACTGAGGCGGGGGAGCTTTCCTATGCGGCTGACGCCGTGCTCACTCCGTTCTCTGCGGTCGGCATTCCGACGCGCGCCTTCTCACTGACTCTCACGATAGCGCTCTACTTTCTCCCGTTGTTCGCGACCGAGGCGGACCGCATCATAAAGAGCCAAGCGGCACGGGGGGCCGACTTTGCGCCGAAGGGGTTTCGACCGCTCGGCCGTATCAGGACCTTCGCCCCCCTCTTCGTACCACTGCTCGTTATCGCGCTTCGTCACGCAGAGAATCTGGCGCGCGCGATGGAGGCTCGCGGATACAGCCCCCGGGGCGGTCACACACGTTTGGCGGTACATCGGCTGCGCTGGGGAAGTGTCGCCGCGACGCTCGGGGTGGGCGCGCTGCTCGTGATTTCGCTTTTGGATCCGCTTCGGGGGATCGATTCGATGTTTCGGGGCCTATTCTGACCATGTCTGGGCGACGGAAGGAGACGATACATGAATGCACGTAAGATAGCGGTTGCCGGAGTGTTGAGCGCAATCGCGATTTTCCTCGGGATACCGCCCATCCATCTGGGCTATATACCCTGGTTTGCAGGGGCGTCGTTGACGGTCATGGCGGCACCCGTCATCATCGGGGCCGTACTGGAGGGACCGATCGTCGGGCTGGCCATCGGGTTCCTCTTCGGGCTATCAAGTCTCGTCAACGCGGCAGTGGCTCCGTCGGGTCCTGCAGACGTACTGTTCACGAATCCACTCGTCTCGGTTTTTCCGCGACTCTTTATCGGGCCCGTTGCATGGTTGATCTACCGTCCCTTCGAGAAACGGGCTCGACCGGTTGGAATGGTCCTCGCGGGAATCGGCGGGAGCCTCACGAACACGGCTCTCGTGCTCGGCATGATCGTGCTGCTCGGCAAGATCGGCCTCCCCCTCGCCGGCACCATCGCGCTCACAAACGGAGGGCCCGAAGCGGCTGCGAATGCGTTTCTCGTCCTGGCCGTGGTGGCGGCGTGGAAGCGCATCGAGATCGGCAGAAGGGGGTCGCAGCTTGAATAGAGCGGAGGATCGAGTCACCCTTGCGATTGATATCGGCAACTCAAACATCAAGTTCGGTGTGTATCGAGAAGGTCGATGGGAACGACGCTTTCGCATCAGCACGGTGCGCACCAAGACCCCGGACGAGTATGGGTTGACCTTTCGCAGCCTGCTCAACGAGTCGGGGCTGGACTTCTCCGAGATTGACAGGGCGGTCGTGAGCAGCGTCGTTCCGCCGTTGACCTCGGTGGTGAGCGAGATGCTCGATCAGCGGATGGAGGAGAAACCCCTCGTCGTCGGGCCGGGCATACGTACGGGAATCCGTATTCGCACCGATAACCCGGTTGAGGTTGGCTCCGACATAGTCGCAAACGCTGTGGCGGCGCACGAACGATGCGGCGACAGATGCATCGTGATCGCCTTCGGCACGGCCATTACATTTTCGGCGATCAGCGAGGAAGGCGACCTGCTCGGGGCTGTAATCGCTCCGGGACTCAGGCCTGCAGCCGAAAGCCTGGTACGGAATACGGCCCAGCTCAGACTCGTTGAATACACGGCACCGCCGGAGGCGCTCGGGCGCAACACGATACATGCGCTCCAATCGGGGCTCGTTTTCGGCTTCGTGGGACTCGTTGAGGGGCTGGTGGGGCGAATAGAGGAGCAGCTCGGCGGGCCGTCAAGGATTGTCTCAACTGGAGACCAGGCCAGGTACCTCCTGCCGCTCACGAAGAGTCTCGGTGAGTTCGAGCCGTGGCTCACGTTGGACGGCCTCCGGTTGATCGCTGATCGGAACGCCGGTTGACACTGTCGGCCGGAACGGCGGGGGCGTCAGCGCGGCTCGCCTTGACACTTGGAGACCTTTGAGGTAAGTTTCTACGATACGACAAGATAGATTTCTATTCAATTGCGCAAAGAGGAAGCTAAGGAGTAGCTGATGGCGAAGAAAGCCCGGGGTAAGTTGGTCCGGAGGCTCGGAATCAATCTTTACGGGAACCCGAAATACGATCGACTGTTGAAGAAGAAGAGCAATCCGCCGGGGATGGACAGTAGACGTCGGATGCGGCGGAAAGACAGCGAATACGCGCGGCAGCTCGCCGAGAAGCAGAAGCTGAAGTTCTGCTACGGCCTGAGCGAGAGGCAGTTTCGAAACCTGTTCGAGAAAGCAAAGAACATGAAAGGCGTCACGGGCGAGAACATGTTGAGCCTGCTCGAGCGACGCATCGACAACGTGGTCTATCGGATGGGTATGGCTACCACTCGGCCACAGGCGCGGCAGCTCGTCAGTCACGGGCATATTCTGGTAAACGGACAGAGGATCACCGTGCCGTCTCTCGTCGTCAAGAGCGGTGATTCGATCAGCGTGAAGGATCGAAACGCGAGCACCAAGCTCGTGCGATCTTCGCTTTCTCATCACGATCGACCGATTCCTGCGTGGCTTACAGTTTCAGCAGATGAGGTCAAGGGCAAGATTGAGCGTCTTCCGGTTCGCAGTGATATTCCGACGATAGCCAACGAGCAGCTCGTCATCGAGTACTACGCGAAGTAGTCAGGCGACAAAGCAAACCAGACGCCCGATTCCGGGAAGGGAACGCCGGTTGTATGGCACGCAGCGAAAAGGGGAGAGTCGGACGCGTCAGCAATTCATTCACGTGGTTGCTCAAGATTACGGTCGGCTTCTTTCTGTGGTGGCGCTATCGGCTGAGAACGGAAAACCTCGAGGTACTGCGTAGCGTCCGACCGCCCTACGTCATTCTTCCCAATCATGTTACGACCTGGGATCCCTTCTTCATCGGGTTCTACGCACCCGGCCCTGTCTACAACGTAACTTCCGACTTCCAGTTCCGTCGACGAATCATGCGAATTGTTCACAGGCTCGTCGGCAGCATTCCTAAATCGAAGGTTATTCCGGATGTCGAAACCATCAAGCGCATTCTCGAGGTGCGCAGAAACAAAGGCATCATCGGAATATACCCCGAAGGAATGCGTACGTGGGATGGGCACACCGCCGACACGATCTTCCAGACCGCCAAGTTGCTGAAATTCCTGAAGATTCCCGTCATTGCAACAGTGTTGAAGGGTGCTTACCTCTCGCTGCCCCGCTGGACCAGTCGCTCTCGTCGTGGCCGGGTGACCATCGAGTTTACGAAGATCTTCTCCGGTCCGGAGCTGAAGCACCTCAGCCTCGAGCAGATCCAGGCGCAGATCGATGAGGCGCTCAGGTTCGATGAGTACGAGTTTCAGCAGCGGCAGATGCTCCCGTATCGAGGGAACCGACCCGCCGAGAGTCTCGAGCTTGCTCTCTATGTCTGTCCGCACTGCAGGAGCATTGCGCAGCTTCAATCGCGCGGGCATCGCCTCCGTTGTCTTCATTGCGGCTATTCGGTCTTCTACAACGAGTACGGTTTTTTCCAACGCCGGTCCGGCAGACTCTACTTCGAGAATGTCCGAGACTGGAATGTTTGGCAGCAGGCCTATCTCGAAGAGGAGATAGCACGGCGTCTCTCGGAAGAGGAGGAAGGGTCCCTCCTCCGGGACGAGGCGATGGAGCTGTACGTCGGGTATCGAGTGAAACCGGTTCGAAAAAAAGCCCTCGGAGATCTACTTCTCTATCCGGATCGAATCGAGTTTCGCGCATCCGGGGGTGCGACTTTCCACTTTCCTCTGAATGAGGTGGACGGTGTAAACGTGCAGCTCGGCGAGCGGCTCGAGTTCTATCACGGTCGGGTCCTCCACCGGTTCGTGCCGAAGGGACGCTCGGTGTCCGGTTTGAAGTGGATGTGCGCGGTCGAAATCCTCAGGCGGCTCAACGGCTACGCCGAATCCGAAGCGGCACTGTAGCGCTCTTTCAATCCTGACCAAAAAGTACAACATTCACACTGGAATTCTTGACGACGATCAACTATATTTCTAGTGTTATGGTGAAGGCTCCAATTGGACCGATATTCACCGCGGGTGCCGGAATCGAAAGGCACAACGTTCGCACCACACCTTGTCAGGTACATCCAGTTTGGCAACTAACGTGATCCTCAGGAAAGCAAGACTGGATGCAAATTCACCGATCGGGAACAAGCTGATCTGCTCAGTCCATGGAGCCCGTGCCGTAGCGACGAAGAGGCCGATGGGCGCGGTAGAGCCGCGACGTGGACTCAAACATCTCAGTGGTACGTCACTTGCTATGGGAGGGAGATAGTATGGCGTCGGACAACAAGAACTTCCAGCAATCGCTCGACAAGCTCATTAGCGAGTCCAAGTCTCGAAAGGACGAGAACTGGAGCGGGACCATGTCCGAATACATGGCATTTGTGCATGACGATCCGAACGTCGCACAGTCCGCTCCGGCGCGCATCTACGACATGATCGTGAGGGAGGGGAGTGACGAGATAAATCGTCCCTACAGGCTCCCGCACTACGAAGACATCGTGAAGTACCGTTTCTTTGACGGCGAGATCTTCGGAATCGAAGAGGTGCTTCATGATATTGTTCGGTTTTTCCGTGCGGGTGCGAACCGGACCGAAACCGGCAAACGCATTCTCATTCTCGTCGGTCCAGTTTCGTCCGGGAAATCGACAATCGCAGCGCTTCTTCGCCGAGGGCTCGAAAGGACCGAGGTGCCACTCTATGCAATCAAGGACTGCCCGATTCGCGAGGAACCTCTGCATCTCGTTCCAAGGTCACTCAGACCCAAATTCGAAGAGCTGCTCGGGGTCAAGATCGAGGGCGACCTTTGTCCGGTGTGCAAGTACCGGCTCACGAACGACGAGCAGTACCGGGGTGAGGACGGGAGCGTCAAATGGGAGAACATGCCGGTGGAACGAATTCGCCTGAGCGAGCGCTCCCGGATCGGAATCGGAACCTTTCAACCCTCCGATCCGAAGAACCAAGATATCTCCGAGCTCATCGGTCATGTCGATCTCGGACAGATTACCCGGTACGGGGAAGGGCACCCGCTCGGCTACAAGTTCGACGGGGAGCTTCAGATAGCGAACCGCGGCCTAATCGAATACATCGAGATCCTGAAGTGCGACATCAAGTTCCACTACGTTTTGATCACCGTAGCGCAGGAGCAGCTGATCAAGGCGCCGAGCTTTCCGCAGATGTACATCGACACCGTCATCCTGAGCCACACCAACCAGACGGAGTTCGACAAGTTCAAGTCCAACAAGGAAAACGAGGCACTCCACGATCGGATGTACCCGATTTACGTTCCCTACAACCTGAGGGTCGGAGATGAGAAAGCGATCTACCGCAAGCTCATCGATCAGAGCGAGTTCAAAGACAAGGTGCACGTGGCGCCGCTCACGCTCGATATGGCCGCTCTGTTTGCGGTTCTGACCCGTCTAATCCCGTCGAAAGCGGCGGAAGTGGACCTCTTGAAGAAGGCAAAGTACTACAACGGGGAGGCCATACTCGAGAAGGAGAAGGACCCCGTAGACGTGCGCCGTCTCTGGATGGAGGGGAAGGATCAGGGCGAAGGGATGAGCGGTATCAGCCCTCGCTTCATCATGAACGCACTCAACATTGCCCTCGGGTCTGCGAAGGACCAGGCGAAGTGCATCAATCCCGTCGACGTCATCCGCGCTTTGAAGCATCAGTTCGACCATCACATCGGGTTCAGTGACGAGGAGCGTGGGCGCTATGTCGAGCTGCTCATGGCCGAGAAGGCGAGTGTACTGGCGGAGTACCGCGAGCGAGCCAAGAAGGAGATCAACAAGGCATTTCTGTTCGCGTATGAAGATCAGGCGCAGGCGCTCTTCGACAATTACATGAAGAATGCCACCGCCTATTGTCTGAAACGCAAGATAGTCGATCCCGTGACCCAGGACGAATCCGATCCTGACGAGAAGCTCATGCGCTCGATCGAGGAGATGATAGGAATCTCCGAAGGTGCGCGGGGCGAGTTCAGACAGGGATTGTTCGTGTTCAAGTCGGACGCGATCGACCGCAAAGAGGATTTCGATTTCAAGAGTTATCCGCCGCTGCAGGAGGCCATCGAGAAGAAGCTGATCTCGGATTTGAAGAACATCGTTTCGCTCACGCTCGCCGACAAGAGCCGAAAGGATCCCAAGACGCTCGAGCGGAAGCATGAGGCGGTTTCGAAGCTTCTCGAAAAGGGCTACTGTCCGGTGTGCGCCGAGTCTTTGCTGGAGTTCGTCGGGGAGATGCTGCGCAAAGAGGAGTAGAAGATGGCCGTAGTGCAACCGGATTATGGAACGGCACCGCGGGGAAACACCGACGCGGCACGCCATCGTCAGAAGATCAGGGAGGCCATTCGTCAAAATCTGCCGGATATCATTAGCGAAGAATCGATCATAACACGCAATGCCAAGCAGATCGTTCGTGTCCCCGTTCGGGGAGTGAAGAGTTATCACTTCATACACAGTCGAGGCGGAGAAGCCGGCGGTGGTTTCGGCAGCGGCGAATCCAAGCAGGGTACGGTCATCGGCCGCCGTCCAAAACCTGCCGCCGGACGCCCTGGAAAACCGGGAGGTGAGCCCGGTATCGACTACCTCGAGACGGAAATCGAGATTGAAGAGCTGCTGGAGATGATGCTCGAGGACCTCGGGCTACCGAATCTTCAGAAAAAACAGGTGCAGCAGAACACGACGACGGAAGGGTGGACCTTCGATTCGATCGAAAAGGCGGGAATCCGACCGCGGCTCGACAAGAAACGGAGTGTACGAGAGGCGATTAAACGGGTAGAGAGCTTCGTTGCGTTGCTCATGCGGGAAACCGGCCGGAGCGAGGAAGAGTGCCGGCGGGCCATCGATATCAGCGAGGGCGATCTCGTGAAGGCACGTCAGCTGCTCGATGCCGGTGAGGCAGGGACCGCGCAGGGGGCCGTATCCGGTTCTCGTCGGCCACCGTCCCTCGAGTCGAGCGATCTGCGCTTTCGAACGATCGAGGAGAAGGTGAAAGAGGAATCGAACGCGGTCGTTCTTGCGATGATGGACGTTTCGGGGAGCATGGACACGATGAAGAAATACTTCGCACGCTCCTTCTATTTCTGGATGCTCTCGTTCCTGCGAACCATCTACGAACGAGTGGAAATCCGCTTCATCGCCCATACCACTGAGGCGAAGCTCGTCGACGAGCACGAGTTCTTCCACAAAGGTGAATCGGGCGGCACGCAATGCTACTCGGCCTACGACCTCGCTGCCGAGCTTATCGACGTCGAGTATCCCACTTCGAGTTGGAACGTCTATCCGTTCCATTTCTCCGACGGAGAAGACTGGGATGCGGATCGAACCGTGCAGTCACTGCGTCAGCTTCTATCGCACGAGGTGGCGGCGTTCGGCTACGGAGAAATACAGACGGAGTACTCCTCCTCGGTTCTCATGAAGGCCTTTGAAGAGAACCTCGGACTGAAGGAAGGGGAATCGAACGGGTGGAGCTACTACGACGGAAGATGGAAAGAGACGCCTCTCATGGGAGTGATCATTCGCCAAAGACAGGACCTCTATCCCGCTCTTAGGGTGTTTCTTGGGACGGGTTAGGAGGCTCGATTGGAAAAACGAGATCTCGAACGGCTGAACGAAGCTGACCGACTGATACAAGAGATAGGGGCCGACTTGGGCCTCGACTGCCTGCCCCAGGAGTTCGACGTGGTCCCTGCGCAGAAAATGCTGGAGATCATGGCTTACCGGCTCCCCGTCAACTTCTCGCATTGGAGCTTCGGCCGAGATTACGAGATCGAGCGTACTCGTTTCGAGCACGGTTACGGGGTACCCTACGAGGTCGTTTTCAACAGCGATCCCTCCCGCGCCTATCTTATGGAGACGAATCCGTTTCCAATACAAGTCCTTGTCATCGCCCACGTCTACGGCCACAACGACTTCATGAAGAACAGTCTCCATTTCCAGAAAAGCAGACGTGACATGATAACCTCGGCGTCCGAGGCGGCATCCCGATTTCGTCAATACGAGCACGACTTCGGCGCCGATGCGGTCGAGCGGATGATCGATGCAGGGATGGCCATACAGTGGAACATTGACCCGGATGCGGACAAGAAACGCGAATCGGAAGAGGAGGCGAGGGAACGCCTTTACGGCTGGCACAAGAGCCCTCCTGCCGGTGGCAAGTTTGACGATCTCCTCCCGCCGGCCCCGCCGATCGCCACCGAACAGAAACGGGAGCTGCGGAAGAAGACTCCCCCTGAGCCGACCGTCGACCTGCTCGGATACGTAACCGAGCATTCTCCCCGTCCATTGGTCGAATGGGAGAAGGATGCACTGTCGACGATACGGGCTCAGTCCGAATACTTCATGCCCTACCGCAGAACGAAGATTATGAACGAGGGATGGGCGACCTACTGGCACCAGAGGATCATGCGGCGCCTGTTTGAGGAGAAGTTCTTGAGCTCCGAGGAGCACGGCTTCTATAACCTCTACAACGCGCGAGTCAAGGCGCATAACCCGCGCAGCATCAACCCCTATTTGCTGGGATCAACCATGTTCGAGAGCATAGAGGATCGTTGGAATAGAGGCCGGCACGGTCAGAAGTTCTCAGAAATCGAGGATGCCGACGTCCGCCGTTCCTGGGACACCGCATCCATGAAAGGGCGTGAAAAGATCTTCCAGGTGCGGCGCACGCACATGGACTGGTTTTTCGTGGACGAGTTCCTCGACAAGGACATCGTCGATGAACTCGATCTGTTCGTCTATGCCGAGCAAGAACGTGACGCCTATTACGAGTCGATCGTCGAGGTAGTGGACTGGAGACGGGTCAAGGAGTACCTGGTCGGAAACCTCATGAATTGGGGTATTCCAAGAATCGAGGTGGTCGACGGTAACTACCGTGGGAGCTCACAGCTCTATCTGCGGCATGTCTTCGAGGGGATGCCGCTGGAGGACGAGTACTGCCGCAAGACTCTCGAGCATATCTACACCCTCTGGGACAGGCCCGTTTTTCTGGAAACCAGAGAGCCGTACCTCGATCAGTTTCGCAAGAAGCTCTATATGGCCGACGAAGACGGGGTCCACGTTCACGAAGAATAGCACCAGGGGGCTTGATCTTCTCGTCGACCTGCAACCAGATCGCTTCCGGTCATGCATGTCATTGAAGCCGAAAACCTGCGCCGAGTGTACAGTGCAAAGATCGTTGTTCTTCGTCGTACTATGAAAGAGGTCGCAACAGTCGACGAAATCTCCCCCGAAGCGATATAGGCTTCTCCAATCGGCATTCTTAACCTCCTGACGGCACTCTTCCTGTCCTCCTGCTCACGGGGGTCAGATTTGTTGTAACCAAAAGTATATTTGAGTATTTTTCTAATCATATATGTGCAGCGCGTAGTGCAGCAGTAGGAGGGAAACCACGAACCAAGGCAGGCAAGAATGTGATAGATGAAAAAAGCACGGTAGTTGCCGAAACGAGCTCCACCGATACGACCAATGCAAAGAAGGTTCCCGATTCGGGTCCGAGAAGGAGCGGAATCGGGAAACGACGAAGGCCGCCACGCCGCCGAATTGGGATTGTCATCAGGAAGCTGATTCCGTTCATAATAATCGGCGCATTTGCGGCTCTCCTGTTGGAGGTGCCCTTCCTTCTCAACCTGTTCTTCGTCGTCATTCGTTTCGCCGGTCAGCTTCTCTTCGCGGTCCTCTTCATGATCGTACAGTTTGGCTCCCTTTTCTGGTTCATGTCCCGTTCGAAAACCGAGAAGATACGCCCCGAGGACCCCAAATCGCTCACTTTCGATGACTACTGGGGTCAGCCGAACCTCAAGAGTCTCGTCCGTCAATGGCTGGGCCTTCTTTCAGACCGGCAGGAGTTCGTAGACATGGGCGGCCGCTACATCAACGGTCTTCTTCTCTACGGCGAGCCGGGAACCGGAAAAACCATGCTCGCGAAAGCGATGGCCGGAGAAGCAGGTGTCGCATTCATTTCGATCGAAGGATCGGGGTTCAGGGCGATGTTTTGGGGCGTTGACGTCCTGAAGATGATCTGGTTTGTCCGTAAGGCCCGAAAGATGGCGCGTCGCTACGGCGCTGCCATCGCCTATATCGACGAGATCGATGCGGTTGGGATGAGCCGCGGCGGCGTTATGCGCGGCGGAGGCGGCGGAATGGTCGGCGGAGGCGGCGGAATGTTCGGTATGGGCGGCGGTACCGGAGCGCTCACTCGTCTGCTCTACGAGATGGATGGGGTCGGAGAGAAGACCCGCTCTGAGCGAATAAAGGGAAAGCTCTATCAGCTCTTCGGAAAGAGGCCACCGGAGCGGAAATGGCACGTGCTGTTCATGGGTTCAACGAACAGGCCCGACGTGCTCGACCCAGCGTTGGTTCGTCCCGGCCGATTCGACCAGACGATACACGTCGGTCTCCCCGACAAGTCCGGTCGCCGGGAGATTATCGGCGGCTACCTGCAGAAGATCAAACACGATGCCTCGGTGAACGTTGACGCCATCGTGGCGAACACCACGAAGTCGACCCCCGCGCAGATCATGGCGGCACTTACCAAAGACGCGGTTCGTATTGCGCTCTTCGACGATAGGCACGAAGTGTCCCAACGGGACATCGACAAGGCGTTCCTCCAGCAATGGATGGGGATCGAAAACCCGATCGAAGAGATGGCGGTCGACCAGAGGCGTCAGATCGCGATCCACGAAGCTGGTCATGCAGTGGCTCAACACTATCTGCAGCCGGACCAGCGAATCGTGCACCTGACAATCGTCGCACGAGCTCAAAGCCTCGGGTTCATGCTGCCGCTCGATGAAGTCGAGATGTATTCCTATCCGCTGCGCCGCATCGTTGCCGGCATCATGGTCGCCCTCGCCGGGCACGTCGCCACTCGAATTGTCTACGGCGAGGATTGGACCGGGGCCTACAGCGATTTTCAGCAGATCCGGGGGCATCTCCGGCACCTATATCTCCTCGGATATTTCGGCCCGCCGGTCCGAGAGGTCGAAGCGGACGGAGGGGCAGGGAAGGACGACGCGCTGCTGATACGCTTCTGGAAGCAGTTGGAGGGCGAAGTCGAGTCTCTCCTTCGGATGCACAAAGACGAGCTGCTTGCGCTTGCGGAATCGCTCCTCGAGAATAACGAGCTTTCTCACGATGAGGTGCTCGCGTTGCTCGGATCGAACGTCGAAGCGGCCGCGAGCGAGCCAGCGCTCGACTGGTATCAGCTCCGGACACGGGATCGAAAGCAGGAACAGGAGCGGGCTGCCGCAGGCTACATGGAGGGGAGAGCCCCCGAAGGCGAAACGAAGGATTAGCGATCCTCATCGAAAAAATCGCATCTATAATAGAGGCAGCGCGCGGCGCTGCCTCTATTTCCACGACCACACAGCGAAGTCGCCGTCGGCTATCTTGGTCGGCTTGATATTGCCGTCTGCCTCGGCGACGAAGACCCCGGGAAGTCCCCGAGGCGTGTAGGCGGTGTAGACGAGATAGGAGCTGTTCGGCGACCAGATCGTCTGGGAGTGCTGGTACTGATCGGTATAGGGGAGGGTCGAGAGGAGCCCCTGTGTGAGTGGAAAGGCCGCGAGATTCCAGAACTTCCCGCTGCGTACGTCGAGTACCTCGAGACTTACGTGCGGCAAGCTGGGGATTTGGGCATAGCTGCCGTCGACCTTTTCCCCTGCCGCTGGGATAAAGAAGGCGATCTTTGAGCTGTCTGGAGCCCAGTAAAAGGCGAGGACCGACAGCTTGTCGAGCGCTTGGAGCTCCTTGTGCGCGACGAGATCCCAAACATGAAGCACGCTTCTCATGGTTCCGTCGATCGACTGTGAATCGAGATACGCGAGAAGCTTTCCATTTGGCGACACTGAGAAGAGAAAACCTTCTTCGCCGTTCGGGGCGAAGAGCTCGGAACCCGTGCCCGAAGGGGAAACGGCTGCCAGACGCGAGCTCGTTCCGCTCGATTCGACGGTGACGATATCTCCATTCGGAAGAACCGCAGGAGCCTGAAAGAGCTCAAAATCGCCGCGCAGGTCCACTTTTTTTTGTGGGTCATCGACAGGGATGATCGACACCCGGCCCCCGGTCTTCGCGGTGAAGTCGGTGTGCGAGACTATCTTGTTTCCGTCCGCGGTCCAGGCCCAGTAGTAGGGTGATCCAGAGTCGATCTCGTGGTAGCTGCCTGGTCGTTCGGCCCTAACGACTCCCAGCTCCAGAGTCCCCGAATGATCCGAAAGCACGGCTATCCGTCGCCCGTCGGGCGCCCAGTCGAAGTAGAAGGGTTGCAGCTGCTCGCTCGTGAAGGTGTTGACGTCGCGGTGAGTCTTCAAATCGAGCACCTGGAGTGATGCCGTGGAGTTGCCGCTCGCCGGATCGGTCAGATAGCGGGCGTAGGCAAGCTGCCTGCCGTCAGGCGACCAGACCGGGGAAACGTAGGTGACGTGAGAGCCGTTGGAGCTTTGGGCATCGTTCGTGAGCTTGGTCGTCGATCCGGACTGGTCGGCGAGGTAGAGGTTGCCGTCCGTGCCGACAAAGGCGATGTGACCGGAACGAGCGACGAAAATCTTCAGAAGCGGGCTCTGGGGAACCCGCAGCCCTCGGATCCCGCAGCCGGTCACGGTCGCGACAAGCGCGGCCATCACCAGGCCAGAGAGAATCCTTCGTATCTGATTCATCCAATTGCGACGAGCTCGAGTATCTCCTTGCCGCCGAGCTCCTCTTTCTCGAGAAGTGCTTCGGCTACCCTCTTGAACGCAGCGCTCTTTTCTTTGAGGATCTCGACCGCCTTGATGTAGGCCCGGTCAAGGATCGATTTGATCTCTTCGTCAACCTCGCGAGCAGTCTTTTCACTGTACTCGCGCCCGCGGGCGAGATCTTCGCCGAGGAACACGTGCTGCCGGTCGTCCCCGTAGGAGAGGTTCGGGAGCCTGTCGCTCATACCCCAGTCGAGGACCATCTTGCGCGCGAGCTTCGTTGCCTCCTTGAGGTCGTTTTCCGCCCCGCTGGTGATGTCTCCGATGAAGGTTTCCTCGGCCGCCCGGCCGCCGAGCATGACGGCGATCCGGTCGAGTATGTAGCTCTTGCTGTAGAGGTACTTGTCGCGCTCAGGAAGCTGTTGGGTCACCCCCATCGAGTTGTCTCTCGGAATGATCGTAACCTTGTGGAGGGGATCCGAGGTCGGAAGGGTAGCAGCCACGAGCGCGTGTCCGGTCTCGTGGTAGGAGACGATCTTGCGCTCCTGGTCGTCCATTACAAAGTTGGTCCGTTCCAGGCCCATGAGAATCTTGTCACGTGCTTCGTCGAGGTTCCTGTTTGAGATCGTCGAGCGGCCCGCCCGGACGGCAAGGAGGGCAGCCTCGTTGAGAAGATTCGCCAGATCGGCACCGCTGAACCCGGGTGTTCCCTGCGCCGCTTTTTCGAGATCGACATCCGGTTCAAGCGGTTTGTTGCGCGCATGAACCTTCAGGATCTCGACCCGGTCTTTCAACGTCGGGCGGTCGACCGTGACACGGCGATCGAATCGGCCCGGACGGAGGAGCGCCGGATCAAGTATGTCCGGACGATTGGTTGCAGCGATGACAATTGTACTGTCGTTGGGTTCAAATCCGTCGAGCTCCGAAAGCAGCTGGTTCAGAGTCTGTTCTCGTTCATCGTGGCCGCCGCCGAGACCGGCCCCGCGATGTCGCCCGATCGAATCGAGCTCATCGATGAAGATGATGCTCGGTGCATGCGTTTTCGCGTCGCGGAAAAGGCTGCGTACGCGGGACGCGCCGACTCCGACGAACATTTCCATGAAATCGGAGCCACTGATGCTGTAGAAAGGAACGTTCGCCTCGCCGGCAAGCGCTCGCGCGAGGAGGGTCTTACCGGTGCCCGGGGGCCCCACGAGGAGGACCCCTTTCGGAACCTTCGCACCCATCTTCTGGAAGCGATCCGACTTGACGAGGAAGTCGACGATCTCAGTGAGCTCACTTTTGACACCCATCACGCCGGCAACGTCCTTGAATGTGGTGCTTTCTTTCGTCTTCTTGTATAGTCGTGCCTTGTTCTGGCCAACCGAGAAGATGCTGTCGCCCTGCGCCCTCGTCCTTCGGTACATTGAGAAGAGGAACCAGATGATCAAAACGAACGGGAGAAAGTTGATCAGGACGCTCCAGAAGGAAATTCTGTTGGCCGGTTTCGTGTTGACCGTGACCCCGTTCTTGGTGAGGCTGGCGAGAAGTCCCGGATCGCCGAAAGAGGGGAGGTAGGTCTGAAAGTCGGTCACCGTGTTCGCGCCGGTCCCGGACTTGCCGAGCGCCGTTCTGAATACGCCGGAAATCTTGTCGCCTTCAACTGTCACGGTTGCCACGTTGTTGCTCTGTACCTGATTCTTGAACTCACTGTAGCTTATCTCGGTCGTGGAGCCGGAAAAGAGCCTGCCGATACCGGGCAGGAAAAGCGTGATCAGCAATACGATGAGCACGAGCGCTCCCAGCCCGGTTCCGAGCCGAGGTGAACCCCCCGGTCCCCCGAGCCCGCCTGGGAACTTTTTTCCGTTATTGTTGTTATCATTATTCTGCGGTTCGTTTGCCATAATATCCTTCACTTATACCCACTATAAAGTAAGGAGAATATGTGAAAAAGGAAAGAGCTTACGGGTGCTGCAACCTCTTTCGCAGGCGATGGTCTTGCTTGAGTACACTATGCTTTTTCCGGGTTGGTCAACTCCCTCGAAGACTGACGCAGTATCTTTATTCTTGAGTATGAAATGAGATAGGATGCCTTCAACAAACATCGAACAGATTTCGAACATGATGAAATGCGTGACAATCAAAGGGTCCGGGGCGCGTCGCCTGAGGTCGGGCGGGCTTTGGGTCTATGCCAACGAGATACAGGACCGTTTGCCTGACTATCAGAACGGCGAGCTCGTGCGAGTCCTGGCACCGGACGGCACGAAAATGGGCACCGGCTATGTCGAGCCACGATCGTTGATTGCGCTTCGGTTGGTGGCACGGAGCGAGGAAACTATCGACCGCACCTTTCTTGTGGGAAGAGTTCTCGAGGCCGATGCCGCGCGGAAGCGCTTGATTACCTCATCTGTCTACCGGGCCATATTCTCCGAGGCCGATCGCCTTCCCGGTTTTGTCGTTGATCGCTATGGCGACGTGCTTTCTGTTCAGCTGCTCACCTGGGGGGCCGAGCTCTTGCGGGGGCCGTTCGTCGAGGCGCTCCGAGAGGTCTTTGGACCACGAGCCATCGTCATCCGCAATGAGAACGACAGTCGACGCGAGCTGGGTCTTCCAACCGAGAACGAGTATCTGACATTCGACGACGCCGCAA
>Ga0315535_1001282_pt1 | contig 16810 bp, 16 predicted proteins | sample SalMarSW160220MG_2_FD_203092 | JGI IMG/M metagenome (GOLD analysis project Ga0315535, IMG submission 203092) | Salt marsh sediment microbial communities from the Plum Island Ecosystem LTER, Massachusetts, United States - Salt Marsh Sediment SW1602-20 ...
GATGTGTGCGGGCCAAAGGCGACGTCTCTCTGGGATAGTCGATCACAAATGTCGGCTCCCACAGCTCGGGCTCGACCAGTCGCTCGTAGAGCTCAACGATGAGCTTGCCCTTGCCCCAGACGGAATGAGGTGTGATGCCGTGGTTTCGGCACAGTTCTGCGAGTTCGTCGCGCGACATACCGAACGACACCGGCGTTCCGGTCGCTTCGGTAACCAGGGCGAGCAGTGGAATCCGGCGATAGGGCGGGGTCAGGTCTATGGTCCTTCCTTGATACTCGATGACCGTTCCCCCCGTTGCGGCAATCGCCGCCTCGGGAACGACATCTTCCATCAGCTCCATGATTTCGTGGTAGTCGGCGAACGCCTGATACGCTTCCAGCGTCGTGAATTCCGGGTTGTGGGTCGAGTCGATCCCCTCGTTGCGGAACACCCTGCCGAGTTCGAACACACGCTCCATGCCGCCGATTACGAGCCGCTTCAGATGCAGCTCGGTGGCTATTCGTAGGTGGAGGTCGATGTCGAGCGCGTTGTGATGGGTGGTGAACGGTCGAGCGAGGGCGCCGCCCGCCTCGGCTTGAAGCATCGGTGTCTCGACCTCCACGAACGCCCGTTCCGTGAATGCCCGTCTGAGCGCGGCGACGACGTCGATTCTCACTTTCGCGACACGTCGGGCCTCCTCACTGGCGAGCAGATCGAGGTACCGCTGCCGGAATCTGGTCTCTTTGTCCTGGAGTCCGTGCCACTTCTCGGGCAACGGACGCAACGACTTGGAGAGCAGAGCGATCTCGTTGGTCTTGATGCTCAGCTCCCCCCGCTTGGTCGTGATGACTTCGCCGGTGGCGCCGACCCAATCACCCGAATCGACGTCCACGTCGAACCGGTCGAACGCCTCATCTCCCATCGTTCGACGATCGACGAACAGTTGCATCTGGCCTGTGACATCCTGGAGCACGCCGAAGCTCAGATTCCCCAAACGTCTGATGTTCATCAGCCTGCCGGCGACCGACACGATCTCCCCCGTCGAGGATCCGGGAGGAAGGTCGGCGTGTGCTTCGATCACGTCATGTGCTGTCCGGGTTCGCGTGAACCTCGGCGGGTACGGGTCGCCACCGCGACGGCGGATGTCGTCCACCTTCCTTGCACGTTGAGCGACGAGTGGGTCTTCGTTGAGGTGCGCTTCAGTCATCGGCGCTGCACCTTACCCTCCGTTGCGCTCCCACAGGAGCCGCAAGCCCGTGAGGGTGAGGAACTCGTCCATGTGATCCACCGTCGAGCAGTGTGGCACGATGACCGGCGCAAGCCCCCCCGTCGCGACAGTCGTCGTGTCCGGACCGAGTTCATCGACGATGCGACCCACGATCCCGTCGACCAGACCGGCGTGCCCATAGAGCAGACCCGACTGGATCGCCTCCACGGTACCTTTGCCAATGGGATCTCGTGGCGGTTCCAACGACACCCGTCGCAGCGCCGCGGTCGCGGATACGAGTGCTTCCATCGACACCTCGAGCCCCGGAGCGATGGCGCCACCCAGGTACTCACCGTCTCTGCCGACGACATCGAAGTTCGTGGAGGTCCCGAAATCGACCACCACGGCCGGCGCACCGTACACGTGGCGGGCGGCGACCGCATTGACGATGCGGTCCGCTCCAACCTCCTTCGGATTGTCGATGAGGATCGGCATTCCTGTCTTGATGCCGGGCCCCACGATCAACACGTCGCCGTCGATCATCTCAGATGCAACCCTCAGTGCTTCCGTCGCGTGCGGCACCACCGACGACAGCACCACACCGGTGATCGAGCCGACATCGATCTCGTCGAGATCGAAGAGCCCGCGAAGCAGCAGCCGGTATTCGTCCGCCGTCCTAGAACGTTCGGTTGCGAATCGCCAATGGTGTATAGGCCCTTGATCGTCGAGCAGACCAACGACGGTCTGCGTGTTTCCCATGTCGATTGCGAGCAGCATCACGCTCCTCCAAGTTGAAAACTGATGTCGTCCCCTCGAGTCCAGAAGTGTGCGTTGTCGATGAGACGGGTGGTACCCACAAACGCCGCAACGGCAAGGATGGCGTCTCTGTCGAGCGTTTCGATCGGCTGCAGCCCGGCTGCGTCAACCATCTCGACATACTGCACGTCGACACCGGGCGTGGAAGCACACTCGGCGCGGACCACGTCGACGAGCGTTGCGGAGGATCGCTCCCCCGTCTTCACGGCCTCCACCGCCCGCCCGAGTCCCCGCGACAGAGCTCTGGCCGACACTCGCTGATCTGACGACAGGTAGACGTTGCGGCTCGACATGGCGACGCCGTCGGCTTCTCTCACGATCGGACACCCCACGACCCGAACCGGAAACGACAGGTCTACCGCGAGACGCTCGAGGATGACGAGCTGCTGGGCGTCCTTGCGGCCGAAGAACGCCACATCGGGCCGGACACCGGCGAGCAGTTTGGTGACGACGGTGGCGACCCCTTCAAAGTGTCCAGGCCGGTACGGGCCGCAGAGATGGTCGGCCAGCTTCCCGACCGTGACGCGCATGACCGGCTCAACCGGGTACATCTCCCCCACCGCCGGCGCGAACAGCACGTCGGTGCCCACCCCGGCGGCCAGTTCGGCATCTCGGTCGAGGTCCCGGGGGTATTGATCGAGATCCTCGCCCTCACCGAACTGAAGCGGATTGACGAACACGCTCACAACCACTGTGTCGGTCGCTCCCCGAGCCGTCGCCATCAGAGAGAGATGGCCCTCATGGAGGTAACCCATCGTCGGCACCAGCCCGACGGTGCCACGGCAAGCCGCTCTGACATCGGCGAAGGTCGTCACGATGTCCACCACACCTCCTCGAAGAGCTCGGCGGTTCCGGCGATATCTGCAATGAGTCTGCCCAACGTGACGAATCGATCCAACTCGCCCGGAGCCCACCTGTCGACGGCAGCGATCTGCGCGCGCACCGTCCCCACGTCACCCCGGGCGATCGGCCCTGTCAGCGCCCCACCAGGTCCAAGCCCGAACGCGTTGGCGACAACGGCGTCCACCAGCGGTCTGGCGGCATCGAAAGGAACCCCTGCGGCCCCGAACAGCTCCTTCGCGACGGCGAGCGCCGCAACCGTGCCGTTTGCGGCTGCCGCAGCGGCGGCGTGGTAGACGGCGCGAGCTTCTTCGGAGACGGTGAACGAACGCGCTCCGAGCGACGTGACAAACCCATCGAGGACGGCCCGGAGCCGTTCGTTGGACGTCGTTACCGCTATCCAGGAACCGGCCAGCGCGTCTGCGCCCGAGTCCGGTGTGGGGAGAGTCTGAAGAGGATGGAGAACGCCGATGGCAGCACCCGCCTGTTGCAGGGGCTCGAGAGCGTCAACCGGTGTGAGTCCGCTGAGATGTACGGCGGCGTCGATGTGTGGTGCTCTGATATGGGCGGCAACATCCACGATGACGTCGTCGCGAACGGCGATCATGAGAAGATCCGCCGGCGGAAGTTCGCCCGAAAGGGGCAACGGCTCGGCGTCCAGCAATTGGGCGACGCGCCGCACTCGGTCCGGTGTGCGTCCCGCGACGGCAACAATCCGATGTCCTGCGCGCTTCGCGGCGATACAGATGGCGCTGCCGGCACGCCCCGGACCGGCGAGGATGATGTCCAAGGGGTCCTCCAGGTTCGAGTCCTCGGTACCCGACCGGTAATCAGGCTAGCGGGCGTCACGGACGAAGACGCCGGAGTAGGTTGAGAACCACGAAGGGCTGGTGCCCGATGCCGTGGCCAGCGGACCGTAGAGGTCGCCTTTCGACCCCTTCGTTTCGATGGTTGTGCCTCCCACGCGGCATCTCGACCCCGTTTCGACGGACCCGAGGAGGTGGTCATGTGAAGACCGTATTCGTCGACCCGCTGAAGTGCATCGGCTGTCGGCAGTGCATGTTCGCCTGCGCAGTCGAGCACTCCCGCAGCAAGGAGCCATTCCTGGCGATCTTCGAGGATCCTCCACCAAAGCCGAGGATCCACGTCGAGATCGGCCCATATCAGGGAAGCTCGTTTCCCAACAAGTGCAGGCATTGCAGCCCCGCCCCGTGCCAGCAGGTCTGCCCGACCGGCGCCATTTTTCGTGACAGCGAGATCGTGCTCATCGACATCGACAAGTGCATCGCGTGTGGGATGTGCGCAATGGTCTGTCCGTTCGACACCATCACGTTCCACATACAAGCGAACGCAGCACCACCCAGAGTTGCGGCAACCAAGTGCGACGGGTGCGTCGATCGAGTACGAGGTGGGATGGATCCCGCGTGCGTCGAGGCGTGCAAAGTCGGAGCGCTCGTCTACGGGGAACTCAACGACATCATCAAAGAGGGACGCCACCGTCAGGCGATTCTCGCCGTCAACGCATCTGCCGGAGAAGCGGCACGCGAGGAAGACCCATTGGAGGGCTGGAGAGCGTGGGGAAAAGAGGCCGCGAAGGTGGCAGGAGGAGTGTGATGAACGAACGACAAAGCATCACCCAGGACGCCCAAACCATGCTGCGAAGGGCGCACATGGAAGGAATCGACACGGTGTGGGAACGACTCGCCGCCCAGCAGCCCCAGTGCGGCTACTGCCTCATGGGCGTGAGCTGCCGGAACTGCTCGATGGGGCCGTGCAGGGTCGATCCGTTCGGAGAGGGCCCGCAGAGGGGGGTCTGTGGAGCGGACGCCGACACCATCGTCGCACGGAACCTCGGCCGGACGATCGCCGCCGGCGCTGCGGCCCACTCGGATCACGGGCGCGACATCCTCGAGGTGTTCCTCGAGACCGCGAAAGGTGAGACGAGCGGGTATGAAATCAAGGACGAGACAAAGCTCCGCGCGCTCGCTGCGACCTACGGCCTCGAAGACGGGAACCGCCCGATCGCCGACGTGGCAACAGACCTCGCCGACGCGATGCTCGAGGACTACGGAAGCCGGAAGGATCGCGTCGGTTTTGTCGATGTCGCACCGGAGGTGCGCCGGACCCTCTGGGACAACCTGGGCATCACGCCCCGAGGCATCGATCGTGAGACGGTCGAGATGATGCACCGCACGCACATGGGAGTCGACAACGACTATGTGAACATCCTGCTCCATGGTTTGAGGACCAGCCTGTCCGACGGGTGGGGCGGATCGATGGTCGCAACCGAGTTGTCGGACGTCATGTTCGGAACCCCCCAGCCGATCATGTCGACGGTGAATCTCGGCACGTTGAAGGCCGACCACGTCAACATCGCGCTCCACGGGCACAACCCGCTGCTGTCGGACGTGATCGTCCAGGCAGCGAGAGACCCTGAGCTGGTCGCGCTCGCCGAGGGCATGGGTGCCGCCGGCATCAACCTGGTGGGTCTCTGCTGCACGGGCAATGAGCTGCTAATGCGCAAAGGCGTCCCGATGGCCGGCAACCATCTCATCCAGGAACTCGTCATCATGACCGGAGCCTTGGAAGCGATGGTGGTCGACTACCAGTGCATCATGCCGTCCGTCACCGATGTGGCCAAGTGCTTTCACACTCGAGTCATTTCGACCGCCGACAAGGCCAAGTTCCCGGGAGCGACCCACATCTCGTTCGACCCTCACAGAGGCCTCGAGATCGGCAAGCAGATCGTCAATGCCGCGATCGAGGCGTACGCGGAGCGTGTGCCCGATCGTGTGCTGATTCCCGGCGAACCCGTCCCGATGATGGCGGGCTTCTCTGTGGAAGCGATCCTCGGTGCGCTCGGTGGAACGCCCGAACCGCTCGTCGAAGCGATCAAGGCCGGACAGATCCGTGGAGCCGTGGGCGTCGTGGGGTGCAACAACCCGAAGATCCCTCAGGACAAGGGTCACGTCACCTTGACGCAGCGTCTCATCGAGAACGACATCCTGGTGGTCGTCACCGGATGTGCGGCGGTCGCGAACGGAAAGGCCGGCCACATGGTGCCGGACGCCGCCGACATCGCCGGATCGGGGCTCGGCGCGGTGTGCAGAGCCCTTGGCATCCCACCCGTGCTTCACATGGGATCGTGTGTCGACAACAGCAGGATTCTCGTGCTGGCGGCAGCGCTCGCGGACTACTTGGGCGTGGACATCTCGGATTTGCCTCTCGCGGGGGCGGCACCTGAGTGGTACTCGGAGAAGGCCGTCTCGATCGGCGCGTACGTCGTCGCGAGCGGCATCTACACCGTCCTCGGTGTGCAACCGCCGATCTTCGGCAGCGAACATGTCGTCAGTCTCCTGGCCGAGGGTCTCGAGGGTGTCGTCGGAGCGACGTTCGGCGTGGAACCCGATCCGGAGAAGGCAGCGGTCATGATCCGCAGACACATCGAGGAGAAACGACGTGCACTGGGCCTGCCGTTCATCGACCCGGAAACCATAGATGTACCCGAAGCCGTCGGAGCAGGAGCATGAGCGAAGACCACCATGAGCATGCGAGTCGCGAGCTCGACGGCTTTCGGGTGGTGATCACCGGCAAGGGGGGCGTGGGAAAAACGACGCTCACCGCCCTCCTTGGCGGCCTCCTGGCTCGTCGCGGTTTCCAGGTGCTCGCGGTCGACTCAGACCCGCAGATGAATCTGCCGTACGCGATGGGGGTAGCCGGCGCCGATGACATCGTCCCATTGAGTCACAACGCCGACTATGTCGAAGAGAAGACCGGGGCTCGCCCGGGAGAGGGATGGGGACTGCTGTTCCGTCTCAACCCTGACGTCCGCGATGTGGTCGACAGATTCGCCACGCCGGTCTCCGACAAGGAACGGGTCCTCGTCATGGGCACACTGACGCAACCGGCCGCGGGGTGTCTGTGCCCGGAGAACTCGCTGCTCGACGCGGTGGTCGGCAATCTCGCGCTCCGCACAGACGAGGTGATCCTGATGGACACGCAAGCCGGCGTCGAGCACTTCGGACGGGCGCTCGCTCGAGGCTTCCACCAGGCGATCGTGCTGTCCGATCCGACCTTCAACGGCATCAACGTCGCACTTCACACAGCCGCGCTCGCTCGCGGCCTGAACATCCCTGCGGTACACCTTGTCGTCAACCGCGTCAGGTCACCCAGGGACATCGACCGAACCTTCGAGCGCGTCGCACAACGCGACGTCTCGTTCACGTCGCGCCACACACTTCCTTACGACGACCAACTCCTCGAGATCGAGCCGGACGTCAATCCGTTTCTCGAAGCGGAGAGGTCACCGTTCATGGATGCAGTTGCGGTGCTACGGGACACGCTCATTCACACGGAGCAGGAGCTGAGCTGATGCAACTCATCATCGTTGGAGCCGGGCCCGCCGGTCTCACCGTTGCCGAAGGGGTCAGACGTCTCGGCGTCGACGCGGATGTGACGATGCTATCGGCGGAGCCATATCCACCGTATGCCCCACCGGCGATGGCGGACTACTTCTCCACCGGCCGCGAAGCGACGATCTTCTGGAAAGGAAAGGACGTGTGCGACCGGTTGTCGATCGACTACCGGTCCGGAACCAGGGTGGCGCGCCTCGAGCCCGACAAGAGGACGGTTGTTCTCGACTCCGGCGACCGCCTCCGCTACGACCACCTCGTGATTGCCTCCGGCAGCAGTCTCTATGCACCGATCGGCGGGACCGACCTCGCAGGCGTGTTCAACTTCAAGTCGCTCACCGCGGCCACGAGTCTGATCACGTCCGTGAAGACCGGCGAGGTCCAATCCGCAGTCATCGTCGGGGCCGGGTTCATCGGTCTCGAAGTGGCGCTTCTCCTCGCCGACTTGGGGGTAGAAGTGACCATCGTCGAGATGGCGGACAGTGTGATGCCCGCCATCCTCGATCCCGAAACCGCCTCGATCGTTCTGGACCTGCTCCTGGAACGGGGCGCGAAGGTTCGGCTCGAGACGAAAGCAGCAGGATTCGCCGGTTCGGGCCGGGTCGAACAGCTCGACCTCGAGTCCGGCCAGGCGATCGCTGCGGATGCCTATGTTGCAGCGACAGGCGTGAAACCATCGATCGACTACCTCGCCGGATCCGGTATCGACGCCGATTGGGGGGTGCGTGTCGACGATCACCTCATGACGAACCTTCCGGACGTCGTCGCCGTGGGAGACGTGGCGGAAACGCCCGATCGCTTCACCGGCGAGCGCTACGTCCACGCGATATTCCCCAATGCGGTTGCACAAGGGAGCGTCGCTGCCGAACGGCTTGCGGGGTTCGACAGCGTGTACGAGGGCGCTGAGTCGATGAACAGCCTCAAGCATCTCGGCGTACCGGTCATGGCGGTAGGAGCGAGAACCGGTTCCGAGGAACGTCGATGGCGTGGTGGGGACACCCTCCGTAAGGTCTTCATCGAGGATGGCAGGATCGTCGGGTTTCGATTCGCCGGCGATACGTCCGGCGCGGGAGTCCTCAGATCGCTCATGCTCAGGAAGGCGGACGTGTCTGCGTTCGCCGACCGTCTGGCCGAGCCGTCATTCGGAATCGCCGACGTCGCGTTTCGGGTGCTCGCTTCCTAGCGGTCGGACCGCCGCTTCCCTGATTGCGTGCAGGGTGCGCGAATCACTCGCGATCAGCGACAAGACAGCCCACACGGTGCCCACGGCGACTCCGGCGAGGATGTCCGACGGGTACGCAAGGAGCAACACGACCCGTGACGCCCCCGCGATCGTGATCACCAACGCCCCAACGGCGAAACCGAACACCGTTCGTTCCCATCGCCTCGGCCGCCACGGCCAGACGAGGACCACGAGAAGCACTGCAAGCGCAGCCATGTACTCGGAGGGGAACCCGTAGTCTCCTCGCGACACGAGTGCGGCGACCTGCGGCGCCGGCCGGTCGACGATGACTCGCGTCACCTCGACGATCACCCACTGACCCGCTGTGGCAACCACGATCCCGACCGCTCTACGCGGATGACGTCGCGTCAGCATCGCGATCGCAATCAGTGCACATCCACCGACTGCTGCCCACATCGGTGTCACCGTCCCGAGGATCCGAGCCGCGTCGGTGATCGCACGGATCTGATGGGAAGCGACGTAGTCGATCACTCTGCGGTCGAAGAAGAAGAACTCGTCTTCGCCCAGCACGTCCTGTAGCAGTCCGGCAAACAGCCACAGCCCTCCGACGATGACCAGGGCAGCAGGCCAGAGATACGACAGAGGAGCGATTCGACGCGCAGGCCCCTCGACCGTTCGTGACAACCTCCTCACGACCCGCGTGTGGGCCAGCGGCTCGAGCCAGTCGACGACTCGTCCGCGATTGCGCGCAACCCATCGGCCGGACCAGACGATCCCTCCGATCACGATCGCCACTCCCGCGAGAATCAGGCCACCGCGGCCGAGCCAGTGTTCGACCGATGGCCATGAGTCGCCCGCCACGAACCCGACGAGTGTGTACGCACTTCCCCACAGCACACCGCCGATCACGTTCCCCACGATGAAGCTCCGGTACGGCATGGACGCCATCCCCGCGGCGAATGGAACGACCGCCCGAAGAAACGAGGTGAAACGGGCAACGACGAGTGCCCACCAGCCTCGACGGGCAAGATTGGATTCGGCCAGATCGAGCCGACCGGCGAACCGGGCCATCTTCGGCCGACTCAGCACCCACGGACCGAACCGCTTCCCGAGCCAGAAACCGATCGAGTCCCCGACCACCGCTCCAAGCACGGCCACCGGGATCATCACCCACAACGGCACGATCCCCGTACCCGCAAGAACGCCGCCGAGGATCACCGCTACCTCACCTGGCAGGAACAGACCCAGGAACGCGGCGCTCTCTCCCGCTGCGAGCAAGAACACAAGCACCGGGGCCCACACACCCATTGCCGTGAGGATACGAACGATCACTGCCTCATTGTGGTCGATATGAGCTTGCTCCCCATCAGCGGCGATTCTCCGATAGGGTGGTCTACGACATGGCTAGCGCGACCTTTCAATGGAAGGGCAGACTGGGGCCGATGAACCTGGTGCTGTCGGACATGACGTTTCGTCCTTCAACGATCTCCACGCTGCTCGCAGATGCGCTGCGAATCGAACCTGACGACGTGGTGATCGATGTCGGCTGCGGATCAGGAGTCCTTGCGATCATTGCCGCCAAGCTCGGAGCGAAGCGTGTGTTCGCTGTCGACAAGAGCCCGGACGTCGTCGAAGTCGGAACCAACAACGCCATCGCACACGGGGTCGGTGACAAGGTCACGTTCCGACAAGGTGATCTCTTCGATCCCATCGAAGGGGTCCAGGCCGACGTCATCATCGGTGACGTATCGGGTGTTCCTGACGACCTCGCCGACGACTCGGGCTGGTTCCCGACAAAAGGTGGAGGCGGCCCCCGCGGAAGCGAGCTTCCGATCCGCATGCTCGAGCAGGCCCGTCAACACCTTCGACCGATGGGCAAGCTGTTCCTTCCGACTGGATCCCTCCAGGACGAGGCATCGATCCTCGACAGGGCACGGTCCCTCTACGGAAAGATCATGTCACTTGCCGACCGGCCGATTCCACTGCCATCTGGCCTCGCTGCGAGTTCGGTGCTCGCCGACATGATCGAACGCAAGATCGTTCAGGTCACGCAACGCGGCTCGCGGCTTCTCTGGTACGCCCGCGTCTGGGAACTGTCCGGCGCCCAATAGCAGCCGAGATCGGCCACGCTCGGCAGGCTCCGAGGCCGGCACGCACGGGACCGCTTCACACCACCCAGGGGATCAGGCGCTTCATCACCTGCGTCGCATAGCCTGCGTAGCCGGGATAGTGGCAGCGGAGAAGCCGCTCCTCGAAGCGGGCCTTGAACCAGAAGAACACGCCGCCAGCGACCCCAACCGTCAACGCTGCAATACTCGCCCGGAACAGCCCCGCACCGACCATCATCAACACGATCCCGCCGTAGATCGGGTGCCGAACGAGCCTGTACACACCACGTGCGACCAGGCGTGCCGACTCGAGTGGCTGGGGATAGGGGGTCAGATTCGTCCCGAGGTGCCGTAGCCCGAGGATGGCCTCGAGCGCGCCGGCGCCGGCGACGGCGGCACCCAACCATGCCATCCACGGCGTCGGCGTCCCGGGGTCGTCGGCGAGCGTCAGCAGACTCGCGGCCAGCACGATCCCCTGCGCGACGACCCACCAGCCGCCGCGGGCGGTGAACGTCGACCGTCTTGGTTCCAGCCTGTGTCTCGTCCGCCGAACGTCCTGGTCCCGAACACGGGCGAGGGCGCCGCGAGCCGGAGCTCCATCTGGGGTGACCGCGTCCGGCCACGCCTCGACCAGTGGTTCCAGGACGAAGCGACGCTCCAGCAGACGAGGATGCGGCACAACGAGCCGGTCGTCGTCGACCGTTTCGGACCCGAACAAGAGCAGGTCGAGGTCGAGCGTCCTCGGCCCCCACCTCACCGTTCTCCGCCGTCCCTCCTCCTGCTCGATACGGAGCATTTCGTCAAGCAGGCGGAACGGGCCCAGGTCGGTCTCGATGACCACCACGGCGTTCAGGTATGGCCCCTGCGCCGGGCCGCCGACCGGCTCGGTTTCGTAGACCGATGACGTCGCGACGACCTCCCCGAGTGTCCCCAACGCCTCCACGGCATGGCACAGGTGCGAGAGTCGCTCTCCCAGATTCGATCCGAGCGCGATGGCAGCCCGGGTCATCGGCCTCGCCTGATGGACACCGATACGTCGTCGAACTCGGCGGCGATGGGAGCGTTCGGTTTGTGAACGGTCACTTCGACCGCCAGGACCCGTTCGTCCTCGAGCACGAGATCGGCGACTCGACCGGCGACCCGTTCGATCAGGTTCCAACGTTCCTCACCCACCTGTCGTCGGATGCGGTTGGCGAGCGCGCCGTAGTCGACGGTGGACGCGAGCTCGTCGGATTCGACTGCACGACTCAGATCCACGTCGACGGTGACGTCGATGAGGAACTCCTGACCGTGTGCCTGTTCCTCGGGAAGCACTCCATGATGAGCGAACACCCGCACGCCGGTGAGACGGATCGCCCCATCCATCAGGCACCAACCGGAACGAGCGCCCTGCCTTCCGGGCCAAGGGGACGGCCGATGATCTCCTGGATGATGGCGATTGCGAGAATCGGGTCGGTCACGAGCTTCGAATGAACCAGGTAGCCGGCGAGGAGTCCCGCGATGGTGTCATCGACCAGGTCGCGATGCGCCAGGACAATGCTGCTGCGTGATGCAAGGGCCTCGTCGAGGGTGACGAACACCCGATCGACGTCCTCCTTCTCATACTCACCCACGAGCGGTTCGTGGAAGACCCGAAAGCCCGCCTCCTGGTAGTTGGCGACGTTCTGCGCGCCGCCAAGGAGCGTCACCACCGTGTTGATCTTCGCTTCGGTGCGAAGCCACAGGATCTCTTCTTCTCGCCGCACGCGACGATGCTGGATTCCGTAGCCACCGATGCGCTCGCACACGGCGAGTCGACCTTTGATCACCCATGTGAATGCTCTTGGTTCGAGTCCTGTCACTGCTCCACCCCTGCGTTTCGAACCATAGCGTTGGCTACCTGCATGGCAGGCCTCGAAACGGCGACATTGTGCACACGGACAGCGAATACCCCGACGGCGACTGCGAGCGCGGTCGTCGCTGCGGTTGCGAGATCACGCCGCTCGGGGATCGTCTCGCCGGTGAGCTGTCCGAGAAACGACTTTCGGGACGCGCCGACCAGCACCGGGTAGCCGGCCGCAACGAACGCGTCGAGGTGCGTCAGGATGTCGAGGTTGTGTTCGAGCGTCTTGCCGAACCCGATGCCGGGGTCGATGACGATCTGGCTCCTATCGACGCCCTGATCCACAGCGAACGCGGCACGCTGCACCAGAAAACCACGAACCTCACGAACCACATCGACATACGTCGGGTGGATCTGCATGGTTCTCGGCGTACCCTGCATGTGCATGATCACCAGCCCGGCGCCGGTCCTGGCAGCGATCTCGACCATCTCCGGAGACGCAGAGACATCGTTGACGATGGACGCCCCCGCGTCGATTGCGACTCGCGCAACGGCCGGCTTCGAAGTATCGATCGATACGATCGCCCCATCTGAGGCGAGCGCATCGATCACCGGAAGCACCCTCCGCAGCTCCTCCTCCTCGGAAACGGCTTCGGCACCGGGTCGGGTGGACTCTCCACCGACGTCGACGATGCCGGCCCCGTCGGCGATGAGATCGCGACCGTGCCGGATTGCCTGCTCGGGCGTGAAGAACTCCCCTCCGTCAGAGAACGAGTCGGGCGTCACGTTGACGATCCCCATGAGCAGCGGGCCCTCGATCAGGGCCCGATTTCTGATCTGCCAGCTCATCGGTTTCGGAACAACAGCGAGAACGCCTCCGAGCGCGTCGCTGGGTTTCGGGCGAAGGTTCCCCGCACGGCCGACGTCACCGTGGTCGATCCTGGTTTGCGGACACCGCGCATGCTCATGCAGAGATGCTCGGCCTCGATCACCACGAGCACACCGTACGGATCGACGACCTCCATGAGCATGTCGGCGACCTGCGTGGTGAGTCGCTCCTGCACCTGGGGACGTCGGGCGTACGCGTCGACCAACCGTGCCAGTTTCGACAGGCCGGTGAGCGTCCCCTTCGGCAGGTACGCGACGTGCGCACTGCCGTGGAACGGGACGAGATGGTGCTCGCACATCGAGTAGAACGGGATGTCCCTGACCATCACGAGCTCACGGTGTTCCTCTTGGACAAACACCCGCTCCAGGATCTCGCGTGGGTCCTGTCTCAGGCCGGCGAACACCTCGGCATAGAAGCGCGCGACACGTGCGGGAGTATCGACGAGGCCTTCACGCGACGGATCTTCACCAATGGCTTCGAGAATCGTGCGGACGGCGCCTTCGATCGCTTGGAGATCGGGTTCGCCGCGCATCTACGGCTGGTCCGCTGCGACGACACCCGCTGCCGGGGCTCCCCCGCCGGGGACCTGGATCCGCACCCCATCCCCTTCGGCGTGCTGCCACTTGGGAACATCTTTGAAGATCTCCGCGACCTCTTCGGCGTCGATGGTCTCCTTCTCCATGAGCACTTCGGCCATCCGATCCAGCGCGTTTCGGTGGGTCTCGAGGATGTCATGAGCCTCCCTGTGCGCCTGCGAAATGAGCTTGCGGACTTCGGCGTCGATGAACGCCGCAACTTCGTCCGAATAGTCCTGCTGTCGGCCGTAGTCCCGACCGAGGAACACCTCGCCGTTGGCGTGGCCGTACTTCATCGGTCCAAGCCGGTCGCTCATGCCGTACTCCATGACCATCTTGCGGGCGACGTCCGTCGCCTTGTCGATGTCGTCGCCGGCACCCGTGCTCGGGTCATCGAAGACGATCTCCTCTGCGGTCCTGCCACCGAGATACATGGCGAGCTGATCCACCAGCTCGGAACGCCGCATGATGTACTTGTCCTCTTCCGGAAGCGACTGCGTGTGACCGAGTGAACGGCCGCGCGGGATGATCGTCACCTTGTGGATCGGGTCGGCCATCGGCAGCGCCCATCCGACGAGTGCATGGCCGGTCTCGTGATAGGCGATGACCCGCTTCTCTTCTTCCGAGATGAGTCGGCTCTTGCGCTCCGGTCCGGCGATGACTCGCTCGATGGACTCCTCTAGCTCGTCCATTCCGATGATGTCCCTGCCCCGTCGTGCGGCGAGGAGTGCCCCCTCGTTCAGGAGGTTGGCGAGATCGGCACCGGTGAACCCTGGCGTCTGTCGTGCGAGGACCTCGAGGTCTATGTCGTCTGCGAGCGGCTTGCCACGTGCGTGTACTGCAAGGATCGCTTGGCGTCCGGGCAGGTCGGGGCGATCGACGACGATCTGACGGTCGAAACGACCGGGACGCAAGAGCGCCGGGTCGAGAATGTCCGGCCGGTTGGTGCCGGCGATCACGATCACGCCCGTGTTGACATCGAATCCATCCAATTCGACGAGCAGCTGGTTGAGGGTCTGTTCGCGTTCGTCGTGCCCGCCTCCGAGACCTGCACCACGGTGGCGCCCGACGGCATCGATCTCATCGATGAACACGATGGCGGGCGCCTGAGCTTTCGCCTGGTCGAACAAGTCACGAACCCGGGATGCGCCGACGCCGACGAACATCTCGACGAAGTCCGATCCCGAGATCGTGAAGAACGGCACACCGGCCTCACCCGCAACGGCTCGAGCAAGCAGCGTCTTGCCTGTTCCGGGGGGGCCGAACAGCAGCACCCCCTTCGGAATCTTGGCGCCCATCGCACGGAACTTGTCAGGGGATTGGAGGAATTCCTTCAACTCCGTGAGTTCCTCGACCGCTTCGTCGACTCCTGCGACGTCGGCAAACGTGATCTTGGGCATGTCTCTCGACACCTGTTTCGCTCGGGATTTGCCGAACTGCATCACCCTGTTCCCGGAGCCCTGCATCTGCATGAAGATGAACACCATGAATCCGATGAGGAAGAGCCAGGGAAGGAACGTGATCAAGATGTCCCAGAACGACGCGGGTTCGGGGTCCACCTGTACGTCGACACCGGCGTCGCGCAACGCGGCGGACAGCTCGTCTTCGTCCTGTTGGAGGTAGTCGACCGTGAACTCGGTCTTGCCGTCAACCGCCTGTTTGAACGTGCCCGTCACCACAAGTGACTTCTGTTTGACGGTTGCCGTGGCGATCTTGCCCGCGGCGATGTCGTCCCAGAACTGGCTGTAGGAGATCTGCTCCATCTGCGGCTGTGCACCGAGGTATTGCTGCAGCACGACGAGCAGGATCATGGCGATGATCCCGTACACCAGAATCGAGCGAAACGTGCGGTTCAAGAGTCTCCTAGGCCCCTCGGGAAAACGGTCTCACTGCGTGTCATCAGGGCAACACGGGCTCTCATGGTATTCCGGTTCCCGGCCTACTCGATCGTGGGATCGCCGTCCTCTGCGTCGTCTTCGACCATCACGGCGACGTGCGGCAGGTTGCGATACTTGCCGGCATAGTCGAGGCCGTAGCCGATCACGAACTCCGGCCCGATCTCAAATCCCGTGTATCTCACGTCGATCGGGATTCGCTGAATGTCCTTCTTGACGAGCAGCGCAGCGATCTCGATCGACTCCGGGTGTCGAACACGCAAGCTCTTCAGCAGGTAGTTCAGGGTGAGACCGGAGTCGATGATGTCCTCGACAACCAAGACGTGGCGCCCGGCGATCTCCTGATCGAGGTCCTTCAGGATTCGTACGACACCGGATGTCTTGGTCGCGGCACCGTAGGAGGACACCGCCATGAAATCGAATTCGACGGGAATCGTGATGTGACGGGCCAGATCCGCCATCGTGATGAACGCACCCTTCAGCACCGCGATCATCAGCAGGTCCTTGCCGGCGTAGTCGGCGGAGATCGCTCCGCCGATCCGGGTGAGTGCGGTCTCGATTTCCTCGGCGCTTATCAGGGTCTTGCCGACCTTCACACATCCTCCCGTGTCGCGCGAACCCAAAGGTAGCGTGTCGTCGACGCATCGATCCAACCGGTGTCCGCTCTTCGTACTCCCGGCACCCACATCAGGCGTCGCCCCGCTGCCACGACCGGCCAGCGGGCTCGCTGCCAGGCCGGGATACCGGCCTCGGCCAGCACCTGATGAACGGTCTTGTGTCCACCTCTGAACGCGATTCGATCTCCAAGAGAGGAGACGCGCACTACCAGATTGGGAGGGACCCCATCCGCATCGAACACCTCGACGTCCCGGTTGGGCGGGAAGACGATCGGAATGGACGTGGCGAGCGCCGCATCGAACGTCCAGCGACCATATCGAGCCATGCCGGGAACGGCCCATTCGACGGGCTCCGGAATCGGGGTCTCGCGGACGGCAACGACGGAGACGATCGCTCGATCGCGTAGAGCCGTCAGCCCGCCGGTGAGTGACACACGGTCCGCGGCTCCGGCCGCGACATCGAGAAT
>Ga0315535_1001283_pt1 | contig 16807 bp, 18 predicted proteins | sample SalMarSW160220MG_2_FD_203092 | JGI IMG/M metagenome (GOLD analysis project Ga0315535, IMG submission 203092) | Salt marsh sediment microbial communities from the Plum Island Ecosystem LTER, Massachusetts, United States - Salt Marsh Sediment SW1602-20 ...
ATCCCGGCCATAACCGCAGCTATCCATGACGCGATCGGAGTCTGGATCACCGAGTTTCCGACTACACCCGAGATGATCCTGCGGGCCCTGGAAGATAAGAATGGTTAGGTTGAGCTTGCAGGAAATATGGTTCATGGAGGCGACATGGGATTATTAAATGAAGACCAAAAGATGTTTGTTGACCAGGTCAGGCGGATGGTGGCGGAGAAAGTTGAGCCGCGTGCCGCTGAAATCGACCGGGAGGGGGAGTTTCCCTGGGACCTGAAAGAGGTTTTCCAAGAGATGGGACTGCTGGGGCTAAGCGTCCCGGAGGAGTATGGCGGGTGTTTCCAGGGGCACCTCTACCTTTGCCTGGCGGTGGAGGAGATCGCGAGGGCATGTGTTTCTTCATCGCTCATTGTTCAGGTGCAATCCCTGGGATGGCACCCGATACACATTGGGGGATCTGGTGACCAGAAAAGAAAATACGGACCTTTGGTTGCATCGGGAGAGAAACTGATATCATACGGGCTGACTGAATCGTGTGCAGGATCGGACTCGGCAGCAATGCTTACGAAGGCGGTGAAGCAAGGCGATACATACCTTGTCAACGGATCCAAGTGCTTTATCAGCAACGGGCCGATTGCAGATGTCATGAGCCTTTTTGCCATGACGGACAGTTCGAAGGGCGTGCACGGAATCAGCGGGTTCATAGTAGAGACGGACACACCTGGGTTTTCGGTTGCGAAGCATGAATCCAAGATGGGGATCAAGGGGTCTCCGACGGGAGAACTGGTATTTGAAGGCATGGAGGTACCGGCTGAGAATCTCATTGGAGAGGAGGGCATGGGGTTTATCTATGCCATGAAGACACTTGATACGTCGAGACCGGTGATAGCGTCCCAGGCAGTGGGTGTGGCGCAGGGAGCGCTGGATAAGGCGATAGGGTATGCGAAGGAGCGGGTGCAGTTCGGGAGGCCGATCAGCAAATTTCAGGGGTTGAGTTGGATGATGGCGGAGATGGCGGCAAAGATTGAGGCGGCACGTGCTTTGACGTACCGGGCGGCGGACATGGTGGATGTTGGGCAAGGCAGGGAGAAGAGCTACCTGTCTGCCTGTGCGAAACTGATCGCCTCGGATGTTGCGATGGAAGTGACCGTGAAAACGCTTCAAATAGCGGGCGGATACGGGTACATGACCGAATTTCCTTTTGAACGGATGATGCGCGACGCCAAGATCACGCAGATTTACGAAGGGACGAACGAGATACAAAAGCTGGTGATATCAAGGGAACTCCTCAGCAAATAGTCGTGCTGGGTCATCTCCAGGGGCAGAGAGAAATCCATGATCGGGAAGACAATTGAGGAATTACATATTGGAGATAAAGCGGAATTCAGCAAGACCATGTCCGAGACGGATATCTACCTGTACGCGGGCATTACCGGGGATTTTAATCCTGCCCATATCAATGAGGAATATGCAAGAAATACCCAAGATCCGCGATTGGTTTTGTGTGAGTTGGTAGTTTACGCGTTTTGGCGGCCAAAAATCTCCTCTGGCAGTCCCGTAAGGCTTATCCGGGGGCTATTTGAAGTGTGGTGTGCCCGGCTTTCTCAATGAATGGCATTCATCATTGAACCCGGGCATACCTCGGCCCTTATGGTCCCATTTGACTCACATCTCGGATCAAGAGTGTTATGTTCCGGTAAACTCCCAACTCCTCAGCCGCACCCTTGAAAAAAGCTTTTCTAGACTACGACTCACTTTCAAATAGACAGACCGGCCATGAAACACAATCTTACCCGCTGTCCCGTAGAACTTCCAGCGTAGTGTTTGCACCTGATGACGATGCCACGATTCATCCATCGTGAGCAATATCAACAATCGGCCTACGTTATAGGCCAAGACGCCAATTCGAAAGAATACCGCATTGGCCTCGAACTGCCCACAGGGCATCCGCCTCAACGGCAAAATCTCCCGCAAACCTACATCTTCTCTGATCTCCCGGTTGTCCTCCAGGCTCCGGCCTCCTCCGTTGAGCATCAATACAATCGGAAAAACATGCTCACTCGCCAGATACCCCGCCCCACTGCCGGGACCGGGCAGATACCTGTCAAGGGCCTCGTTCAATCCAAGGCCCACTGCAAACTCACCCAAAACCGCCAGCCCCGCATGCGATGTGATCAGATCATTCGTCATTTCCAACTTGAAAGGAAGTACTGTTTGTCTTATCATCTCATTCTCACCTCGTTGGTTCAGGTTGCGTTGCTTGGTTGTACCATATATCTACCTGATTCAACGAGGTTTTTCAATTTATTTCATTACCAAAATGCCCTCAATCGCGGATCTTGGGGAAATACGCACTTCAAGACCAGAATCGCCCACGGGATGCTTCTGGGAGGACTTATCTCCACGGTAATCGGGAATCAACTGCCCGGCCCGGGGACCATTTACCTGAAGCAGGAACTGGAATTTCTGGGTCCGGTAAGGATAGGGGATACCATCACCGCCCAAGTGGAGGTGATGGCGATCCTTGAGGAGAAAAAGCATGTCAGGCTCGAGACCACGTGCATAAAGCACGAAGGGGAAAGGGTCGTTCACGGATACGCCCTTGTCAGCCCGCCGAGAAGGCGAGCGTGATTACGATTCCCAATCCCCTGACGCCGAATCAGAAATTGACCTGATCAAGTCCCTTTAACCCGAGTATCTTTCTTCCTTCCTCCGGCGTAGCCGGCTCCAGATCCAATTCCCGTGCGATGCTGATAATCTTCTTCACCTGCTCGGCATTGCTCTTGGCCAGGGTCCCCTTTGAGAGGTACAGGTTGTCTTCCAGCCCCACGCGCGCGCTGCCGCCCAGGAGGAAGGACTGGGTCCCCATGGCAAACTGGTATTTGCCGGCGGCACAGACCGAGAACTCAAAGTCTCCGATGGTCTTCCTGGCGGCTTCGACCAGAAACATGAGGTTCTCAGGCGTGGCAGGAATACCCCCCAGGATGCCCAGCACAAACTGGAGGTACACGGGTTTCTTAACCCAGCCGGCCTTGATTGCAAAAGCCACATTATTGACCATGCCCACGTCATAGATCTCGAATTCCGGCTTGGTATTCGTCCTATTGAAAATTTCCAGGAACTGGTGCATGGTCTTGAAGGTGTTCGGGAAGATAAAATCTTCCGTCGATGCGAGATATTGTTTTTCCCAGTCGTACTTCCAGTTCTTGAACTTGTCCTTGACATGAAAAAGGGCAAAGTTCATGGAGCCGGCGTTGAGCGAAGCCAGTTCCGGCCGCAGGGTCGAGGCGACCTGCACCCTCTTTTCAACTGATTCCCCGAGCCTGCCCCCGGTCGTGGTACAGAGGACGATATCGCAATGTTTCTTGACCTCGGTTGCTATTTCCGTAAAAATGTCTTGGTCTGCGTTGGGGGCACCGGACTCCGGATCCCGCACGTGGAGATGGGCAACAGTTCCTCCTGCATCATGAACCGCGAGAATCTCATCAATAAGCTGCTGTGGAGTAACGGGCAGGTAGGGGGACATGGTGGGTGTATGAATAGCCCCTGTGACCGCAGCAGTAATGATAACCTTGTTCTTCAATTCTTTTCGCATATTCTTCTAACCTCCATTTCTCGTTGAATTTTTCCGGTTCCCCTCTTCTCCCCGAGAACGCTATTTCTCCTTCATGGACTTCGAAGTCAACGCCGTTCAGGGCCTTGAGTCCTCCGAAGCTTTTCGTTATGCTAGCCCCTTTGAGCATCTCGCGTCTCTTGTCATCCTTCTTCCACGATGGCGACCGGCCGGACCCAGCCCGCGCTGGCCCCTTTTATCTTGGTGGGAAAACAACAGACGGTGAAGCCGTGAGGCCTTCCGATCGTGGAAAGGTTGGCCATCTTTTCCATATGGCAATACCCGATTTCTATCCCGGCAAAATGCGCCTCCCAGATAACCTTGGGGTCTCCGGTTTTCTGGAATTCTTTCGCCAGGAAGGGAAGGGGGCGGTCCCAGCCCCATGCGTCAATGCCCACGACCCTCACCCCTTTTTCGGTCAGATACAGGGTGCTCTCCCGGTCCATCCCGGCGCCTTTGACCAGATATTCCTCGGTGCCCCATGCCAGGTCGGCGCCCGTCTGGATGAGCGCTATGTCGAGCGGCTTGATCCGGTACTCGATCCGTTTTAACTCTTTCTTCAGGTCGTCCGTGGTGATTCTTTCCCCGTCCTTCTTATGGCGAAAATCAAGAACCACCCCGTCACTGAAACACCATTCGAGGGGAACCTCATCAATGGTCATTGCCGGTTTCCCCTTGTCCATGGTGGGATGGTAGTGGTAGGGGGCATCCAGGTGCGTGCCGCTGTGGGTTGTCAAGGTGAGAAACTCAAGGGCCCAGCCCAGCCCGCCGGGCAATTGCTCTGTCTTGATACCGGGAAAAAAGTCCTTCATTTGCTCGGCGCCCTGGGCATGATCTACGTAATCGATTTTGGGGATCATGATGGGCGGATCGCTGGGAAGATCGGGTTCGATGCTGATACTGAGGTCGATAAATTTCCTGTGTGCCATCGTTAGCCTCCTTTCGTTAAGCACATCCTGTTTCATTCATTTCCTGTCGGAGGAGAAAGGGGAGTTCCGGCGGCCATTCCCGGGGATTCCCCGGATTTCGGGACTGCTGTGTTCAGCAGAACAACACTCCCGACAATCAGCGATCCCCCTGCCCAGAAGTGCCAGGTTACGGGATCCCCTAGAAAACATATCCCCGCTATGGACGTAAAAAGGGCCTCGCTGCTCAGGAACAGGCCGCCCTCCCAGCTCCTGCAGTACTTGAAGCCCTGGTTCATGAGCAGTTGTGCCCCGAGGAAGATGAGAACCAGGATCAGAACCAGGAGAGAACTTCCGGCAGTTGTGGGAAGTCTTGGGTTGGCCATAAACGCGGGAAACGCGATCACGCCGCCCACCAGACAGAAATAGAAATAGATGATCACCGGTCCGTTGCTTTCCCTGAGTTTCTTGATGAAGCAGACTGCAATTCCCGCAAACATGCCCGCAAGGAGGCCGATGATCTGGCCCAGGAGATTTCCTTTAGGGCTGAAATCCAGGAGAATCGCCACGCCCACCAGGGTTCCGAAGATGCAGACCAGCTGCAGTATCGAAATTCGTTCGCCGAAGATGATTGCCGAAAACAGGGCAGCGAAGGCAGGAAAAGAATAGAGAAGGACGATCGCAGACGAGAGAGGCAACAACTGAATAGCGCCCACAAGACTGAGAAACGCCATGGCTCCGCTGATGCCCCTGATAATGAGGAGCCGTGTATTGTTCCCCTTGAACAAGTTTGCGAACCATCCGAAGAGGATGATCATGAGCACGATACCGCCTCCAAAACGGAAAAAGGCGATATCCCATACCCTGAATGCGGGTCCGATTATTTTGATGATAATGTCCGTGGCGGCAAAGAGCAGGGCAGACCCGAACATGAGGGCGGGACCCTTGATCACGGATGAGAATAAACGCCCATTTTGCAGGGCGGGTGAAAGGCGGTTTGCAGGCATATTTTTTGCAGTTACCCCATCGTAGAACTTGGCCTTGAAAATCCAGATAGTAGGGCCGCGTACAGAGAAAAATCCCGCTTATAGTCTGCCAACATCCGGAATATGTCAAGACCCATAACTCAAAGGGGATCAGGTCCTGCAGCGATGGGTTTTTCTAGTTTTGGCTTGACTTGGGAAACACGTTATTTCAGAATTCACGCGTGAACATCCGGGCAAAATTGCCACAGTTTTTGTCGGTTTTCAACAGATGCCGGTAAGGAAATGACCTGAGGTAGGCGCAGGGAGTGTTCAATCCGGAGAAGGTGCTGGGAGGTATGTTGTTGGGCGGTTCGCGCCGCAGGGGTGGAATAGGCGGCATACTTTCAGGCGGCGGCGTTGCGCTCGGTCTTCTGGGTGTGGCAATGGCTGCGGTTGAACAATACATGGATACCCTTGCCAGGCGTCTCGGCCTGGACAAGGCTGCTGTGGATGAGATTCATGACCAACTCGGCGTTGAAAGGGAATGACAAAATGACACAATGGTATCTCAGTTATGATGGAAATCAGGAAGGGCCCATGGATCATGCCCAAGCCGTCGCAAGGGTCGGGAGCAATCCGAACGGTTTTGCCTGGCGGGAAGGTTTTGCCGAGTGGCTTCCTATCTCGCGGGTCGCGGAACTGGGTCCCTCTGCTCCGCCTGCTGCCTCGTCGCCTCCTCCGGTGGGAGGAAGGGCCGATGAAATAGCATTTAAGGTTATGGGCACCGAGATGCAGTTCGTCGAGGTGGAACTGGATCCCGGAGAAAGCGCTGTTGCCGAGGCGGGCGCAATGATGTACAAAGATGCTACTGTGCATATGGAGACTATATTCGGGGACGGGTCGACGACCGGCGGCAGTGGAGGGTTCATGGGAAAGCTGCTGGGCGCAGGCAAGAGGGTTCTCACCGGTGAGAGCCTGTTTATGACCGTCTTCACCCACACGGGTCAGGGAAAAGCCCACGTTGCATTCGGCGCCCCTTATCCGGGAAACATAATCCCGATACACCTGGAAAGCGTCGGCGGCTGCCTTGTCTGCCAGAAAGACAGCTTTCTCTGTGCCGCAAAGGGTGTTTCCATAGGAATCTACCTGCAGCGAAAAATCCTGACTGGACTTTTTGGGGGCGAGGGTTTTATCATGCAGAAGCTGGAAGGCGACGGGCTGGTGTTCGTCCACGCGGGCGGTACTATCGTGGAACGGCGGCTCGAGCCCGGGGAGGTCCTGCATGTGGATACCGGATGTGTCGTCGCGTTCGAACCGACAGTAAACTTTGCCATAGAGCAGGCAGGGGGCATCAAAACCGCCCTGTTCGGGGGCGAGGGACTCTTTTTCGCGACAATGCAGGGGCCGGGGAAAATCTGGCTCCAGTCACTGCCGTTTTCCAGGCTCGCAGGCAGAATGCTCCAGGCGGCGCCGGAGCGAGGCGGCGGAAAAGGGGAAGGATCCATCCTCGGATCTCTGGGAGATTTCCTGGATGGCGACTGAGAATGAGCCTCCGGGATGGTGCTGCCGGAGAGCCTCCGGGGAGAAGAGGTCAGGGTAGATGTCGGGCACATTTTTGATTGGATGTTCTCCGGTACAAAACGAAAAAGGGTTTCGTGCCTGTCTGGAGAACAGGAGAATGGAGGTGATCGTATGCGAGTAATCAATTACTTGAAGATAGTGGGCATGGGGATTGTTTTCGTGGCCCTCTTTTCCGGAATCGCGATAGGCGCAAGCCTGGTCTGGGATCCGGTGCAGGGCGCCCAGGGATACCGTGTGTACTGGGGGACATCACCGGGGAATTATCCTAATAGCCGGGACGCGGAGAGCGCGACCCAGTATAACCTTAACAACTTGCCGTTGGCTGATAAGACGAGCTACTACCTGACAGTCACTGCGTACAACTCTGCCGGAGAAAGCGGTTATGCAAGTCCGTTGAGCTATTCCACCGGGGATAATACCCCTCCATCGCCTCCTCAAGGCATCTCGGTTCAGTAAGTCCGCCGCGTCGTTGCAGGATGGACGTGCGGGGAGTGGATACCCCTGCCGATACGGCCCGCTGAATAGGAAGAGTTCGCACTAATTTATAGTAAATTATATAGAAATTATGCAATAGCTGAACGCATTTGTATATTTCTGTATATTTTATTGATAAAAATGTATAAATTACCTGGTAAAAGAGCAGACCTTTCTGCGTTGGTTCTGGAGGTTTCACCCTGGTCATGCCGAGTTTCCATTGCAAATTAGCCACATCCGACGGGCGTATCATCGAAAAGACGCTCATCGGAGACAATAAAGTCACTCTGAAGGAGCACCTTGAAAGGGAAGGGCATTTTGTGCTCGATGTTCGCCGCGTTGAACGAGGATTTCGTCTTTTTCGGTTGCGCGGCATCAGAAAACGATTTAGGCCCAAAGACTTTATCACGTTTAACCAGGAGTTGAGCGTTCTTATCAAGGCCGGGCTCCCCGTTCTCTTGGCATTGGACACTATTATCGAAAAAATGGGTGAAGGAGAATTTGTCGATATTCTGAGGGAAGTGAGGGGAGATATCGCATCGGGAGATTCCCTTCCCGGGGCCTTTGGGAAGTTCGCCCACATCTTCTCCAACCTCTATGTCGCGAACCTTCAGGCAGGTGAAAAGAGTGCCGATATTCCTTTGGCGCTTTCCAGGCATATCAGCTACTTGAAGAAAATCGAAGAAATAAAGCAGAAAGTGATCGCCGCGTCCATATACCCGTTGATCCTCACTGTTGCCTCTTTGTTTGCCCTCCTCTTCCTGCTCCTTTACGTGCTTCCCACCTTCACGAGGACCTATTTCGAGGCTGGAACACAACTGCCCGGGCTCACTTTGCTCCTGGTGAATTTCTCCAATGGAATCAGGTCCAATATTCTTTATATTTTCTGTGTTGCATTTGGCATTGTGGCAGGTTTCTTGTATATAAGTAGGACAGAGGAAGGCAGGACGGAATTGGACCGATGGAAGCTCAGGATACCTTTCCTGGGGAATGTGTATCTTCACTATTCCATCTCTAAATTGTCCAGGACGCTGTCCACGGTACTCAAAGGAGGGATCCCTCTTGTCGACTCCGTTCGCATTGCCTCGGGTACCCTGAATAACAAGTACCTGAGAATGGAATTTGAAAGGGCCATCTCACGTCTTGAGCAGGGAGAAGGTTTTTCCGAAACCCTTTCCCGTTCGAAGGCGTTCCCGGCCCTCGCTGTAAGGATGATCGACGCGGGGGAGAGCGCCGGCTCTCTTGAGCAGGTATTGAATGATATGGCGGAATTCTATGAAAGCGATGTGGACAGCAGGCTGGGAATACTGACTTCCGTTATCGAACCCGCTCTCATGATCGTGATGGGGTTCTTGATTGGATTTATTGTCCTGGCCATGTACATGCCCATTTTTCAGATGGCGGGGGCCATGTCATGAATCCGGAGAAAAAGAAGTCGCTGGTAGAGATGACACAAGTTTATCGACGAATGAGGTTGGGTGATTGGGCTATCGAACTGGGGTTCATGACCCAGGAACAGCTCAAGTATGTCAACTCCAAAAAGAATATAACCCGGCAGAGAATCGGCCAGATCTGTATCCAGGAGGGCTTCCTGGACGAAGACAAGCTCGCTCAGATCATTGCGGCCCAGCACTCCTATGAATACGTGCAACTGAATGAGAACATAGATCCGGATCTGTTGAACCTGATCCCCATTGATCTCATGTCCAAGTACCAGCTCGTTCCGTATAGGAAAATGGAAGACAGGCTGAGCATCGCTATGGCCGAACCTCGCAATTTTCTGAAGGCGCTGGATGACCTGGAGATAATGCTTGATATGCCCGTTTCCATCGTGGTGGCGAGCGAAAGGAAAATCCGCGAAGTTCTCAAGAAGGTCGAATCGTCCCAGAGTGTCCTGGACTCGGTTTCGGATGACATGCGTCTCCCCCTCGTGCGGGAGACTGAAAAGGGAGAGGACATCCTCAGCATTGAAAAGGTTTCCGTAGAAGAAAGCCCCATCGTCAAGCTGGTGGACTCTACTATCCTGGATGCCATCAACAAGCGGGCGAGCGACATACATATTGAGACGTCGGACCTCGGCGTCATTTTGCGGTACCGCATCGACGGCATGCTGCATCAAGCCACCGAACCGCTGGATTTGAAGTATCAGAGCCCGGTTGTTTCCCGGATAAAGGTAATGTCTGAACTGGACATTTCCGAGAAGCGTGTCCCCCAGGATGGGAGATTCAAGCTCAAAGTGAGAGATCGCTACATTGATTTCAGGATATCCATACTGCCGACTATTTTCGGTGAGGATGTGGTAATCAGGATTCTGGACCGCGAGAACCTCGTGGCGGATGTGGGGGATTTTCGACTCGACAACATGGGGCTCCCATCTAACGAACTCGCGAGGATCCGGAGAATGATCCGGGCGCCGTATGGAATGTTTCTGATCACCGGGCCCACGGGCAGTGGAAAGACCACCACCCTCTACCGCGCGCTTTCAGAAGTGAATACCAAGGAAGAAAAGATCATCACGATTGAGGACCCGGTAGAATATCAGGTAAAGGGAAGCGTACAGATCCCGGTCAATGAAAAGAAGGGGCTCACGTTTGCAAGGGGACTCCGTTCCATTCTCAGGCACGATCCCGATAAGATCCTGGTTGGTGAGATACGAGATTCGGAGACGGCCGAGATTGCTCTCCAGTCCGCCTTGACCGGTCACCTGGTGTTTACTACCGTGCATGCCAACAGCTCCTTTGAAGTGATCAACAGATTTATACATATGGGGGTTGAGCCTTACAATTTGATGGCCGCGCTCAATTGTATCGCAGCCCAAAGGCTTGTCCGAACCCTCTGCCATTGCAAGCAGGAAGTGCAACTGGACGAGAGAGAATTGGCTGAGTCGGGCCTTGATATCGCCACGTGCGAAGGCCATGTGTTTTATGAAGCACGAGGCTGCGAGCACTGCAAGGGAACCGGTTATCTGGGAAGACAGGCAGTCGTCGAACTGATGGAGATAGACGATGATATGAGAGAGTTATTCATTCGCCGGGCCCCTCTTTCAACCGTGAAAAAGCAGGCCGCAGAGAACGGTACCGTCTTTCTGAGGCAGGCCGCCCTGCAAAAAGTCCTGGACGGCAGCACTACCCTTCGGGAAGTGAACAGGGTAACTTTCATAGAACCCTTGCACAAGCAACAGGATAGCTGCTCGGCGGAACCCTTGAGGCGTGACCCTGGAGAGTTGATCCCTCATGATGACGGGAAGAATGCGCTTTCCCGCTGATTGTCAAGAAGAGTTGGAAAGATGATATTTCACAAGTTTCAGAGGCCCTTGACCGGCGTTGATATCGGCAGTTCGTCGGTCAGGGTCGTGCAGATTCAAAGGGAGAAAAAAGGATGGCGGCTCATTGCTGCGCGGACCTTTCCATTTCCGGAAGACACCCTAAGGCTCTCTTTGAAAACCAAGAACATAAACGATCCCCAGGCGTTCCTTGAAACGGTTGGGGTCGCGTTGAGCGGGTTTGAAAAGAAAGTGCATCGGATAGGACTTTCAGTTCCGAACGAGATTGTAAAGATAGCCATCAAGCGGTACGCGAGCCTTCCCAAGTCACGGGAGGAGGCTGAAAAAATGATCGCCTGGGCGGCCAAGAAATCGCTCCCTTTTCCCGCGGAAAGCACAAAAATTTCCCACTACATCCTCTCAAACGGGACCGGTAACGGCAAAAAAATCCTGATGGCCATCGGCTCCTACGATGTTATCAGGGAGTATGAGCTGAACCTGCGGGAATTGAAAATAGAGCCAGAAATAATCCGTCCGGCGGGCATCAACCAGTTCAATTTCTATTCCGATCGGATTCCCCGGACGGGAACAGTCGCCTTCTTGGGGCTTTTTCGCAGTTTTTTCAATCTCATTGTCTGTGTACACGGGGCAATGTTGTTTTATCACGGCGTGAAGCGAGGATTTTCGGACATTCATTTCTTTCAGGATGTGGATATGACTCTCAATCTCTTCTACAACGAGAATCCCGGGTATAAGATAGAAAAGCTCTATTTCGGGAGCCAGGTGGGGTTCGGGAAGACCCTGGAACAGGGATTGAGAACCATGGGGGAGATGCCTATCGCCCGGGTCCATCACGAAGACCTGATTTCCGGAGATGGAGAAATTGCCGGATCGAACGGGAGAGGACTGTCTTCCTACGCGTCCGCGATCGGTGCCGCCCAGAGCCTGGCATAGAGATCTGAGTCTGATCATTACATTGATGCCACGAAGGAAATTGGAAATACATTGGATGCGGTAAAACTCAATTTAGCCACCTTCAAGTACTATGACAAACGGGTAGCCTCCATAGCATTGGTCGTCATAGCTCTCGTTCTGGGGGGGCTTTCACTGTATAATGTCACCCAAGGCATTCAAGGACAGGCGGACATTCTGAGCTACGAGGGTAAGATTAAACGCCTTGAGAAAAGCCTTGTGAAGAGCAAAAAGGCCCGGGAAAATGTGCGCAAGAAACTCAAAGGAGAAGAAATGCAGTCTATCCGGGAAGGAACCATCTTTGTGAACAGGATCATCGCAAAGGATGCATTCCCATGGGACAGGTTCCTGGACGCCGTCGAGACCAGCATGCCCGCAGGCATCGTTTTGGAAGATCTCACCGTGGCAGAAGATTTTCAGACCGTTCAAATGGATGGATTGGCGAAGTCTTCGGAAAAAATCGATCTCGTATTGTCCCGCCTGAAAAAGACGGGTATATTTGAGGGAAATCTCCTGACCAAATTGAGCGTAAAAGAAGGGGGGAAAAATGATTCTGCCGACATTCCCGAGGGCGGGATGCGTTTCGAGATAACGAGCAAGCTGAACATTGAAGAGCTTTGCGGCAGTAAGAAATATGAAGGACAGGGGGAAACCTTGCAGGAAACCTTCACCCAAGAGAAGAGCGTTCCGGGCCTGTGACGGCCGGAAACAATGGAAAAATGAAACTTCAAAGGATCATCAGGGCCCTTCGTTTTAACCGTTTCCTCTGGGCGAGCTGCGCACTGATTCTGTTAATTAATCTGGTGTTATACCTGGCGGTAGTTCAGCGGCAGAGAAGTCATATTGCAAGATTGCAGGCCTTGTACAGCAAGAAAAGAAACCCCGATGTGCCCCGCGAGAGAGATGAAATTGCCCGGTACAGGATTGCAGAGGTCGAGTTGAAGGTTTTCAAAGACAAATTGTCCCCGAAAGAAAAATTTGTAGAGAGGGTAAGGGAGATCCACGACCTTCTTCATCGGAATGGCTTGCAGATGCAAAGGCTCACTTTCAAGCCGGAACAAGCGGGCCCGATGAAGTTATGGAAGTACACCAGTTCCTTCAGCGTGCAGGGAAAATACTCTCAGCTGAAGCCCTTTATCGCCGCTCTCCAGAATTCGCCGAGCCTTTTTTGTCTCGAACATCTTTCTTTCAAGAGGGTGTCCAGATCACCGGGGACGGTAGATATGAAGCTGGAAATATCGACCTATTTCAAATGAAAAAGAAGAAGCTTGCGCTTACCATACTATTGCTTGTTTTTGTATTTTCTCTCGCGTATCGGGTCACGCATCCATACCGTCAGCAGAGAGTGTCCCGGTTGAAGTACAGCGGGAACCGGAAAACCGTCATCGTTAAGAAGGAAACCGCGAAAGGGGAGGACCGTCTGCTGAAATGCCCCGAGCTGATGCTGGCAGTTTTCTCAAAATCTCCGCACCACCATGGCGAGGTGATTCATGATCCTTTTTCTGGCCCGGAGGAGGGTGCACAAGCGAAAAACCTGCCGGCGGCCGTGGCTGCAAAACTGCCCCAGAAGAAAACAGAGTCTGCCGAGGAAGATCCAAGGGTCCGGGTGCAGAGGGAATTGAGCAGTTTTCGGGTATTTGGTTCCTGCCAGGAGGGAGACAAGAATATGCTGTTCCTGGAAAGGGGCAAAGACGTGTTCATCGTGCGGGCGGGAGACAAAATCGATAATAAGTACCTGGTTAAGAGCATTACCAGCAATTCACTGGACCTGTGGGCTGAAGAGATCCAGCAGAACATTCACATCGATTTGAGCGATTTTTAGGAGGATTTCCACAAGATTGTACCCTTTCACAGGTAGATTTCGGGTACGGCCGGGTTTCCAATCCAGATATGGATGGAAGCTAGGCTAATGGAGGCCGTCATGGCTTACGTCGTGGTTGGAGGGCTCAGGAAATACATTTTGCTCGCGCTTATCATGTCTGCCGCGATCTGGCTGCAGGCATGCGCGCCTACTTCGCAGTATGTCGACGAGGGAAGAGCGCTCAGTTCTACCGGTGATTGGGACAAGAGTGTGCAGGTTCTGCAGGAAGCACAGAAAAAAAACCCATCGGATCCCGACGTCAAACTCCTGCTCATGCGGGCGAAGACAAATGCTTCCCTGCAGCATATGACTCAGGGGGAGGCCTTGCTGAACAAAGGCTCATTTGATGAGGCCATACGGGAATTCCAGTTAAGCATTGCCTTTAAGCCCGGGAATGTCAGGGCAGAAGTGCTCATGAGAAGAGCAAGGGCCTTTAAGCAATCCGGTATCCTGTTTCGGCGGGGGGAGAAATTTCTCAAGGAGAAAGAGTACGCCAAGGCAAGGACGGCTTTTCAAGGGGCCGTCAGGTTGAATCCGGAAAATAAGGAAGCGGAAAAGGCTCTTGCCGCCTATAGCAAGGAAATAGAGCGCCCTCCTCGTTTCAGGTTGAAGCCCAAATCCTCTGTCCCTGTTTCGCTCCGGTTCAAGAAGACACCCATTACCAGCGTGTTCGAGGTGCTCTCCAGGCTCACCGGCATCAATTTCATTTTTGACAAGGATGTGCAAGAGACCAAGGTCACCCTCTTCATGACGGACGTGCCTATTGAGCGCTTTCTGGAAGTCCTGCTTCAAACAAACAGCCTGACCGGGAAACTGGTGGATGATAAGACAATGATCATCTATCCCAATGCGCCTGCCAAGATCAAGGATTACGAGGATCTCCAGATCCGGACCTTCTATCTCTCGAATCTGGACGTGAAAAAGGCCGTCGCTCTCCTGTCTAAAATACTCAAGAGCAAGGATATCATTGCCAACGAAAATTTGAATGCCCTGGTCATCCGGGGGCCCAAGCAATTGATAGAGGTCGCGTCAAAGCTGATAGAGGCCAATGATCGTCCTCCGGCCGAAGTCCTCCTTAATGTCGAGATCCTGGAGGTGAGTCGTTCCAAGGAAAGACAGCTTGGCCTGGACGTGAATCCGTCGTCGATTACCTTCGGGATCGGAGAGACGAGCCCGCAGGTTAACGCGGATTCCGTTTTCGCACCGAATGTATCGGCGTATGCCCTCGGAAAGATAACGAATAAGGAACTACTCCTCAACCTGCCCCTTGCCACCCTGAACCTTTTGAAGCAGGACGCGGATACCCGGACCCTTGCAAGCCCCCAGATCAGGATAAGAACCGGGGGGAAGGCCAGCTTCCTTGTGGGGGAACGGGTGCCGCTGCAAGTGAACCGGAGGATTGATACCACCGGCGCGGTCACGACTGATTACCAGTATCAGGATGTCGGGATAAAAGTAGACGCTGAACCGGTAGTGAACCAGAACGACGAAGTTTCGCTGAAACTAGGGCTGGAGGTCAGCACATTGGGAGCGAATGTCGGAACGCCGGATCAGCCTGAGTATTCCATCAGCACCAGGAAAACGGACAGCGTGCTGACCATGCGGGATAGTGAACCGGTCATTATCGGCGGATTAATCAGTGATGAGGAACGGAAGACCGTGCGGAAGATCCCGCTGCTGGGCGATATCCCGGTTATTGGTTATATTTTTTCCAACCTGGATAAAAGCAATGTGCAAACGGATGTCCTGATGGCGATAACGCCGGTCATTATCCGCGCCAAAGACATCCCGGGCAAGGACGTGTCGGAGATATGGTCGGGCAAAGAAAACGAGTTCTCTCTGCAAGAGCCGTATGACAGCTATGCGGAGCGGAAAGACAGGTATTACAATCTGCCGAAGGATGCGAGAAAAGTTGCTGCTCAACCCGGTCCCGAAGGGGTGAATAAGGCCGCGGGAACCACGGGGAGTGAAAACATGCCGAAGGTGTCCGGAAAGAGCAGCCAGCCGGTTCCGGAACAGGGCCTCCTGATTCCGATGCCTCCTGAAAAAGTCGTGCAGCCCTTTTCAAATCCGGATCATGTCACGCCGGCCCGTGCTGCTCCGATCCCGGAGAAGAAACAAGAAAAAGCTCCCCCGCAAAAAATCGTACAACCCTCTCCCGGCCCGAAGCCTGTCACGCCTGCCGGTGCTGCTCCGATCAGCGAGAAAAAGGGAGAAGAGGCTCTCTCGCAACTACAGGAAAAGAAGCCGGCGAGTCCCACGGAAAGTGAGAACAAGAAGTATTTCTGGCCCGACAGCATTCGGTACAGCATTCATGTGAATTCCTTCCCTACCCGGACGGAGGCACAGTCTCGTCTGCAGAAACTGAGCCAGGATAATTTCGATTGTTTCCTCGTTCCCGTGAATGTGCCCGGGATGGGTTTCTTCTACAGGGTGTTTGTGGGCCGTTTCAGCGATTACCAGTCGGCACTTTCCATGTGTGCGTCACTGAAGGAGAAAAAGGGATTCGCTGCGGACATCCACGTGGCAGATCGCAGGTGGGCCTTCGGAGGATAGTGATTTTTGACCCTGCGACTTCACGACAACACGGGCGTAACGCTCATTGAACTCCTGGTGGTCATGGTAATTATGTCCATCCTGGCAGCGGGTATTATGCCGCTGTCGCAGATGGCCTACAAGCGTTCAAAGGAGATAGAACTCAAACACGACTTGCGCATAATTCGCAAGGCACTTGATGACTATAAGGAACTGGTTGTTGAAGGCAAGATCCCCGCACAGGCGTTTTCGAGCGGGTATCCCAAGAGCCTGGATGTCCTGGTGAAGGGAGTTGATGTTCAGGGGCCCGTTCCCTTCCGGGAAAAATTCCTGCGCAGGATCCCCAAAGACCCCATGACCAAGGATGGGGAGTGGGGACTCCGCTCTTATTCTGATGAACCTGACTCTGATACCTGGGGTGGTGAAGACGTCTACGATGTGTATTCAAAAAGCGACAAGCAGGCCCTGGATGGATCTTACTATAAGGATTGGTAGCAGCCCCAATTGATATGAAAAGAGATCTCGGAAAGAGAGGGTTTACCCTCATAGAATTGATGATCGTCATGACGATTATCGGGATACTTGTATCCATAGCCCAGCCGAATTTTCAGAAAGCGATCATTCGTGCCAGGGAAACCTCCCTGAGACGGA
>Ga0315535_1001284_pt1 | contig 16805 bp, 10 predicted proteins | sample SalMarSW160220MG_2_FD_203092 | JGI IMG/M metagenome (GOLD analysis project Ga0315535, IMG submission 203092) | Salt marsh sediment microbial communities from the Plum Island Ecosystem LTER, Massachusetts, United States - Salt Marsh Sediment SW1602-20 ...
GCTACCCCTCCCGCGTCGTGTGGGCGTCCGGGGCGGCGGTGGGCGGGCCGCTCGTCCGATCGAGGAACGCCTGGAGAACCGCGACGGATTCGTCGGGAACCTCCTCCGCCGGGAGATGGCCGCACCGCTCCAGCACCACGAGGGTGGCGTCGGGGAGATCCCTGGCCAGCCGCTCCCCCACCGAGAGGGGGACGGCCCGGTCCTCGCGGCCCCAGAGGAGGAGGGCCGGCACGTTCAACTCGCGGTAGCGGGCGACGACCTGGTCCAGGTCCCGGGGCACGACCTGCAGCGCGGACTGGATGAGCGTTGTGGTCGTGCCCTGGATGGCCAACGTGCGCGTGTAACCGTCGATCTGGGCGCTGGATATGCGCGAGGGATCGTACACGATGGTGCGGAGCACCCAGCGCACGATGCGTCGTGGCCCCAGCACCCTCATCAGCAGCCTGCTCAGGCGAGGGCGGTGCGCGAAGCTCACGAAGGGGGGGAGCTTCTGCCTGTAGGCCGCGCCGGCGACGAGGACCAGCCGGGCGAGACGCGGAGGGCGCTCGTCGAGAAGGCGGAGGGCCGTCAGGAGGGCTACGCCGCCACCCAGGGAGTGACCGACCAGGGTGACCCGCCGGAGGTCGCGCTGCAGGACGTAACGGTGCACGAGCTCGGCCTGGTCATCCGGCGCGTAGCGGCCGTCGTCGGGCCTGGGGGCATCGCCGAACCCCTTGAGGTCCACGAGCACGACGTGCCCCCGGGGCGTGAGCGCCGGAAGCCAATGGCGCCACGAGAAGGACGAGCCTCCGTATCCGTGGACGAGAACGAAGGTGTCGACGCCCTCACCGGGAGCGAGGCCTCGGGTCTCGACGTGGAGGGGCAGGCTCAGGGCCACGACAGTGGAACCACGGCGGCACCTCGCGCCTCGAGCTCCTCGGCCACGTCGGGGTGACACGTGAACACGAACAGCTGGCGCGCCTGCGCGATCTCCGCCAGCAGGTCGAGGCCGCGCGTGCGCCGCCTTCCGTCCCAGTTGACGAACACCTCATCGACGAACAGGGGAAGGCGCTCCAGCCCCTGGTCCAGGTGGTCCACGATGGCGAGACGCAGCGCCAGGTACGCCTGCTCCAGGGTCCCCGTGGACACCGGCGGGCGCAGGGCCACCGGCCCCGGGAGGTCGGGCCCGAGGATGTAGAACACGTCTCCCTCGCCGGCTTCGTCCGCGACGATGCGGTCGTAGCGGCGTCCGGTGAGACGGCCCAGATAGCCCCCGGCGCGGCGGATGAGGTCGGGCTGATGCTCCTCGCGGAAGCGCCGGTCCGCCTCCCGGACCAGCTGCCCCAGCACCCAGAGGCGATCCCGGCGCCGTACCAGGGCGGCTTCCTCCTCGCCGAGGGACGCGGCCTCGCCGTCCACCGCGTCCACGGTCTCCATCTCCCGGAGGTGGGCGATGTCCTTGTCCAGAGCCTCCACGCGCCTGGCCAGCTCCTCGGCCTCCTCCGCAAGCTCTTCGTACCGTGCCCGGCGCCGGGCCACGTCGTTGTCGTCCACCGTCCAGGACTCGCCGTCGGCCTCGGCGGCGGCGATGCGGCTGCGGATCTCGTCGAGGTCGGGGTGGGCCCGCTCCATCTCGTCCTGCAGTTGACGCGCACGGTCGCGCGCCTCGATGCGGGAGCGCAACTCCCGTCCCCCCCGCTCGACGTCTCCTCCCCCCGCCTCCTCCAGGCGCCGGTGGAGGACGTCCCGGGCCTCCCAGGCTCCGGCGAGGTCTTCGTCCACGCGCGCCCGCTCCCGCTCCAGGCGGCGGAGTTCGCGGCCCGCGGCCCTGGCGGCTTCACCCAGCCGCTCCGCCCGCCGGAGCTCCTGATCCAGCACGTGGGCCACCGTCCCGGCGTCGGACGCCGCCTGGAGGTCGAGAAGCTCCGCCAGGGCCCGGGCCGTCGCGTCGGCTTCGCCCACGCGAGCCTCCAGCTCCGCCCGCTCACGCCGGCGGGAAGCCAGGTCACGGAGGAGCTCCTGGAGCCGCTCCACGCCGGTGCTCAGCATGGCCGTGGGCTCGGCGGCCAGGGTGGGAAGCACGGGGATCTCCCCGAGGAGCTCCAGGACACGGACCCGACTCACGTCCTCGACGTCCCGGGCCGACCGCACGTTGTCCGGAACCGGACCATCCGCACCCCCGCCTCTCCGGCGCGCCCGCCGGCTCCGCACCCATACCCCCACGAGGACGACGCCCGCCGCCGCCGCCGCGCTTCCCACCGCCGTTACCGGGATCTCTCTTCGCAACAAGCCGAACGTCAGGAGCGCACCGCCTGAGAGCAGCGCCGCGAGACCCCCCGCCAGCGTGGCCGGAGGCGCCGCGTCGGCGGCATTTCCGGCCTCGTGTCGCAGAGCCGCCTCCAGCACCCGGCGCTCGTCGCGGGCGGTCTGATAGCGGCTTATGCGCTCCATGAGCTCGGAAAGGGAGATACGCAACAGGGCATCCGTCTCCACGTCCGCCCACGGCGCGTCCAGGATCTCGCCCGACACGCTCTCGAGCCGCCGCTCGATACCCTGCGTCTCCTCGTCGACCGTACGCAGGCGGGCCCGATCGGCGCCCGCCGACGCGAAGCGTGTGAGAAAATCCCGGATCTCCTCCGCGTGCTCCAGGAGCCCTGCCTCCACCCGTCCGAACGCGGCGGCGACCTCGCGCGGCTCCCTCGTCTCGTCGCCAAGGCTCCGCAGCTCCTCCTCGAGCCCGCGCACCCGTGCCGTCGCTTCGTCCAGGGCCGCGGCGGGGTCCGCCGGCAGGTGCGTCAGCTCCTCCTCGGGCCCCGCGATCTCACGGAGCGTCGCGATGCGCCGCAGCTGGGCGCGGACGGGAAGCAGGGACTGCACCCGCTCCACGGCGGCGTGCTCCTGGTGCCGCTGGATACGCGCTTCCTGCAGGCGGGTCCGCGCAGCGTCGAGCTCCTCCACCAGCGAGCGCAGGAGCGCGTCCCGGTCAAGGGCTTCGCGGCGGCGGCTCCTGAGGGCCAGGATCGCCTCCCGGAGGTCCCGAATGCGTTGGTTGCCCCGCCGAGTGGGGCGCCACAGCTCCCCCGATTCCTGCTCCAGGCCCGCGGCGACGTGTCTGGCGGGAATCAGGTCGGTGGATCCCATGGAGCCCACGATGCGGTCCTGCACCCGTGCCCACGTCTCCTCGTCCAGGCCGGTAAGCTCCGCCAGGGTGACCGCGAACACCTGACGAAAGACGGCGCGGGGCACATGCTCCGCCCAGGGCAGGGGCCGGTTCCGCAGGTCCTCCACCCCGCCGTCCACCGCCATCCGGCCGGTGGGCGAGGAGAGCAGGCGGCGCTCCACCTCGACGCACCCGCCGGCATCCAGGCGCAGGCTCAGCTTCCCGCTGGCGTCCTCACCGTCCCAGGGGGCGTACGGGTTTCCCTCCCGCGAAGCGGGGTGGAAGCCATACAGGAGGGTGGTCAGGAACTGGAAGAGGGTGGACTTGCCGGCCTCGTTCGGACCCATCACCACGACGAGCCCCGGGAGCGGCGACGGGCCCGTGTCGAGGCTCCTCAGCCGGCCGAAGCGCTCGACCCGGATGCTCTCGATTCTCACCGGGTGCCGCCCTCCACGCCCAGCAGACGCGCGGCGAGCTCGCCGTCCACGTCCCGGAGCAGATCCTGCACGTACCGCTCCAGCGCCTGGGCGTCGTCGCCGGCGACCCCCGCCAGGTCGCCGGGGTCCACACCGGGAACGCGCTCCTCGCCCCGGCGCACGGCAGCCGCCAGCCTGAGCACCTCGCCGAGGACGTCGGGGCGCGCGCGGTGCTCCTCCACGGAGACCACCGGATGCACACGGTCGGCGACGACGGTGAGGTCCAGGACGCCGGTGATCTCCTTGAGCTCCCGCGCCACCACATCCAGGTCCGCCTCCCTGCGGAGCTCCCGCCAGAGGGGAGTAGCCCCCTCCAGGACGACCCGGAGAACCCATTCGGTCCCCGGGCCCACCGCCTCGCGGGTCCGGAAGGCCTCCCAGGCCGCACCCACACGTCGCTCCAGGCGGTCCAGGGAGTCGGCGTCCTGGAGGCCGTCCACACGCACCGTCTCCCAGCGGATGGGCGCCAGGGCGCGGAACGAGATAGCCGGTGCGCCCCGGTCGGAGAGGTCCACGAGGTACGCGCCCCGCGCTCCGGTCTCCGCGTGGGTGTGTCCCTGGAGGCTGCCCGCGTACACCACCGGCGGGTCCTCGGCGAGCATCTGACGGAGGTGCACGTGACCCAGCGCCCAGTAGTCGTAACCCGCCCGCACCAGCCACCCCAGCTCCGACGGCGCGTAGGCGTGATGGGCGTCGGCCCCGGGAGAGGCGTGCACCTGCGTGTGCAGGAGTCCCACCTCGGGGAGCTCGCCCACGGGGCGGGGCATGCGGCGCGACAGGTCCTCCGGCTCCCGCGACGTGGCGTGTCCCACCGCGGTGACGAACCCCACCGGCCTGCCGTCGCGGTCCGGGATGGCGATGCGTCGCGGGGTGCCGTCGCCCACCACGTGCACGTTGCCGGGCCAGGCCAGGGCCCTCGGTCCCCGCTCAGGCGCGCCGGGGTCGTGGTTGCCCGTCGCGTACACCAGCGTGATGCCGTGCTCCCGCAGCCGGTGCGCCTGCTCCAACAGGAAGCGCTCGGTCTGGAAGGAGAGGCGCTCGCCGTCGAAGAGGTCTCCGGCGACGAGAAAAGCGCGTGCGTCCTCGCGGATGGCGAGGTCCACGGCCCGCCGGAAGGCCTCCCTGGAGGCCTCCCGGAGGCGTCGGCGAACGGACTCGGAGCGCCCCGCGAAAGAAGTATCCAGGTGGACGTCGGCGACGTGGACGAAACGCATACGCGAAGGTAGTGGGCGACAGGGGACGTGGGAATTCGCGGGCGGGCGGGAATCGCTCGCGGCACCCTGCCCGCTTCACCGCTCCGGGGGAAACGATATCTTTCAAGGCTGCCCGGGAATCCGGCTCGCCGGACGACGGGCGTAGCCGGAAGTCGGCAGTCTCTACCTCTTGCTTCGGGGGGCTTCGGGCCCCTTCAGACATATGAGCGACACCACTGTGTCGGCAGTGCGCCGTCTGCGTCAGGACTCTCCCACGGTGGATGCGGTGTGCCGGCAGCTCGAACGTCGAGTCGAGCGCCCCGACGCTGCCCTCGTGGTCTCTTTCGCCGAGATCCTCTTCTCGAAGGCCCCGCCCGAGTTCCTCCGCGAGCGCAGCCCCGACGACCTCGCCCACATGGCGCTGGGCACCTTCAAATTCCTCCAGGGCGCGCACCGCGGGGCGGTGGCCGTGGAGATCACCAACCCCGACGTGGAGAACGAGGGGTGGTACGCGCCGGTGACGGTGGTTCGTACCCGGGTGTCCGAGCGTCCCTTCATCGTGGACACCATCCGCGAGTTCCTCCATCGCGAGAACGTTTCCATCGAGCACATGGTCTATCCGGTGCTCCACGTGGATCGAGACGCGGAGGGCCGCGTGGTGGCGGTGCGCCCCTCCCGCGAGGGCGAGCGGCGCGAGTCGCTGGTGCACTGCGAGGTGGGGCTCATCACCGACCCGCAGGTGCACGCCCGCCTCAAGGAAGGGCTCACCAGCGCGCTGCAGCAGGTGGTCCAGGTCACCGACGACTTCGACGTGATGATCGACGCGGTGAACGAGGTGGCGGCAGAGCTGGCGGACAAGGGCGAGGCGCTGCCCGACCGCAGGAGCGAGATGGAGGAGACCCAGGCCTTTCTGCGGTGGCTGCGCGACGGCGGCTTCGTCTTCCTGGGCTACAGAGGGTACCGGATCTCGGAGCCGGAGAAGGGACAGCCGCAGATCGCCGTGGAGCCCGGCTCCGGCCTCGGCCTCCTGAAGGACGAGAACGAGTCGCACTACGCCTGGCCCGTGCGGCTGAGCGAGCTGGACCCGGGACTGCGCGAGCGCATCGTGCACGGCCCCCTGCTCATCATCAGCAAGACCAACGCCGAGTCCCACGTCCATCGGCGCGCCCGCATGGACTACATCGGCGTCAAGAAGCTGTCCCCGGAGGGAGAGGTGGTGGGCGAGCACCGCTTCCTGGGGCTGTTCACGTCGAAGGCGTACGCGGAGGATGCCGAGCACATCCCCATCCTGCGGCACAAGCTCCACCAGATCCTGGACGAGGCCGGCGTCCGCGAGGGCTCCCACGACTACAAGGAGATCATCACGATCTTCAACTCCCTGCCGAAGGAGGAGCTCTTCCTCACTTCCGCGGCGGAGGTCGGGGCGGACATCCGCACGGTGCTCGATTCCTACAACACCTCGGGGGTGCGTGTATCCCTGCGCGAGGACCCGCTCCACCGTGGCGTCTCGGTGATGGTCATCCTCCCCAAGGACCGGTTCTCCGGCGACGCCCGTCAGGCCATCGAGCGGGCGCTCGTGTCGGCCTTCGACGGCGCCGTGCTGAACTACCACCTGTCGCTGGGCTCCGGAGACCAGGCGCGTCTGCACTTCTACATCACTGCGTCGGCGGAGCGCCTCCACGCGGTGGATACCGATGCGCTGGAGCAGACGGTGGAGCGGCTCATCCGCTCGTGGGCGGATCGGGTCGGCGACGGCCTCGAGCGGGCGCGCCCCCTGGACGAAGCGCACCGCATGGCCCGCCGCTACGGCCAGGCGTTCAGCGCGGAATACCAGGCGGCGACGGATCCGGCGGCGGCGGTGGACGATATCCTCGAGATCGAGGCGATGAGGGCGGAGGGACGAGGCATGTCCATCCGCTTCTCGGAGCGCCCCGACGCCGGGCTGGAGGGAGTGCCGGAGGGAGAGGCAATCACCGAGGTGAAGGTCTACGTCCGCGGGGAGCGTCTGATCCTGTCGGACTTCATGCCCATCCTCGAGAACTCGGGCCTGCGGGTCGTCGCCGTGACCCCCTTCGACGTGACCGAGAAGGGCGAGGTCGGGATCACCCTCTATGCCTTCGCCGTCCAGGACGCCGAGGGCCGGCCGGTGGACATCCGGCATCGGGGGGCCGTCCTCGCGGAGACCATCCTCGCCGTGAAGACCGGCGACGCCCTGAACGATGCGCTGAACAAGCTGGTCCTGGGCGCGGGCCTCCACTGGCGCGAGGTGGAGGTGCTGAGGGCCTACGCGGCGTACGCGTTCCAGGCGGGCGCGGTGCCCAGCAGGACGGCCCTGTCGCGGGCGCTGGTGAAGTCCCCCGGCATCGCCCGCGAGCTCTTCGACATGTTCGAGACCAGGTTCGACCCCGGCACGGACGCCTCCAGGGAGGATCGTCTGGAGGCGGCGGCCGACATCCGTGCCGCATTCCTGAGCTCGCTGGGAAGCGTGAGCAGCCTGGCTGAGGATCGGGCGCTGCGTCGCCTGGAGGCGCTCATCTCGGGGACGCTGCGCACGAACTACTACCGCCGGGGTGGGCGGACGCCGTCGGCGCGCTCCGGAGGCGTGCCCTGGGTCTCCTTCAAGTTCTCGGCCCGGGACATCGACTTCCTGCGGCAAACACACCTGCTGTACGAGGTGTGGGTGCACTCGGCGCGCATGGAGGGGGTCCACCTGCGCGGCTCCCGGGTGGCCCGGGGTGGCATCCGCTGGAGCGACAGGCCCGACGACTTCCGCACGGAGATCCTGGGTCTGGTGAAGACCCAGATGGTGAAGAACGCGGTGATCGTGCCCGGGGGCTCCAAGGGCGGCTTCGTGTGCCGGCGCCACATCGCGGATCCGGAGGCGCGCTTCGAGGAGGGACGCGAGCAGTACCGCACGCTCATGCGCGGTCTGCTGGACGTCACCGACAACCTCACCGCCTCGGGTGAGACCGTACCGCCGCCCGACGTGGTGGCGTTCGACGATCCCGATCCCTATCTGGTGGTGGCGGCCGACAAGGGGACGGCGACGTTCTCGGACACCGCCAACGCCATCTCGGCCGAGTACGGCTTCTGGCTGGACGACGCCTTCGCGTCCGGCGGATCGCACGGGTACGACCACAAGGCGGTGGGCATCACCGCCGGCGGCGGGTGGGAGTGCGTGAAGCGCCACTTCCGGGAGCTGGGCAAGGACATCCAGCGCGAGCCGTTCACGGTGGCGGGCGTCGGCGACATGAGCGGGGACGTGTTCGGCAACGGTATGCTGCTGTCCGAGCAGACCCGGCTCATCGCGGCCTTCGACCACCGCCACGTCTTCATCGATCCGGACCCGGATCCCGCCACGTCGTTCGCGGAACGGCGGCGCATGTTCGACAAGGGCCGCTCGAGCTGGGACGACTACGACAGGAGCGCGCTCAGCGAGGGGGGCATGATCATCCCCCGCAGCGTCAAGGAGGTCGAGCTCACGCCCCAGGCCAGAGCGGCGTTGGGGCTGGCGGACGACGCCCCCGAGGTGCTGGACGCGGAGAGCCTGATCCGGGCGGTGCTCCTGGCGCCGGTGGAGCTGCTCTGGAACGGAGGCATCGGCACCTACGTGAAGGCGTCCGGGGAAACGCACGCCGACGCCGGCGACCCCTCCAACGACGCCGTGCGCGTGGACACCCTGGAGCTTCGCTGCAAGGTGGTGGGCGAGGGCGGCAACCTCGGGTTCACGCAGGCCGCACGCATCGAGTTCGCGTTGATGGGCGGGAGGATCAACACCGACGCGCTGGACAACTCCGGCGGCGTCGACATGTCCGACCACGAGGTGAACCTGAAGATCCTGCTGGCCCCGGCGGTGGCGTCGGGGGCCATGAGCGCCGACGAGCGCAACGGGCTCTTGGCGGAGCTCACCGACTCGGTGGCCCGGCTGGTGCTGGACGACAATCGATACCAGAGCCTGGCCGTGTCGCTGGACGAGCAGCGGGCCGGCGAGGGAAGCGACGACTTCAGGGATCTGATGGTGGCTCTGGAGCACACCGGAGAGCTGGACCGCGCGTCGGAGACCCTGCCCACCACCGACGTGCTGGTGGAGCGGGCCGAGCGTGGCGAGTCCCTCACCCGTCCGGAGCTGTGCGTCCTGCTGGCCTACTCGAAGCTGTTCCTGAAGACCCGGCTCCTGCGGGGCGGCCTCCCGGACGATCCGGTGACGGAGAGCTACCTCCTCGGTTACTTCCCGGCGACGGCCGTACAGGGAGCGGGGCCCGCAGCGCTGACCTCGCACCGGTTGCGCCGGGAGATCATCGCCGGGCAGCTCGCGAACGACCTGGTGGACCTCATGGGCGCCACGTTCGTGAACCGGGTCATGCGCGACACGGGGCGCTCGGCGGAAGAGGTGGTGCGGGCGTGGCTGGTGGCCTCACGGCTCGCGGAGCACCGTGCGCTCCTCCGGGACATGGAGAGGCAGGAGAGCGCGGTGGCCCCCGCGGCGGTGTACCGCTGGCTGCTGGGGCTGGCGCGGGTGCTGGAGCGGACCACCCGGTGGGTGCTCCAGAACGTGGACGCCGACACCTCGCCGGCGACCATCGTCAACGAGAGCATCGAGGGCCTCGCGGCGCTGAGGGAGGGCTTCGGCCGCTTCGTGGCCGGAGACGACGCCACGCTCTTCCGCGAGCGCGTGCGCGAGATCCGCGAGCTGGGCTCCGACCCGGGATTCTCGGAGCGGCTCATCACCCTGCGCTTCCTGGACCAGCTCCTGGAGGTCCTGCGGATCGCCAGGGAGACCGGCACTGCCGAGGCGGACGCCGGAGCGGCGTTCTACCAGGTGTCGGAGGCGTTCGAGGTGCCGTGGCTGCGCGGGATCGCCTTCGCCTCCGCGGCGGCGGGGCCGTGGGACCAACGCGCGGCGCAGGCGCTTTCCGAGGACCTCTCCCGGGCGCACCGCCAGCTGGTGGGTGCGGTGCTCCGCGACGGTCAGGGGGAAGAGCCGGGTGCCGCCACCGCCGCGCTCCTGCGAAGGCGGCAGCGGGACGTGCAGCGCTTCCGCGAGATCGTCTCCGATCTCCGGGACGAGAACGGTGTGGGGCTGGCGGCGGCGGCCGTGGCGATCCGCGAGCTGGCCGCTCTGGCGGAGAAGGCGGCGGGCTGAAGCGCGGCGCCCGGGCGCCCTCAATCAGGCGGCGCTCGTGGCCTTGAGGACCTCGTCCACGTAGCGATCCACGCCCGCCACCACCTTCACCACGTCCTTGCGTGCCTCGGCGGCGGCGAGGTCGGAGGCGAACCTCATGAACGTGGCGCGCACCGACTCCCTCACGGATCCATTGGAGGAGTGGGCATGCCGCCCTCCGCGGCTCGTCGCTTTGGCCCGCGTCTTCCTGCGTGGCTTCTTCGGGCTCATCCTGCGCTTCACCTGCAGCGGGTAGCGAGCGTGGAACTGACGCTTGGTCAGCTTTCCCACGGCCGTGCTCACACCCTTCGCCATGTCGAACAGCTCGTCCACCGACGCCGAGGGGTTCTTCTTGAGGGCACCCTCGACAGCCGCGTACACCTTGTCGTCCGTGTTGGCCACAGGACTATCTCCCTGATGGGAAACGGTTGCGATTTCAATCCGGCTATGGCAGGAGCTGAACGACAATAGGGGGATTTCCACGAACATTGTCAAGAAAGATCAACGGACTATCCGATAACAAATCGATCGAACCGCGGATAGTCACGGCAGGGTAATCGTGGTATCCGGAAAATCGGCGGACGGGGACGGTCGTGTGCTCCGGACTGATCGCCGGGGAGGCCCCGACGGGCGAGGGGCGGCGCCGAGCGCGCGGGCCGGGAAGAGCCCGTGAATGCCGGAGCGGTTCCCTCCGCGGACGGTCTCTTCGGCGTCGCAGCCGCGAAGTCCCCGGGTACCAGGCTACATTGTGGCCCTGGGGCGCCGGCCGCCCCGCGGGTGGAAATCGCTGGCATGCCGTACATTCGACCCGGCACGGGAGACCGGGGAGAACCCAACTCTTGATGGTGCGCGGGGCGGTTGAGGATCTTTGAGTGATCGACGAGAACCGGAAGAGCGCCAACTTGACGAGACCGTCCTGGAGCCACGATACGCCACCTGCGCCCCGCGAGTCCGGGTTCACGCTCCTGGAGCTCACAATCGTGCTGCTCCTGAGCGCGCTCATGCTCGGATACGCCGGACTGACGTTCAGCGGCTACTTCCGGCGCCTGTCCGCGCAGCGGGCCGCTCTCGTGTTCGCCAGGGATCTGAAGCTCGCGCGGCAGGCGGCGATTCGCTCCCGGCAACCGGTGGTCATCCGGTTCGACGAGCCCGACCTCTGGTACGAGGTGGTGGAAGAGTCTTCGGGCACGGAGCTGGTGAAGCGCCGGTTCGGCAAAGAGGGGGACATAGGGCTGAGCGCCATCGATCTACGCATGAGCGGGGACTCCGTCGCCCTGAGCTCCCGTGGGGTGGTGGACCTCTCGACGGCGGGCGGCGGGCTCGGGGAGGCGCGCTTCAGCATGGGGACGACGAGCTATGTCGTCTACTTCAACAGCATGGGCGCCTCGAAGGTCGAGAGGGGGTGAGCCGATGCCCATGCCACCGCTCTCTTCTCCCGGCGCGCCGGGGCTTCACGCTCATCGAGGTGGTCGCGGCCCTGGTGATCTTCTCCCTGGGCGTGCTCATGGTGATACGGCTCACCACGACCCTCGAGCGCCAGATGAGGTACTCGGCGACGCAATCGGAGCTGGTGGTGCGGGCGGAGGAGCGTCTGGACTCTTTGGATGCGCTGGACTTCGATTCCATCACCGCGGGAACCACGACGGTCGGCCTGACCGTACAGGGCACCAGCTACGACCGAATCGTGGCCATCACCCCGGTGACCGGGGTCCTCTACCGTATAGACGTCACGCTCTCTCCCGCCACGGCCGGCGCCGGCCCCACATACTCGACGACCTCGTATCGGGCGGCGACCTGGTAGGGGGTGCATCCGGACAGGCCCCCACGCCGACGCGGGCGGGCTTCACCCTCGTCGAGGCCATCGTGGCGCTCACGCTGACGGCGATCATCGTCGCGCTGGTGAGCACCGTGTTCCTGGTGCAGAACAACTTCTTCTCGCGCCAGGTGGCCAGGACCGCGGCCCAGGACAACGCCCGTAGCGTCACGGAGCTCATCGGGTCGGACGTGCGCTCGGTGACGGCGAACGGGATCGTCGTGGCCGACCACCGGGAGCTGGTCGTCCACTCCCCCATGGCGCTCGCGGGCGTGTGCGCCCAGATCCCCGGACCGCTCACGAGCGTCTACGTCGACGGCGGCATGGCGGGCCTGGACACGAGCCAGGTCAGCGGCTTCGCGCTCCGCGACCCCCTCACAGGAGCATGGACGTACTACGACATCCCGTCGTGGAGCACCATAGAGTCTTCCGGCGGCCATCCGGCCAGCGACTGCGCGGGCAACGGCGCCGACACCGTCGGCGCCTCCGGCAACTTCATGCGGTTGCGCAAGCTGAGGTCGTACACCGGCTTCAATCCGGCGCTGGGCACCGTGCTGATGCTGTATCGGAACGTCGAGCTCGCCTTCCAGCAGTCGGAGATGGATCCCGCCACGTGGGGCCTCTTCAGAGGGATCTACGGCGACAGCCTCGTCGAGTTCGCCACGGGCATGGACACCACCTCCGGCTTCTGGTACAGGACGGGAGGGAGCACGTACGCCAGCCAGGTCACAGGTGCGGGCCTGCCGCTCGTCGACGCCGTACGCGTGAGGTCGGAGGCCGAGGAGCGGGCCACCAGCGGCGGCGCCCGGCCCATCACCTACGGCTGGTCCGTGAACATGATCCTGAGGAACGTCAAATGACGGGCCTGCGCCGCTCCGGGGGGCGGCAGGGCTTCGCCCTGGCCCTGGTGGTGTTCCTGCTCTTCGCCATCGGGGTGGCCGCCGCCGCCGCCTACGAGGTGGTGGGCACCGAGTTCACGCTCTCCAGGGAGAATCGTGAGAGCGTGACGGCGCTCTCGGTGGCGCGTGCCGGGCTGCAGCGCTTCATCGCCGAGCAGATGGGCAGCGTCGGCGACTCCGTCGCCTACGCCATCGGCGACGGCATCGCCACGGTGACGGCGCGCAGGGTCCTGGAGCAGGACCCGAGCAACTACCTGTACTACATCCGCTCGGACGGAGCGGTCACGGACCCCAGGATGCCGAGCTCCCCGGCAAGGCGCACCGTGGCGACGTACGCGTGGCTGCGCACGGCGCCGCTGAAGCAGAAGGCCGCGGTGCTCATGGCGGCCAACAAGGTCACGTACGAGAACGCCGGGACGGTCGCGGACGGCTCCGACCACGCCACGGCCATGGACTGCGCCGGGGGCGGCACGACGGGGGTGGCCGGCACCGCCGCCGCCGGCAACATCTTCGTCCAGTCCGGCGCCACGCTCACGGGAAACCCCGCCAGCCAGAACTACGGCACCCGGGCCGCGGTCATCGACTCCGCGGGGATCCGGTGGGACATCCTGTCGAACCCGAGCTTTCCCGTGGAGTTCGACGGATCACCACCCGACTGGACCTCCATCCCGGCGGACTCGTTCCCGGTCGTGCGCTACGTGGGAGACCTGTCGGCCACCGGCACCTGGGCGGGTCACGGCGTGCTCATCGTCACGGGGACCCTCACCATGGGCACGGGCTTCACGTGGCAGGGGATCATCCTGGCGGGGTCCGTGGCCGACGTGGGGTCGGACGCCCCCGTCGTCCAGGGAACGCTGGTCGGTGGCCTCGACGGCTCGACCGGCCCGGTGACCTTCCAGAGCGGCACGTACTGGTACAACTCGTGCGACGTGAGCGCCGCGGACATGTCGCTCTCGTACCTCGATGTCATGGACAGGGCCGTCTTCGAGGTGAACGGATAGCTCGCTGAGGTGGGGGGATTCTGCCCGGGCGGGGACGGCGAGGCGGGCGGGTGGGCGGGGGGGTGGAATGTTTCCTGCGGTCCGGTGTAGAGGCGACCGACGGCACCGCTTGCGGACGGGTTGGAGGTGCCGTCATCATGCGGCGCTCCACGGCCCGTGCCCCGCCGTGGCGCGGCTTCCTCTCCGATCCGTGGGACCGGAAAGGCGCACCGATCACAGGGGCGAGGGGGACGCAGCAGGGGATGGAACCGACCAACACCCGGGACCCTCAGTACTACCACCGGGTCGTGGACTGCCAGTGGGCCTGTCCGGCGCACACCGACGTGCCACAGTACATCCGGCTCATCGCGCAGGGGCGCTACACCGACGCCTACATGCTCAACCGGGAGTCCAACGTCTTTCCCGGCATCCTGGGCAGGACGTGCGACCGCCCCTGCGAGCCGGCGTGCCGGCGCGAGCGGGTGGACGGCAAGCCCGTGGCCATCTGCCGGCTGAAGCGGGTCGCCGCCGACCTCCGCGAGTCGGTGCGGCACCGCCTCCCCGAGATTCCGGAGGTGAAGAACGGCAGGAAGATCGCCCTCATCGGCGGCGGGCCGGCCTCCCTCACGGTGGCCAACGACCTCATGCCGCTGGGCTACGAGTGCGTGCTCTACGAGAAGCTGGACAAGCTCGGCGGGCTCATGCTCACCAACATTCCCGCCTTCCGCCTGCCGGCGCGGGTGCTCCAGGAGGAGATCGCGTTCATCACCGACATGGGCGTGGACGTGCGCCTGAACACGCCGGTGAACAGCCTGAAGGCGCTCCTGGAGGAGGGGTACGACGCGGTCTTCGTGGGCGTGGGCGCCCCCAGGGGGAAGAACCTGGAGCTGCCCGGACGCTACGACACCGACCGCATCCACATCGGCATCGACTGGCTGGAGAGCATCGCCTTCCAGCACATCGACTCCGTGGGCGAGCGGGTGCTGGTCATCGGCGTGGGGAACACGGCCATGGACTGCTGCAGGGCGGCCAAGCGCCTGGGGGGGACGGACGTGAAGGTCATGGCCCGTCGCGGCCGGAAGGACTTCAAGGCCTCGGATTGGGAGCTGGAGGACGCCGAGGGCGAGACGGTGGAGATCCTCGAGTACCACGCGCCCAAGGAGTTCGTGGTGGAGGACGGCGTTCTCAAGGGGATGAAGTTCGACATCGTCGAGTGGTACGAGGACGACGAGGGCAAGCAGCGCGCCCGCCCCCTGGAGGAGGTCCTCATCCCCTGCGACGACGTGGTGCTGGCCATCGGACAGGACAACGCCTTCCCCTGGATCGAGCGCGACATGGGCATCGAGTTCAACCAGTGGGACATGCCCGTGGTGGACCGGGGCACCATGCAGTGCTCGCTCCCCGGCGTCTTCTTCGGGGGCGACGCGGCGTGGGGTCCGGAGAACATCATCTGGGCGGTGGAGCACGGCCACCAGGCGGCCATCTCCATCCACAACCACTGCCAGGGGATTCCGCTGACGGAGCGTCCACCCTTCGGCATGAACCTCGTGACCCAGAAGATGGGGATCCACGAGTGGAGCTACTCCAACGACTACAATCCGGCGTCGCGCACGCCCATGCGCTACGTGGACCTGGAGGAGCGCCTGAGGAGCATCGGCACCGAAGCCGAGCTCGGCTTCAACGTCGAGGAGACCGCCCGCGAGGTGCAGCGCTGCCTCAACTGCGACATCCAGACCGACTTCGCGGCCAACCTGTGCATCGAGTGCGACGCGTGCATCGACGTGTGCCCGCTGCACTGCCTGACCATCACCGACAACGGTGAAGAGGACGACCTGCGCCAGCGTCTCACCGCGCCTGCGGAGAACCTCGCCCAGCTCATCTTCGTCTCGGAGGACCTTCCGCAGACGCACCGCGTCATGGTGAAGGACGAGGACCTGTGCGTACACTGCGGCCTGTGCGCCGAGCGCTGCCCCACCGCCGCCTGGGACATGAAGAAGTCCGACTTGCTCATCCCCTACGCAGGACACGAAACGTGGCCCACATTGGCGACCGTCTGAACGACTTCGCGGTCAGGATCGGGACGGTCAACGGAACGGGCTCCGCCAGCGCGAACAGCCTGCTGCTGCAGGCGCTGTTCCGCATGGGGCTGCCCGTGTCGGGGAAGAACGTCTTTCCCTCGAACATCCAGGGCCTGCCCACCTGGTACGAGATCCGGGTGAACAAGGACGGCTACACCGCCCGCAGCCCGGTCTTCCAGCTCACCGTGGCGATGAACCCGCAGAGCTACGCCCGGGACATCGAGGAGGTGGAGAGCGGCGGCTGGGTGCTCTACGACTCCACCAAGGAGCTGGACGAGAGCCTGCTCCGGGACGACGTGACGTTCCTGGGGATCCCGCTGGCGCAGATGTGCGCCGAGCGCTTCCGGCGCGCCCGGGAGCGCACCCTCATGAAGAACATCGGCTACGTGGGCGCGCTCGTGGCGCTCCTGGACATCGAGATGGACGTGGTCCAGGGGATGATCGAGGAGAAGTTCGCCGCCAAGAAGAGCCTCATCGAGTCGAACTTCACCGCCATCCGCATGGGATACGACTGGGCCCGCGAGCAGTGGGAGTGCCCGCTCCCCATTCGGGTGAAGCGCATGGACGCGACGAAAGACCGCGTCATGGTGACGGGGAACGCCGCCACCGCCCTGGGCTGCGTCTACGCCGGTGCCACGGTGGGCGCGTGGTATCCCATCACGCCGGCGACTTCGGTGATGGACGGCTTCAAGGAGTGGTGCCGGCGCTTCCGCGTGGATCCCGACACGGGGAAGCACCGCTACTGCATTCTCCAGGCGGAGGACGAGCTGGCCGCGGCGGGGATGGTCATCGGTGCCGGATGGGCGGGCGCCCGGGCGTTCACGCCCACGGCGGGCCCGGGGATCTCGCTCATGAGCGAGTTCATCGGTTTGGCCTATTACGCCGAGGTGCCCTCGGTCTTCATCGACGTGCAGCGCACGGGCCCCTCCACCGGCATGCCCACGCGTACGCAGCAGGGGGACCTCATGCTGGTGGTGTACGCGTCCCACGGCGACACCAGGCACATCGCGCTCTTCCCCGCGAACCCGAAGGAGTGCTTCGAGTTCGCCGTGGCGGCGTTCGACCT
>Ga0315535_1001285_pt1 | contig 16805 bp, 18 predicted proteins | sample SalMarSW160220MG_2_FD_203092 | JGI IMG/M metagenome (GOLD analysis project Ga0315535, IMG submission 203092) | Salt marsh sediment microbial communities from the Plum Island Ecosystem LTER, Massachusetts, United States - Salt Marsh Sediment SW1602-20 ...
AATTGGATTTTCTTTACGGTTGAGGAGTCAACATGCAAAACATCTATGAAGCGCTTATGGATCAATACAGGCAGGGCAACACATCCGTTCTTGCCACGATCATCAAACAGGCGGGTCCTTCCCCGCGAGGCATCGGCGCAAAATGCCTGCTGACCAAAGACGGCGTGCTCTTCGGGACCATCGGTGGAGGCCTTCTGGAGGCCGAAGTCCTCCAGAAGGCCACCGACTTAATGCAAACCAAGGTTCCGGAGCTGATGAGCTTTCATCTCAAAGGGACCGATGTTGAGGACACGGATATGCTGTGCGGCGGTGACGTGGAGGTCTTCCTGGCCCCCCTGTCCCCGGAGGATTCCGGACTTCTTCCTTTTTTTGAGGCGATCCTGAGGGTTCACAGGCGCGGTGGATCCGGGTTGATCGCGACGATCGTGGACCCTGAGTCATGGCAGGCTGAGAAGGCGCCCATGGTCTTTCTCACGGCAGACGGTGAGCAAACGGGAAGTATCCCGGGATGTCCCAATCTTGAAACGGAACTGAAAAACAAGGCGGAAGCACTTGTGCGGCAGAGGGTCCCGAAGATCCACCGTTTTTCCGAAGGGGGACGATCTCTTAACGTCTTTGTGGAGCCGGTCCAATCCAACCCGATTCTGTTCATTTTCGGTGGAGGGCATGTATCCCAGCAGATTGCGCCCCTGGCGGCCCGGGTCGGATTCAACGTGAGAGTCATTGACGATCGGAAGGATTTTGCTGATCCGCATCTGTTTCCGGAAGCACAGGAGGTGCTTGAGCGCCGGTTTGAGGACGTGATGGGTGGTCTGCCCGTGGATGGTTCCTCCTACCTTGTGATTGTCACCCGGGGACACAGTCATGACAAGGAGGTCCTGGCCCAGGCATTGAAAACCGATGCCAGGTATGTGGGAATGATCGGAAGCCGACGGAAACGGGATATCATTTATCAGAGACTCATGGAAGAGGGTTTTTCAAAGGAAGACATTGCCCGGGTCCATTCTCCCATCGGGCTCAGCATAGGAGCGGAGACTCCCGAGGAAATTGCCGTGAGCATCGTTGCGGAATTGGTTCAAGTACGGGCGGGGAAATAACCATAGATGCTGTTGAAATCGAGCCACAAGGAGGGGTGACGATGGGTTACGAAGTTAAGGAATCTTATCAGGATTGGCTCTGGGAAAAACTGGGAGAGCGCTGTATAAAGAACCTCAACAAGCACGGTTTCGACGCCCATCTTGTCCGGACCGTTGAAGAGGCCAGAGACCTCATCATGGGCATGACGGACGGTTTTGAAAGCTTCGGCTTCGGGGGATCGGACACGACCCGTTCTCTCGGGGTCATGGAAGAATTGAAAAAACGGGGCAAAACCATCCATGACCACTGGCAACAGGGACTGACCAAGGAAGAAGACCTGGAGATCCGGCTCCGGCAGGGCCGCTGTGATTGTTTCCTTTGCAGTGCCAATGCCGTCTCCGCCACCGGCGAAATTGTCAATGTGGATGGGATCGGAAACCGGACCAATGCCATGACTTTCGGGAACAAAAAGGTCGTCATCGTGGCGGGGATGAACAAAGTGGCACAGGACCTGGAGGGTGCCCTGACGCGGGTGCGTGAAGTCGCCGGCCCCATGCGTGCCAAGAGCCTCGGGATGGAAACACCCTGTGCGGAGACAGGCCTGTGCAGCGACTGCAACTCACCCCAGCGCATCTGCCGCATCACCACAATACTGCACCGGAAACCCATGATCACCGACGTCTCGGTCATCCTCATCAACCAGACCCTGGGGTTCTGATCATGAGCAGACACACCCATTCTTTCGTAGAGGAATATGACGGGCTCGTGGGTTTTGGATTCAGCCGGGATGTGGACGCATGTACCCTGACCTACTATCTCCAGAAATTTTCGGATGATGAACTCATGGCCCTTTTGAGGCCCAGGATGTCACAGGAGGATATGGACGATCTCTTTAGCTGCATCACACGTATCATGAAACACCACCTGAAGGACGAGGAGTATCACAAGTACTTCCTGAAAGATGAGGAGCATTGACAGCATACGCCATATTTGATGGAATCATAGAAAGTACGGTCCTCAGGACTTTTAGGAAAGCCATCATCATGATGTGACATATAACCCCCTGACTCAACATCACGGCATAATCTGCGACACTGCCTTCGACGGGTGCGGCAGCGGAACGTTCCATGGAAAAATTGCAAAACTGCAGTGCTGCTATCCATCAGAAATCACATTTTTGCAACCTTTTTTCCACCGCAGAGTCATCCCAAATAGCCAAAAAACACTCTATCATATTGATTTTATGGAATGTTGTCTCCGGCATTTCCTGATGGCATGATGTTTGCTCCATTAAGTCGCTCAAGGAGGCCGCTGAAATGAAGGCAGCCGTGACCGTGTGGAACAACAGGATCTCTCCGGTATTCGATGTTTCGAAACTGCTGATGGTGGCAGAGGTCATCGATCACAAAGTCATCCGGGTGCATTATGAGCCCATGGATTCTGATTCCAGCGCCCGAACGGCTGAACGTCTCGCCAAGATAGGGGTAACAGTCTTGATTTGCGGTGCGATCTCCCAAAAGCCGGCCTTGATATTGGAGGCCGCGGGTATCCGACTGATTCCTTTTGTAACCGGCAAAGCCGACAGGGTGATTGATGCTTTTGCAGAAGGTCGGGCCATCATTCCCCAATTCTTGATGCCGGGATGTGGCAGGCGTCGCAGATGCTGCGACGGAAGTTCGGAAAATCATATGGCCCCAGGCCCTTCGGAAAAAGGAAGTGGAGAAAAACGATGATTGACATTCTAACCGTCAGTACAAAACGATCAGCGTTGTCAGCGGTGATCGATTTTTTGAGCATGCAGGACGACATCCGCCTGCTAAACGCCCAATGCGGAGCTGAGGCCCTGGATGCCATCGGCAAGAATGCGGTTACGCTGGTCATCGCAGACGAGGATCTTGGCGATATGACCGGGCTTGAATTCAGCCGACGGCTCGTGGCTGCCAATCCGCTGGTCTATTGCGCCCTGGTCAGTTCTTTGCCGGCCGAAGCGTTCCATGAAGCCAGCGAGGGATTGGGCGTCCTGGCCCAACTGCCGGTCTCAGCGGTAGGAACGGACGGAGAAGATCTTCTGGCAAAACTTCGCTATGTCATCAAACTGAATCAGCCAGTGGAGCAAAGCTCATGATTATCAGTGTTGCCAGCGGCAAGGGCGGTACCGGCAAGACAACGGTTGCCGTCAATATGGCGGCGTCATTGCAAAGATCGGTGCGGTTTTTGGACTGCGATGTGGAAGCGCCCAATGCCCATCTTTTTCTCCATCCGGAAATACGGGAAACAAAACCCTTTTCCGTACCGGTGCCTGAAATCCATGAAGAAAAATGCACCTATTGTAAAAAGTGCGCCCAGATTTGCCGATTCCGGGCCATTGCCATCCTGGAGGAAGCCACGTTGACGTTCCCCGAACTGTGCCACAGCTGTGGTGGCTGCATGGCGGTGTGCCCGGAAGCGGCCATTTCGGAAATCGGTCGCAATGTCGGGGAAATTATGATCGGACAGGCGCAGCACATCGAGTTCGTCCATGGCAAGCTTCGGGTCGGCGAGGCCATGTCGCCGCCTTTGATCAAAGCGGTACGCAAGTACGAGCGGCCGGACATAGTCACTATCATCGACGCGCCGCCCGGCACCTCGTGCCCGGTGGTTGCGGCCATGAAAGGGGCCGACTTCATCCTGATGGTCACCGAGCCAACACCTTTTGGTTTGCACGATCTAAAACTGGCCGTGGGCGTTGTTCGCGTCCTTGGCATCCCCTGTGGGCTGGTGATCAACTGCAGCGATATCGGTGACGATCGTGTCAAACAATATGCCGAAACCGAAAACATTCCCATTCTGATGGAAATTCCCTTTGATCGCCAAATTGCTCAGGCCTACGCCCGGGGTGAACTGCTGGTCGAAGCTCTGCCGGAATGGAAGGCGCGTTTCAGTGAACTTTATGGGAAAGTTGACCGAATGGTCAAGCAAGGTGGACAAGGATGAAAGAACTCGTTATCATCAGCGGCAAGGGTGGAACAGGCAAAACCAGCCTGACGGCATGCTTTGCCGCCTTGAGTCAGGACAAGGTGTTGTGTGATGCGGACGTGGATGCGGCGGATCTGCATCTGCTGCTACAGCCCGAAATCCGTCAGGAAACCGATTTCACCGGCGGCAACACCGCCCTGATCGCAATGGATCGCTGTACGCAGTGCGGATTATGTGTGGACATGTGCCGGTTCAACGCCATCAGCGACGAATTTGTCGTCAATCCCATTGATTGTGAAGGCTGCGGGGTCTGCGTTGATTTTTGCCCGGAACAGGCCATTGACTTTCCTCTAAATACCTGTGGGCAGTGGTATGTTTCAGATACCCGGATGGGCCCCATGGTGCATGCCCGTTTGGGGATTGCCGAAGAAAATTCGGGCAAACTGGTGACCCTGGTCCGACAGGAAGCCAGGAAACTGGCTGAAAAGAAAGGCTGGGATCTGATGATCACCGACGGGCCACCCGGGGTGGGCTGTCCTGTAATCGCCTCCATCGGCGGTGCCAGCACTGTGCTGATCGTCACCGAACCCACGGTTTCGGGCCTGCACGACATGGATCGGGCCGCCCAGTTGGCGGCCCATTTCAAGGTGCCGGGGATGGTGTGCGTCAACAAATATGATTTGAACCCGGAAAAAGCGACCGAGATTGAAGCACGCGCCGCCTTTTACCACATGAAGGTGGTGGGACGCATTGCCTTTGATCCGGTTTTTACGAAAGCCATGGTGCAGGGCGAAACCCTGCCTGAATATGCACCGCAGGCCGATGCCACCCGGCAGGTGAAAGAGATTTGGCAACAGATCATTACCTCTGAGGCAATGATACATTAAACTAGAAGGAGAACTTATTATGGAGAAAGGTAGAATTGCGGTGCCGTCCACTGGGGACGGCGGAATGGATGGACAACGATCGGGCCATTTTGGCCACTGCGATGTCTTCACGTTGATCGATGTGGCTGAGGGTAAAATTCAATCGGTCTCAACCATAGCCAACCAGGAGCATGTCCAGGGTGGCTGCATGGTGCCGGTGAACCTGCTGGCGCAACACAAGGTCAATGCATTGGTGGTGGGCGGTATCGGCATGCGTCCGCTGATGGGATTTCGCCAGGCGGGCATCGATGTCTACCATGATGCCGAGCGGGCTGAGATCCGGCCGGTGGTGGAAGACCTGGTCGCGGGTAAGCTGCCGATGATTTCCGACAACGAGGTGTGCGGCGGTGGCGGCGGACACTAACCAGGGGGGAGAAGAACCATGAAAATTGCGGTCACTGCCAAAGGAACCGATCTTGATGCGGCTGTTGATCCCCGCTTCGGACGCGCGGCCTATATCCTGATCGTGGATTCGGAAACCTTTGCCTTCCGGTTGGTCGACAACCAGGCGAACGTCAATGCCTTCAAAGGCGCCGGCATCCAGGCCGCTTCGTCACTGAGCGAACAGGGCGCCGAGGTGCTGCTCACCGGCTATTGCGGCCCCAACGCGTTTAAGACACTGGCCGCGGCCAAAGTCAAGGTAGCCAATGACGCCAATGTCTACGCCACGGTCAGAGAGGCCGTCGAGGCCTTTACGCAAGGCAAATTGCCGTACGCAAGCGAGGCCAATGTGGAGGGCCACTGGTAGGCCATCGGTTTAGGGCATGAAGCATCGCCCGCTTCCGGTTGGTAATGTCATCACCGGTGGGACGGCGGTGTTTTATTGCACGCGGCCGATGCAGGCCGCCAATGAATGGCCTGTGGGAGACCATCTCCCGGGCATCCCATCGGAGCGTTGTGGAGGAAAATCTACGTTGGATAAACAATTGATGGAAGCTTCAGCTGAAGACAGCATCCATACCACCATGGCCGCGTCCGGCTATTCGGAAAAAGCCATCGGATACTATCTGGAACATCCCTTTATGGGCGAACTGCCCGGCGCCGATCAAGTCAGCGAAATGACCGGCTCCTGCGGGGACACCATGAGAGTATCACTCAAGATCGAGCGTGATGTCATTTCCGATATCCGGTACCAGGTCCTGGGGTGTCCCGGAGCGGTGGCGGCGGCCATGGCCGCGGCCGATTTGGTGAAAGGCAAGCCGCTGGCCGCGGCAACAAGGCTCAATGACGGTGATATTTTCAATGCCCTTGAAGATATCCCGGTCCAAAAGCACCATTGCATTCAGCTGGCCGTTAAAACCCTGCACAAAAGCATCGCCGAATATGGAGCAAACCACCCATGCCCTGTCCGCACATAATGGACCCGACTGGCTGAAAGGAGAAAACCACCATGCCTTTGTTTGACTATTTCTGCGAGGATTGCGGGAAAACCAGCGAAATTCTTATTACAAATTCACAAGACACGCCGGCATGCGGCCATTGCGGGAGCGACAATCTCAAGAAACTGCTTTCCGCCCATTCATCCATGTCGGGACCTGCAAAAAATAGCCTGCCCGGCCTTGGTGATACCGCGTGCTGTGGTTCTTCTCCCGGTGATGCCGCCGGGTGTGCCGGCCCTGGGAGCTGCTGCGGCAGAAATTTCACCTGATCCGGCGAGATGCACCGATAATCAAGAAATGGTAAGAAGAGAAAAGGTACCACCCTTCCTCAGAAACGCAATCTCTATTGACATTATAGGGAACAGGTCTCATCTTTTAGGGCATGGACACCCAAAAGAATGCCATGGCCTCCACAGCCGAGACACAGACCCAGATCATCCTTGACAGTATCGCCGACGGCGTATTTACCGTCGATTCGGACTGGAAAATCACCTCTTTCAACAGGGCCGCAGAACGCATTACGGGAATCAAGAAAGCCGAGGCCATGGGCCGCCACTGCTGGGATGTGTTCAGGGCGAGTATCTGTGAGACCCAATGCTCTCTCAAGCAGAGCATTGAAACAGGCGATCCTGTGGTGGACCAGGCCATCTTCATCGTCACCTCGGAAGGTGAGCGCATCCCTGTGAGTATTTCTACCGCAATCCTGCAGGAGCTTGATGGAAAGGTGATTGGCGGTGTTGAGTCCTTCCGCGACTTGAGCGTGGTGGAAGAACTTCGCAAGGCACTCAATGAACGCCATTCGTTTTTTGATATTATCAGCAAAAACAAAGAGATGCGAAGGCTCTTCCAGATCCTTGAGCAGGTGGCAGGAAGCAACAGCACCGTTCTCCTTCAGGGCGAGAGTGGAACAGGCAAGGAATTATTCGCACGGGCGATCCATTCACTGAGCCGAAGGAAGAATGGTCCCCTTGTTACGATCAACTGCGGCGCCCTTCCGGATACCCTGCTGGAATCGGAACTGTTCGGCTACAAGGCCGGTGCATTTACGGATGCCCGTAGAGACAAACTCGGTCGCTTTGCCCTCGCGGAAAAAGGCACCCTGTTTCTTGATGAAATCGGAGATATCTCTCCTGCCCTCCAGGTCCGGTTGCTGCGTATCCTCCAGGAGAGGACATATGAGCCGCTCGGAAGTACGCAATCAAAGAAGGCCGATGTTCGGATCGTGGCTGCTACCCATCAGGATCTCGATCAGCTGGTCAAAAAAGGGCAGTTCCGTCAGGACCTCTTCTACCGCATCAACGTGGTCAAACTCTCCCTTCCTCCCCTGAGAGATCGAAAAGAAGATATTCCCCTTCTTGCAGAACACTTTATCCGCAAATTCAACCGGCTGAACGACAAGAATATCAAAGGACTTTCTCCGGAAGCCCTGGGTCTCCTGATGGCCTATGATTTTCCTGGAAACGTCCGGGAACTTGAAAACATGGTGGAATACGCTTCCGTCGTCTGCAGGAACAGTATCATCGGTTTGGAACATTTGCCGGGGCACCTTCTGCCTCGCGAAACGGTTGCTCGGTCCATGAACTTCGAGTCGTCATGGGAGGAGACAGAGAGGGCATTTGTTCTCGCAGCTCTTAAGAAAAACAACTGGAAAAAGGCAGCCACCGCCCAAGACCTGGGCATCCACCCCACAACGCTCTGGCGCAAGATGAAACGGCTGAAAATCCAGAGCGCTTTCCCCGGATCCGGATGATTCTCATCTGGTGTTTCAAGCCATAGACATTGCATTTGTGCTTGCATCACCAGCATCAATATTGCAATTGTGCAATAGTTTTTCGCTGCCCTCGGCGAGTTGCCCTGCTTCTCTCCCGAAAAATGCCTTAAATGTAAAGGAGTTGAAGGCCTGTTCCTCCCAAAGGGAATAGTGGCACGTATTCTGCTTTTATTATCTGTTGTGTAGACTACGGTCGAGAATGGATCACAAGAAGAAAAGGGGGATAGGAATGAAAATAGCGATCAGTTCAAGTGGCAATGATCTCAACGCAGCCATCGATCCGCGTTTTGGGCGATGTGCCTATTTTATTCTGGTGGAAACAGAGGATATGAGCTTCGAAGCATTTGACAACGAAAACATTGCACTGGGAGGGGGCGCGGGTATTCAATCTGCCCAGTTTGTCGCCTCAAAGGGTGCCAAGGCGGTGATCACCGGAAACTGCGGCCCGAATGCCGTAAGGACACTGAATGCAGCAGGGACCAATATTATTGTGGGGCAGTCAGGCACCGTGCGCGAGGTAGTCGAGAAATACAAGAAAGGACTGCTGGACGCAACAAGTGAGGCCAATGTCTCTGACCATTATGGCTCCTCAGGAGCCTCACCAGATCCCGGAACTTACAAAGGAAGCGGTATGGGCAGTGGTATGGGGCGCCGTGGCATGAGCGGCGGCATGGGCCGCGGCGGCGGTATGGGTTGCGGTAGAGGTATGGGAGGTGGAGGAAAGGGTTCGGGATGGAATCCTGCCGCCCGCCCTCAGGCTGTAGCCTCAGAAGATGACGAAGAACTCTCCGTTTTGAAGAAGCAGGCGGAAGAACTCCGCAGGCAAATTGAATCCATTGAATCTAGAAGGAAAAAACCAACCCTATTGTGAAACAGGAGGAAAAAAGAACAATGACAGACCAGGGACAGAGCTGCGGATTCAGCAGCCAGGAGAATGAACACCAGAAGCAGGACATTGAGATACGGGAAAGGCTGGCCCATATCAAGAACAAGATCCTCGTCATGAGCGGAAAAGGGGGTGTAGGCAAGAGCAGTATAGCTGCGTATCTTTCAGTAGTATTGGCCAAGAGAGGATACAGGGTGGGCCTCATGGACGTTGATCTGCATGGTCCCAGCATCCCCAGGTTGCTGGGACTGAAAGGGAGCTTGCGTCCAGGCACTGAAGATAAAAAGGCCAGACCCATTGCATACCTGCCCAACCTGGATGTCATCTCTATCGAACCGCTGATGGGCCAAGACAAGGACCAGGCCACCATCTGGAGAGGGCCACTCAAGATCGGCGTCATCAGGCAGTTTATTGCCGATATCGAATGGAGCGATCTCGATTACCTCATTGTGGATTCGCCTCCCGGGACCGGGGACGAGCCCCTGACCGTTGCCCAGACCATACCCGATGCCTGCGCATTGATCGTCACAACACCCCAGGAAATATCCCTGGCGGATGTGAGGAAATCCATCAATTTCTGCAAACACGTCAATATGGAAATCCTGGGCCTGGTGGAAAACATGAGCGGCCTTGTGTGTCCACATTGTGGAAAGATGATAGATCTCTTCAAGACCGGAGGCGGAAAGATCACTGCAAAACAGGAGAATATCAGGCTCCTGGGGACCCTCCCGCTGGAACCTGACGTGGTTCAAAACGGCGATGTCGGGAATATGTCCCTGTTGGATGACGGAGACCGTCCATTCACCAGTTCCTTTGATGGAATAGTGGACAAGATCATCAGCATTGAGAAAAACAAGGTGAGCTTTCCGATGGCATAAGGAGATATTACCAAGCCGCGGAAAAGAACGGACCAAAATGGTCATAAAATGGCGGTGTGACAGGAAACAATGGTTGCAATCACCAGGCATATGGAAGGAGGATGTGATATGGCACCCGGAGGACAAGGGGGAGGACAAAGTGGCGGTAGGGGTCAGGGAACTTCCGGAAGAGGAAGCGGCATGGGCGGAGGCAGGGGACTCGGCCCGGGAGGAGACTGTGTTTGTCCCAATTGTGGGGAAAAGATGTCCCACGAGAGGGGAAAGCCCTGTTTTGAGCACAAGTGCCCCAAATGCGGCACCTCGATGACCCGGGCATAGGTTGAGGAGGTTCAACCCGGGTCAAGGCATGAGGCGTCACGGGTAACGTTTCATGCCTTTTCAAAAGCCTAGGTGCAAAGCAAGATAACTTTTTGAATTTGAAGATATTTCTAGATGGAAAAAGTTTTCCAGGAAATCGGGGGCCAGGTCCAAGATTTCCTGGCGGTCGTACCAATTTGTCCTAATCGTAAAAGGAGGAGCAATGGGAAAGTTTCTGTTCGTATTGACCAGAGGCCTTGAGGACCCCACCCGCGTGACCAGGTGTCTGCAGCTTGCCAAGGTGGCAAAAGAACAGGGAAATGAAGTACACCTTTTCCTGACTGATGACGCAGTGGTGCTGGCGAAACCGAGGATGGCGGATATTGTGAAGGCACCGACAGGCGATGGGGCCAAGGACTATTTTGACTATATCCTGGAGCAACAAGTCCCCATTTACGTCTGAATTCCCTGTGCCAAGAATCGCCAGGTTGGCGAGCAGGACATTGTCAAGACTGCGCAATTTGCAGGCGCACCCAAGTTGATCTCCCTGTCGGAAGGTTCGACGGTATTCACGTTCTGATTTTTCCGATCAGACAAACTAGATGACTTCGCAAAAAGTCATCAACGTGCCCATGGAGGGGCACGCAAATCAATGGGTTGTTTTGTAACTCGTTGATTTGTAAGGAAACCGAAAATCACACTTTTCGGTTTCCGTTGGTAAAAAGTCCACGGACGGACTTCCAACGAAGTCGTGGCCTCGTTGAGCAGGCAAACGGCATATTCCAGAAGCTACGCTCCCTCCGTCGTCCATGACTCCGGTCGCTGCGGATTTCGGCCCTTCCACTGTCCTGTTCCAGGGCCGAAATGACGCCGCTTCAGAAACATCCCGTTCACCTGCTCTTCATAGCGAGTCATTTTATTTACTACAGCCAGGAGCCGGGCGTGAGACTCTTTTTCAGACCCTTTCTCATAGTGCACTTGGCAACCAACGCCGATATGGACGACTATTTGGGGTTTACGTCTCCAAACCCCACGCGCTTCTATGAATTTACGCTAAACCCCAAATAGTCGTCCATTCCCTCCGAAGTGTTTAGAAAGGGTCTGAAAAAGAGTGTCAGGTTCGGCTCAACTTCGTTGCTCATAGGCTGCCGCTTGTAGTATAAATTAGCTTTTTACGATTCCATCAAGATTGGAATAACCGCAATATCGGGATGGAAGGCAGGGTTCCTTGAAACCATCAATTAAGATCTATCCCGAAAATACGATCAAAGGTGGCCTTGTAGGTCTGTAATGCACGCTCCCCGAAACAGACGAAGACCACCTGCTCAAGGGTCTTGTCCTTTTCCAGGAAGGCTTTGGTTTCTCTCATGGCGATATCCGTCGCTCTTTCCAGGGGGAACCCATAGGCCCCTGTACTGATGGACGGGAAGGCGACCGATTTGGCGCCCAGGTCCACGGCCGCCTTCAAGCTGTTCCTGTAGCAAGCGGCGAGCAGCTGTTCCTCGTTTTTCCTCCCGCCCCTCCAGACGGGCCCCACCGTGTGGATCACCCATTTTGCGGGAAGCCTGTATCCCTTGCTCACGCGCGCCTCTCCCGTGGGGCAGCCATTGATCCGGCGTGTCTCTTCCAGGAGTTCCGGTCCGGCCGCCCTGTGGATGGCCCCGTCAACACCACCGCCTCCCAGAAGGGAATTGTTAGCCGCGTTCACGATGGCCTCCACCTCCTGTTTGGTGATATCTCCTTGAGTGATCCTGATTCGCTTTGTCATCTCTCACCTCCTGTTTTGCCCAGTTCTCCGACTTCCCGAGCCCCGCAGCCAGGCCCAGATAGAATTCCCTGATGCGTTTCTCAAAGGTCTTTCTGCCCTTCGTGCCTATGGATAGTCACGCAAATCAATGGGGAGCAACGCAACCCGTTGATTTGTAATCAAACTTGATTTTATGGATCGTGTCACATACTATGTGAGATAGATTCTTATTCAAAATAACCGCTATTTGTCAAACGGCTTTTTGTCCCTTTCTCAGACAGGAGGACGCCATGAATATTGCAATTGTTGGCGCAGGTACCAGGTGCCAAGTCTTAATGAAGACCCTGAAATCGCATTCGTTTAGGGAACTGAAACCCAGGATAGTGGCTGTTGTGGACGAACGGGAGGATGCAATCTGTATAGAACAGGCCAGGCAGGACGGCATCTTCATCACAAAGGATTACAATGATCTGTTTAACAGAGATAATATTGATCTCATCATTGAGCTGACCGGAAGGCAGGAAGTCTTCTATGACATCCTCCGCAAGAAAAAGAAAACAGTAAGGGCCTTTGATAACAAAACCGCCCAGCTCTTCTGGGAGCTGAGCAGGATTTCGGTCCTTCAAGAAAAGACCAATGAGGAACTTGAAAAGACCAGAAGCTTGTACCATGTAGTTATGAACGAGCTTTTGGAAGAAGACGTGATGATCATCAGTCCCAGCTACCAGATTATTGACGTAAATGAGACCCTGGCAAAAAAGCTTGGGCTTGAGCCGAGAGACCTGATCGGCCGTTATTGCTATGAGGTCTCACATAATCAAGACGTGCCCTGCGAAGGAAAAGAGCATCCCTGCCCCCTGGCCCAAACCCTGGAGACGAAAAAATCTTCCAAGACCACCCATATTCACCACGACTCAGACAATAAGGAACTCCACTATTCCATCTCATGTTACCCTATTCTTGAAGATGGAAAAATTGCCGGGGTGCTGGAGATATCAAGAGATATCACAAGAGACATCGACATCCAAAAGATCATGATGCAGCAGGAAAAGCTGGCTTCCATCGGCCAACTCGCGGCGGGTGTCGCCCATGAAATTAACAACCCCATGACCACTATCCTGACAACCGCCATGCTGATGCAGGAAGATATGGCTCCGGAAGACCCGAATTATGGGGAATTGAAAACGATCGCAGATGAGACCCTGCGCTGCCGCAAGATCGTAAACAGTCTCCTCAGCTTCGCCCGTCAGACAAAGCCCCAAAAGAAAGCGTCCGATTTGAACAACATTATCCTGGATGCGGTGGCACTGACCAGAAAGCAGGCCGCCTTTAAGGATGTCTCTCTGAATCACGATTTGGCCCGGAATATCCCAAAGTTACGGGTGGACAAAGACCAGATGCAGCAGGCCTTCATCAATCTTGCGTTGAATGCCATTGAAGCCACGGACCCGGGAGGGGAAGTCACCTTTTTATCCAGGATCGTGGAAGAGGATAAGGTGGTTTCTATCTCCATCAGCGACACCGGGAAGGGCATTCACGAAAAAGATCTCGGACGAATCTTCGAACCTTTTTTTACAACAAAGGAAAACGGTACAGGACTTGGAATGGCCATAACCCACGGTCTTGTGGAACAGAACGGCGGAACCCTTTCGGTAAAATCCAAATTGGGGGAGGGAACAACTTTCGAGATAAGACTCCACCTTGAAAACAGCGAAAGGGACGTCCACTGACATGCACAAGATCCTGATCATCGATGATGAGGAGAATATCTGTCAGAGTTGTCTGAAGATATTATCCAAAATGGGGTGGCATGCCGAGTACGCTGTGACCGGTTATGATGCCCTGAAACTCTTGGAGAAAGAGCCATTTGAGGTAGTGATCACCGATTTGAAGATGAGCAGCATGGGAGGCATGGAAGTTTTGAGTAGGGTAAAAGACCTGTCTCCCGACACGATGGTCATCGTCATAACCGGATATGCCACGGTCTCTTCAGCGGTTGAAGTCATGAAAATGGGCGCCCTGGATTACCTTCCAAAGCCCTTTACACCAGATGAGTTGCGGGCAGTGGTCCGCAACGCCCTCCTGGAAAGAGATCTCCGAATTCAGAACAGACACCTCCGGGAATCCCGGAAAAAAGAAGCGACGTTGTCCCATCAACTGATCGGGGAAAGCCCTCAGATAAAGACCGTCATCAATATGATCAAAAAGGTGGCGCCCACGGATTCGACCGTCCTGATCTACGGGGAGAGCGGCACGGGCAAGGAACTGATTTCAAGGGCCATACATGCCAACGGCATGCGGAAAGAAAAGGTATTCTTTGCTGTTGATTGCGGAACACTTTCGGGCAACCTCTTGGAAAGTGAACTGTTCGGCTATCGAAAAGGGGCATTTACAGGTGCTCATGAGAATAAGAAAGGAATCTTCGAAATAGCAGACGGGGGGACTGTCTTCCTGGATGAGATAAGCAATCTGAGCCCTGATGTGCAAGGCAAGCTCCTTCGCTTTCTCGAGACGCAGGAGTTCATCCCGCTTGGCGCCACGTCTCTCGTTAAAGTAGACCTTCGCCTGATTCTGGCCACCAACCGGGATCTCAAAGAGATGGTACATGAGGGTACATTCAGGGAAGATTTCTACTACCGCATCTTTGTCTATCCCATCATGATCCCTCCGCTGAGAGAACGTACAGTGGACATCCTGCCCATAGCCTATCATTTCCTGGAACAATTCAGGCAGGCTATGGGAAAGCACCTCACAGGGTTTGATGAAGACGCGGTGAGAAGGCTTATGGGATATGATTGGCCCGGCAACGCCAGACAGCTCCGCAATGTCATTGAGAGAGCCGTGATCTTGTGTGAAGGGGACGTCATCACCCCAAAAGACCTGCCTCTTGGGGGTGATACTGATGAATTGATGGAGCAGGTGCCTTCCACCAACGAAGAGCTGAAAGAGCTCAAAAAGACAATAAGGCGTAAGGCCGTGAATAAGCTTGAAAGAGACTTTGTCTTGAATGCTCTTACAAAAAACGAATGGAATGTAACCAGGGCTGCAGCCAGGGTGGGCCTGCAGAGAACAAATTTCCAGAATCTCATGAAAAAATACGGGATCAAACGTCCAGTCGCCGGTCGATCCTAGCCCGATATACAGTGTATTTTGTTTTCATACACTCGGAGAAAATCACCGTAAATTAAGAAAATGCCCATCATCAACACCCGCCATTTTCTGCAAATAAATGCTTTTCAACCCCTATCTCAATAGGTTATCTGATCTTTCCCCGGGCATGCACATCCATTTGTCCGAGAAGACGCTACCCGGCAGGTTTCAATGATAACTGTATATATACTTTATACAGCTATAGTTTTCAGAGAATTTGATTTCATTTTTTAGTCTTCAATATCAATTGGTTAGGTTATTTCAAGCCCTTTCGGCATACTTCATGCTATTAAGAGGGCAAAGACATCGAGAAGACGCTGAACCGAAGGGCATGTACCAAGAATATAAAAGGGGAGGATGGACAAGATGGCAAAAGCAGCGAGGATTCTGGTCGTGGATGACGAAAAGGCAATCTGTCAGAATGTGGAAAAGATCTTGAAAAAAAACGACTTTGAAGTGGTTAAGGCCATGAACGCAAAAGATGCATTGGAAAAGATGACCAACGAATCTTTTTCGTTGCTCATTTCCGATATTGTCATGCCTGAAACAAATGGGCTCGAATTGTTGAAAATGGTCAAAAAACAGTGGCCCCTTACAAAAGTCCTGATGATGACGGCATACGCCTCCATAGACACTGCTGTAAAGGCGATCAGGCTTGGGGCGCTGGATTACGTGCCAAAACCGTTTACCCCGGATGAATTGCGTTCAACGGTGGACCGTGCCTTGAGCGGTGAACTCAAAGAGGCTGATTCAACGGAGAAAGAGAGAGGATATATAGAAACTGTTGACGTGGATATTCCATTTGATAGAGAGGCGGTGGCGGAAACGGCAGGTGAGGCCTATGCCAGGACCCTTGGACCGTCGGACATGCCCGTCGTAGAGGCCCCTGCCCCTGAGACCCTTGAAAATTATTGTCTGGTGGGTGAACGTGTGTGTGAAATATTCAAGAAACTGGGCACCACGTGCAAAGGGGGCGTTAAGACCAGCGAGTGCCCGCAGAATAAGGCAAAGGCCAGAAAGGCGGCCGGCAAACAAAAGGGCTTTGATGCAAAGACCTTTATCGGAATCGATGAACCGTTCAGCTACAAGGAAGTGGCCTCGCTGACAGGTCCTGAATATATCCGCAACCTGCAACAAGATGGCTTTTCCTATGTCCCTTACGAGGCGTTGAAAGAGCGCGTGGCAGCAATGATGGAGGAAAGGAGGACCATCGATAAGGACATTCCATTCGATAGAGAGGCTGTGGCCAAGACGGCCGGTGAGGCCTATGCCGAGACCATCGGCCCTTCGGACCTACCTGCTGCGGTCTCTCCTGCCCCCGAGACCCTGGAAAATTACTGCCTGGTGGGTGAACGTGTGTGTGAAATCTTCAAAAAACTAGGCGCCACCTGCAAGGGTGGTGTGAAAACCAGCGAGTGCCCGCAGAATAAGGCAAAAGCAAGAAAGGCCGCCGGCAAACAAAAGGGCTTTGATGCAAAAACCTTTATTGGAATCGATCAGCCATTCAACTACGATGAGGTGGCAAGCGTCACCGGTCCCGGCTATGTTTCAAACCTGCATTTTGAAGGGACCATGTCCGTCCCCTATGAAGAACTGAGAGAGAATGTGGCGAAACTCTTGAAGGGAAAAGAACAAGCTACGGAATTTGTCAATGATGTGCTGGTCATCGACGATGAGGTGGCTGTTAACAACAATATCAGAAAGATTCTCTCCAAAAAGGGATTTGAAGTTGATCAGGC
>Ga0315535_1001286_pt1 | contig 16804 bp, 19 predicted proteins | sample SalMarSW160220MG_2_FD_203092 | JGI IMG/M metagenome (GOLD analysis project Ga0315535, IMG submission 203092) | Salt marsh sediment microbial communities from the Plum Island Ecosystem LTER, Massachusetts, United States - Salt Marsh Sediment SW1602-20 ...
TCCATCGTTTGTAATTGTAACGTCTCCAGTGCCATCAACAAGCATTTTATTCATTCCTCTTGGTCCGAGTGTTGATCTAACGGTTTCAGTTATCGCCATCATCGCATTAATATTTTGCATCCTTGCTTCTTTTTCCTTAGTTTCCTCAGTTCCTTCCTTTAATATCAATATTGGAACAGACATTAATTTTCACCTATATTTATCATATTTTTTTTTTTATTAATATTATAAATTCATTAATTTTCTGGATTTTAAGAATTTTATGATTTGGGGATCTTTAAAAAAAGGTCTGTTAGATTATGTTTAAATAGCGAAATAATAAAAAATACAAATAAAAACGAAGTTTTGTTTAAAAAAGAAAACTACGGCTTTTTTTCTTTATTAATTATAACACGAATAATTAATTGCTCTATTTTGCATTGTATTTTATAATGAACGAAACAGAAAATCAAATTAATGATGAAGATTGGCGTAAAAAATTAACAAAAGAACAATATGAAGTATTACGTGAAAAAAGTACTGAACGTCCATTTACGGGAAAGTATTGGGATAATAAAGAGAAAGGTAAATATTATTGTGCTGGTTGTGGAGCACCATTATTCGACTCTGAAACTAAATTCGATTCTGGATGTGGTTGGCCAAGTTTTTATGCACCTGTAGATGAAAGTAAAATCGAAATTGAAACGGATAAAAGTTTTGGAATGCATCGAACAGAGGTTTTATGTAAAAATTGTGGAGGACATCTGGGGCATGTTTTTAATGACGGTCCAAAACCAACAGGCCAAAGATATTGTATAAATTCAATTTCTTTAGATTTTAAAAAGAAAGATTAAGTTATTTTATTAAGGTTTCCCAGAATTTTTTCTTTAAAATTGAAAGTTCCTTTTCTTTAGGTTTGATAAAATAAATATCTCGAGAAGCAACACTCTGATATTCTTCAATTTCTAAAAACGTAATAAGGTTTCAAGTTAATTGTCCTGCTACTTAATCAATAAAAATGAATTTATCAATATTTCTATTTATCAATTTTACATCATCAGTCTCAAGACTTTTTTCCAGTGATAAAATTTTCTCTGCTAATCTGTTCTTTTGATCATTAGTAAGCAAGTCTTCATTTAAAAGCGAATTCATTTTTAAAATTAATTCTGAAGCTTCATTTTTAGCCGCTTTTAACTTGATTTTATTTAAAATTTCTTTTGAATTATTATCAAGATTTGATGAATCAACTTCGAAAGTTTGCAAATGATCTAATCGCAATATATTATTAGTAATTGATTTAATTTTATTGAAAGACAGTTTCAAGACCTCTAGTGAAGTTAAATCTCCTAGAAATTGGGGAATTTGTCTCAATCTATTATTCTCAAGATTTAAGAATTTGAGAGTCTGTATTTCAACAATTGAAGGAGTGATTTTTGTTAAAAGATTTGATCTTAAATCAAGTTTTTCTAAGGAAAAAGGAAATTCCTTGAAGTCTGGTAAATCTACCAATTTATTCTGATGTAAATACAATTCTTTCAAGTTTGGGAGGTTAGAAAGAACGGAAGGAAAATAATTAAATTGATTCTCACTCAGATCCAATGATACTAAAGATGATAATTTATTAATTTTATCAGGAATTTTAGATATGGAATTGTTGGTTAAATCTAAAGATTCAAGTTTTAAAAAGGTTTTTGATAAGAGAAATTCAGGAAAATTGTTATATCGTTTACTAGCCAAAATTAATTTAGTTAAATTAAGCACATCTGTGGAGGATTCTATCTCATCCTTACTTAGATCATCTAAATAATTCTCCTCAATTAAAAATCGACACACTTGGTTGTGATTTTCCCTCAAGGCACCCAATATTTCTCCTTTATAGACCTTATTAGCAATTGGATCCCCCATCTTATACAACGATCTGAGTAAAGGAAAGGTTAAAGAAAAGTGCAATAAATGAGAGTTATAATTGTTTAAAGTCCATAATTTTAATGCTTCTGAACATTGAAGGAACTTCTCCTTAATTGAAAGATCCCTTTTTGAAAAATCCAAGATCAAATCAGATATATCTTCAGAATCTCCAATAATGGCATCGTCAACTTCGCTCATATAACCAAATGGAATGAATTTAATGCCCCTATGTATAAAAAAATTTTGTCTTGAATGATTTTGAGTATTAAGAATTCTGATAATGTCTGGTCCATATTAACAATGAAAAATAAAAAAAATTACTATTTAAGCTTGTGGCTTTTCTCAAAAAGAGCTAAGAACGTGAACCCAACTGGTTTGAGATTTTGTATAAATTCAATTTCTTTAGATTTTAAGAAGCAAGTAATACCAGAATAATTTAATTGAACTCTTCGAACTTTTTTTTAAATCAGAATATTTTAATTAATAATAAGGTTTTGATCTAAAGTTTCTTTCAATTGATCATCCAAGCATTCACACAAGATATTACTTACTCTTGTTGTCCTATCTTTCTCAAATATTTGTTAATTTCTGTTTGATGTGGTACCATCCATCTTTTTCGCCAATCCGTAAATATTTTATGCTTTTTGAAATTGTTGAACATTTTTTAGCCTCTCTGAGATTAACACGTTTAAAGCAACTTAGCACTGCTATTTTACTGCTCCTGTAGAAATCAATTCCTTTATTCAAAAAAACCTTCATTTCTTTATATACCTTGCTTCATTTTTATTTTATTTGCAGATATCTTTGGAGTTTCCTTTAATTTCATCTCCGCTATTTGGATAAGATTGTTTGATAGACTTTGATATAATCGGTAACCATTCTATCAACAGAAAAGTTATCTTCAACCCATTTACGGCAATTTAACCTGCTAATGCTATTAATGTCGTTCAATGCGTTGACAGCTTCTTCAATTGATTGTACTAAAAAACCTGTTTTTTTATTATGAATGACTTCGGCCATACTTCCCTTATTAAACGCAATTACTGGAGTGCCACAAGCCATTGCTTCTACAACAGACAATCCAAACGGTTCATTAAAATTAATCGGATGAAGTAATGCATAAGCGTCTCCTAATAATTTATCCCTTTGTTCAGGACCAACAATTCCAATATAATCGATTTTATCACTAGTTAAATGGGGTTTAATTTCTTGTTTATAATAGTTTTCATCTTGTATAATACCTGCTATTTTTAATCGCATTCCGGATTGGAGCGATATTTCAACTGCTTCTTTAGCTCCTTTATCTTTATGAATCCTTCCAAAAAATAATAAATATGTCCCGATTTTTTCCTTAAATGTGAACTGATTAAGATCGATTCCATGATGGACGGTAGCGATATAATCAAGTTCATGATTACGATCTGCCTCGCTAATAGAGACATAATAACATTTTTTATTATACTTTTTATATACGGGTACGATTTTTGGAGAAGAAAATCCATGAATTGTTGTTAATACTGGAGTTTTTGTCATTTGAGAGTAAGTTAATGGAAGATAATCAAAATGGTTGTGAATAATATCAAATTCTTCACCTCTTTCAAATACTTCTGAAATATGTAGACATTCCCATACTTTCGGTATTAATTCTTTATCTTCTTCGTATCCATGAGGAGACACTCCAACTAGATGTGCTTTAGTGTCTGAGTCTTTAGTAGCAAAAAGAGTTACTTCAATTCCTCTCTCAACAAGACCCTCAGTCAATAGCGAAACAACAGATTCCCAAGGACCATAATGACGTGGAGGAGTTCGCCATGCAATAGGGGAGAGCATTGCTATATGCATTTTTTACATCCTCCTTTAGAAATATATTCCATAATAGAATTTTTATTCATAGATTCCTAATTTTTAAAATTTTAATTCTAATGTTAGTACCCTACCAGTAGTTTTACCTGCGTGATAGTGTATTAGCCTTCCTTTGTTATTATATCAGTTTCAAGGAGGGTGTCTAAGAGATACATATTTAAAAGCGAAAGTAACCAAGATAAGGTAGATTCTGCTCCTTGATTTCTACCTTTTCCGGTAGCTGATAATCCATCACTGCATCCTCCAGTTTTATAATCATAAATAGAAACGTTCAAATCATTACGTCCTAAGTACCATTCTAAACAGCGACGAGCTTCATTAATCCATTTATTATCTTGAGTGACCTTAAACGCTTCAATACATGCTTCAAGGATGCTTTGGGCTTCAAGGGGTTGTTGATCAAATCGTGCAATCTCCCCACCTTTAGGAAACCATCCACGATTACCAATAGGAGTGAAGTGTCCTTTTTCACTAGTTTGAATTTTTATTAACCATTCTAATGATTGCAATCCAGCATCAACCATATCCCTTCGCTGCAACCATTGTCCAGACATTAGTAAAGCCTGTGGAATTTTCCCATTATCATAAGCAACAATATTTTCAATCCACGGCCAATTATCTTGAGCGTTTTGACAATACATTTCAAATAATTTATTTGCTATCTCTTTTCTATATCTTTTAATTTTGCGATCACCACTAAATCTTGATAAATAAGCATGAATTCCTATTAAACTAAAAGCTAAAGAACGAGGAGAGGTAAACGTTGATAAAGTTTCTACAGCTTTTTCAAATATTTCCAATGAAACATTTCTATATTCTTTAATATTTGTTATCCCAATAGTGAAACCTAAACTCCAGATTGCACGTCCATGACTATCTTCAGATCCCAACTCTTTGGTCCATCTTCGATCGTAACTCATAAAATTTCGAAATCTGTTATTCTCTTTATTGAAAGCGTGCAAAATAAAACTCAAATATCGATATCCATAATTATTTAGAAATTTTTCCCCGATTGATAGATTTTGTGCAAGTAAAACTGTAATTATTGCTCTCGCGTTATCATCAGTGCAATATCCATAATTTCGGTTTGGTATTATATAGTTAGCATGTTGTAGAATGCCAACATCATCCGTCAGACGAATTAAGTGATCAAATTTTGGATAAGGCATCTCAAATGGAGTAGATCTTAGAGATTTTCGATGTGTTGAAGATCTTGGATAGCAGGATCTCTTTTGTACGAGATCATCAAATATTTCTAAGTAATTTCTAGCGACTTCCTTCCAAATCATTTTTCTGGAGTATAAATATGCTTTTTTACGCATATTATGGCATTCTACTTCATTATCTAATAAATAAATAATTTTTTTTGCAATTGAATTAGAATCATTGAATGGGACGATAAATCCCCTTCCTTCAGCTAAAATCTCCTCAGCATACCAATAAGGCGTCGATATTATAGCTTTACCTGCACCAAGAGCATAGGCTAAAGTTCCAGACGTAATTTGGTCCTTTTTTAAATATGGTGTAATATAAATATCAGCAACTCCTAAAAATTCACATAATTCATTTATATCGACAAATCTATTATGGAATATGAGATGGTCTTCGATATCAAGCTTTCTAGCTTTTCTTTGAAGAGAATGACGATATGCTTCACCATATTCTTTTTTTATATTAGGATGAGTCTCACCTAATATAATATAAACTACATTGGGATGTTTTCGAATGATCGTAGGTAAGGCATCGATCATTAATTCTATTCCCTTATCGGGATTAATAAGGCCAAATGTTAAAATCACTTTTTTTCCTTCTACTCCAAACTGCTCCTTAAAAAAATTAGGATCTATGAAAGGTAAATCAGGAATCCCGTGATGGATTAAAGAAATTTTTTCCATTGGAACTTTATAAATATCTTTAAGAAATAATACTGCTTTTTGGCTCATGACAACTATTTTATCAGAAATTTCTGAAATGGAATTTATTATTTTTTTTTGCATTGTGTTCGGATTTGGCAATATACTATGTAAAGTAGTAATAACAGGCATTCGTAGATTTCGAATTAAACTTAAAATAAGATTACCATGATCTCCTCCATATATTCCGTATTCATGTTGAAGAGAAACAACATCAACTTTATTAACATTAAGAAATTCTGCAGCTAATTGATAATCTGATATAGAATTAACATTCAATTCAAAGCGAACTTGTTTTGGATAAGGATAACCTTTTGGGATATCATTCATTGCGATTGCCCAACAATCGATTTTTTCTCCTTCTTTAGAAACTGCTTGTAATAAATCATTTGTAAAAGTTGCAATACCACATCTCCTTGGCAGATAATTCCCGATGAACGCAATAGTCTTCAGATTTGGATATCTTCTCATATTTTTAAAATTCCTCTCAATTTTTTTTATTTTTACAAGGAACTACTTGATATCTCCGGTCCATATTTTTAATTTACCATTTTCTTGTCTAAATATAATTTTTTCTTCCCTCGCTAACCAACCTATAGCCATAAGCAATAAATCTCGTCTATCTTTATACTCTTCCTTTAGCTGCTCCAAATTAATTTCTTTACTAAACGCTTTTTTAAAGATTTCGCCAGCAAGGAACCCTATATCCACATCGAAGTTAGATTGGGTTTTTATTAACTCTTTTAATAACGCTTTAAGATTACATGATACTACAGCAATCCGCTTATCGGCCGCTCCATAATAGATATACAATCTATTCTTGAAAATGGCAGTGCCTGTAGGAAATACAACGTTCCAAACATCGCCAATTTTCTCGTAATCCTCCTTGGGAGAAAACAGTGGTTTCTTTAACCGACCAATAACCCTAAAGGGAGGATCCTTTTCAAATAATGCTGCAGAGGCATGATAAATCTGACTTGCGTTAGTATCCTCAACTGCGTGATAGATTAAGAGCCAACCTAATGATGTATTGATTAGAGGTGCTCCAGCACCTATATAAGACTCATAACCATATGCAGGTTCCATTAAGACATTTTGGTCTAATTTCTTTAAATATTCTTCCCAATAGGTTAGATCCTTTAATTGGTTGAAGTCCTTGAAATACATTACTTGAATATCTGGTAAGATTCTATGTATAAAAATAAAGTTATCGTTATATTTTACAGGGAATAAAAAACTATCTTTTTCCCATAATAGAACATCTTGAGCAGTAATATCTTTAATATAAGATACGAAGCGATAATATTTATGCTTCAACTGTGATTGCTTAAAAAAGTCTTTTGCATCTTCATATTTCATTGAAGGAGTAATCAATCCTTGTTTCTCCCAATTTTTCAAATCTTTACTTGTTGCGAATGCAACTCTTGCATTTTTTCCATCATATGCTGTATAAAAAAGATAATAAATCCCATCGAGTAGAACAATCCGAGGATCTTCTATACCGTGGATTTCATAATCATGTTCAGGAAAAATAATTGGTTCTTCTTTTCTTTCAATAATATTTAAGGGACCCTCTAATTTAACATATCCAATACTTGAATAATTCCCTTGTTTTACTGCTCTGTAGAACATATGGAGTATATTACCTTCTTGGTATATCGTAGGATTTAAAACTGCTTGATTTTCAAATTCTAAACCAGTCGTTTCAAGTAAAATGCCCTCTCTTCTGATAAATACCATAAAGAAATGATATTTTTAGAATTTTTAAGTTTTTTCTTTATAGATTAGAGGTTCATTTCATATTTATTAATTCATCCCAGAATTTTTTCTTAAGTACAGAAAGTTCCTTATTTTTAGGTTTAATGAAATAAATATCCCGAGATATTAATATAGGAAATTCTTCAACTTCTAAAAATTTAATAAGACTTGCATTCACAGCTTTTTGAGCTATTTTTTCACTAAGAACAGATATAAAATCAGAACCAGATATCGCTGAAATTATAGAATCATTATTATCTAATTCTAATTTAATATCTAATTTATTATACTCAAGAAAATTTTTTTCAAAAACATCGCGGGTTCCTGATCCTTTTTCTCTGTTTATAAATGGAAATTTTATTAAATCTTTAAAAGGGACAACATGTTTCTTTCTTATAAGTTCATGATTAGGTGAACAAACGAATTTTAAGTTCTCTTCTCCAATTTTTAAAGTGTCGAATTTTTCTACAGCATATCCCATAAAACTTCCGATTCCTGCAAAATCTACTTGATTATTTGTGATTTTTTTCAAAGATTGTTCAGAATTGTTAATTATTATTTTGAAATTAGAATTGGGATATCGTTCTCTGAATTGGGCAATATATTTTGGTAAAATATGTGATCCTGGAACTGTTGAAGCTGAAATGATAATATCTTCAGAGATTTTATTACTATATTTTGTTAGCTTTTTTTTGCATTCATCATACAATTCTATAATTCCTTTAGCATATTTAAGGAAAATAGATCCTTCCTCAGTTAATTCAAAATTTCGAGTTGTTCTATTAATTAATATGATACCTCCAAATTCCTTTTCTATCTGTGAAATACGATGAGATAATGTACTTTGAGATGTTTTTAAGTTAATTGCAAGTTTAGAAAAACTTTTAAACTCTGTAAGGAATATAAAAGTCCTCAAAAATTCGATCTTCATTGCTTTAATATTTAATAATAGTATATTGCATTTTTTAATTCATCGATTTTCTTAATAAATTATGCGAAAAAATTAATATATTATATTATTAAATTACTTATTAAAATCGTTTATAAGGATTAAATTTAAAATGTCTGATAAAAAGAAAGTTTTTACAATTGCGATTGGTTCAGGTCAATACACTCAAGAGAGACCTTATACTTTACTTAGATTTGCATACACTGCTTTGTTAGAGGGTCATAAAGTAAACATATTTTTAGTTGAGGATGGTATTTGGGTTGGGAAAAAAGGACAAGACCCTAAAAGCTATGACAATGTAGGAAAATGGTTAGTGGATGTAATCGATGAAGGGGCAAAAGTACTTGTTTGTGGGGTTTGCATGAAAGCAAGAGGGATGTCAGAAGAAGAATTATTATCTGGATGTAAAAAAACTACGATGAATGGATTTTTAGATATGTGTGTAGAAGCAGACAATATAATTTTTTGTTGAATGTCAGGAGGCGTCTATAATCGTAGGAATAAAAATTTTGGATTGTTCGGATCTTGTTTGTCCCTTACCAGTAGCTAAGACAAAAAAAATGCTCAATTCAATGGAAAGTGGTGAAATTCTTGAAGTAAGAGGGGAATTCAGCGAAGCGGGGGAAAATATTAAAAGATTTGTAGATTCTCAAGGCCATGAAGTGGTGGATTTTAAGTTAGAAGGAGAATATTATTCAATCATAATCAGAAAGAAATAAAATATCTTTCTTTATCACTTTACAATTATCGAGGACGTGTTCTTGTATTCTTTCAGAACCATGTTAGAGGTAGTCTTTGTAACCCATTCTTCTTCATTAATAGCCCTGATAAAATCATGAACATCTTCAGGTTCTTTAAATCTACATATTAACGCTGCAGATTGTTCACCAGTTGTGTGAAAAATGGAGCATACTTCTGGTTTCTCCTTGAATCCTTCTAAAATTTCTGATGTATGCTTACCATCGATCTGAACCCTAATGAGAAAAGTAAATTTATATCCAAGTTTAATATTATTGAGATTTAGGGTATAACCTTCAATAATCTCATTCTCCTCCAGCTTAGAGATTCTATTATGGATTGTTCCAATAGATATGCCCAATTTTTCTTGAATTTCTCTATATGAAGTCTTTGCATTTTTTTGCAGGATTGTAATTATGTTTCTATCAATAGAATCAAGTAATTTTTCTTTTTTTTCCTTTTTTTCGTTCTTTTTTTGATTTGAATTTGTAGGTACCATTATTTAACCCTAAAGTAGTAATGAAAAAATAACAATATAATATATTTTGAAAAATATTTAAATTATTACCCTTGAAGCGTGAAAAAAGATTAAAAAAGTTCATTAAAATTAAAAAAAGTTCTCAAAAAACTTGGATCTAATTTTGAAAAAAGCGAGTAGTCCTTGTTACCAAGTTGGAGGTTATCTTTATTTTTATATAAATTTTTTGTTTTTGTTATTCACTATAGATCTAAGATTAATTTTTTCATCAATTAGATAATCATCTAATTTATCTTTTGCTTTTTCTCTTTGTTGTTGATGGTTTTCCAGGAATTTATTGATCTTTTGTATAAGATTGTTCTTACATTCTCCACAAAGTAATTCGCCCCCTTTGCATTTTGATTGAATATTCCTTATTTCATCATCATTTAACGTGAAGAGCATGAAATGATATTTATACACAGAACAAATTGATGGATTTCCTCCTAATTCTCTTTGTATTTTTGCATTTGCTTGTCCACCAGTAAATGCATCGTTTACTTTTTTCTTGACCATATCTGGCGTATCTTTTGTGAATATCGCGGTATGTTCCATAGAAGCAGACATTTTTCCTCCTTGTTGAAGACTTGGTAGAAATACGCATTGTATAGAAGCAGGTTTATAATAACCCAGTTTTGGTAAAACGTCTCTTGATAGACGAAAATGTGGATCTTGGTCGACTGCATGGGGAATCATACAGGGAACATTCTTCTCCTCAATTATACTCTTAATTATAGCTGGAACTGTTTGAATGCTTGTATAAAAAATTTGTCCTATATTTGAGCTATTATCTAACCCAAAAGTAGCTTTAATCGTAGAGAAAGTTATTTTTTTCGCAATTTTTAACGCATTTTTATAGAGAGTTCCTGCTAGATCTATGTCTGAAAATATAAAAGTCTTTTTTGGATCAAATCCTAAAGCGATAATATCTAATGCATTATCATAGGAGTATTTATAAGCATCTTCCATTGAAAGAGATTGATTAAATAAAAATTTCTCGTCATCTGTTAATTGAAACCATAATTCCACGTTAAATTTATCTTGAAGCCACTTTGTAAAAATCCAAGGCATAACATGCCCTAAATGGACATTTCCAGAGGGACCTCTTCCCGTGTATAGATAAAAGGGGTTTCCTTTTTTATATTCATCTAATATCCAATTTAAATCTCTATGAGCAAAGAAAATTTTTCTGGTTAGAAAGGGATGAAGCTCATTTGTAATTTCTTTCAACTGAGACAATAATTGCTCATCAATTGCATCTATTCCAAACTCTCGTATTAATTGATCATAATCTACTTCTCCACTTACTTCCCAAGGAGTAACAATAAAATCAGACATTAATTTATCAGTAATAAAATTCAAGTTATTGTTAATTGGTAGTGTTTCCTTTTTTTTAGGTTTTAGGATTTTTCACCAATATTATGAATTATGAATTAAAGAGAGAAAAAAGATATACACAAAATACATCATAATGAGTTAATTTTAACTTAAAAGTGGTTTCAATATCATTTTTATTTCATTTAGAAAATCACTAAACTTTTCTAGAAGTTCATCTTTTAATGATTCTTTAATAATTACTGATATAAATAGCGAATTTTAAATCCTCCATCACAAGCGACTGATGTTGTTTCTATTCTCAGAGATATCGCAAGTACGGGTATTAATAACGTTATCACTATAAAAAAAGCGTCATTTGAAGTAACGCATGATGATCTAATGAAAATACTCACTCCAGACATTTTATTTACAATGGTCTTTTTGATTGATTCAATCAAGAAGCGATCTACATCAGGTTATTTCTTAGATTTCGATTTAGCGTGGCGTAATTTGGCTCCTAAAATTCATAACCGGAGGGAGTCAGGATGCTATGATATCCTCACGGACACGTTGAGTAAAGAAGGAGAACTCTTGAAAGTAGAGTTTTTCGGAAGAGACTACAATTGGCTATTAAGACCGATTAATACTAAGACCCCCTATATATCTACAACTTTTTCGCAATCTGGATTTACCATCGACCCGAACGACCAAGTAGATGTTGAGATCAAGGTGTTGAGCATGCTTTTATGGATGATGATGGAGCCTAACATCGAAGCCGTGATCAAGTTGCTAACCGGAGACATGACCTTGAACATTCACGACTATTTTGACCATTCTGACGTGATGGGTTTTCTCAACTTCCATAACCACGAATTAAGCGACAAGCACGAGGATATCATCAGCTATGTAATGGATAAGTTTAAGAGTTTCTATGTAACATACTTAGGCGGCAATAAAGATTCTGAGATATTTGACTTGAGATAAAATTAATAACAAACATCTATTCTTTTTTCTTTGAATTTATCATCTAAACTTTGAGTTCTCTTAATTTTCGTATTTCCTATACTGAATATAGATAATTTTGGTAAGTCATATATATATTCAGGTATTCTTTCTATTGGGTTTCCCTCTAAATAGATTTCTTTGATTGAAACAAGAGATTCAAGAAAGTTTGGTAATACATTTATGTTATTATTGTTAATACCAAGAATTTTTAGATTGACTAAGTTTCCGATGGAATTTGGAACCTCGTTTAAATTATTATCACCAAGGGTTAAAATCTCTAAAGAATTTAGTAATCCGATTGTTTCAGGGACTGTTTCTATATCATTGTTTGCTAATACTAGCTTCTTAAGATTTATTAAATTCCCTATCGATCTTGGGATCGATTTCAGTTTGTTTGATCTGATATTTAACTCTTCCAAATTTTCCAATTTTCCGATTGACTCGGGAAGCCTTTCTAACTTATTGTTGTGAAGGTCAACCCTCTTTAAGGATGTCAATTCCCCAAACGATTCCGGTAGCCATCTAAGATCGTTATTAAACCCGATTAATTCTTCTAATGAGTTTAGATTTCCGATTGTATCCGGCAAGGTTTCTAACTTCTCATCTAAAAACTCGTCAAAACCTTCTTCTAATCTCAGCGACAAGAACTCGTTAACAATAAACTCCATCTCTAAAGATAAAATGGCAAATTTGCTATTTAAACGTTCCCAGTTTAACGATTTTTTTTAATTTAGAAATGTTAAATACAACATGTTAGATATAGCTTGAGTTGTACTAAATAACGTTGTAAATTGGCTCTAACTTAAAAGTGGTCTCAAAATCGCTTTAATTTCCTTTAAAAAATCAGTAAACTTCTCCAGAAATTCGTCTTTTAGCGCCTCTTTAATAATTACTGAGATGAAGAGTGAATTATCAGCAATTTCAATTCTGTGAAGATATGAAAGCAAGTTTTTTCCAACATTTGAAAAATTATAATCAGTCTCATATGATTCCTCCAACATTCTTTTAAGGAGAAAGAGATGATCCTTAATAGATTCAATAAGTTCAATGTATATCTCAGGTTCAACTAATTCACTATAATATTCACTTATTATAATTCCATTTTTATCAAAAACAATTAAAGAAGAGCAATTAAACTCTTTTAAATATGTTTCAAGTAGTTCTGAGAGATCAAAAAATTTATCGTCGAATATAGACAAACCATATGAAATTAGTTGAACGATGGAAATAATATCAAAAATTGAGGTTTGCTGGAATAATATCTTCATAGAGGGATATTTTTGTAAGATGATTTCCTGTAAATCTTCAACTTGTCTAATAATGCCTTCATTCTCACGTAATTCCGGATCATATTTATGAAAGCTAACTATGAGTGGAATATCCATTTTATACTTCATAAAGTTTTGTAAAATCATATCTAAATAAGCAAGAGACGTTTCAAGTCTCTTAGTATCTTGAATATCAATGATGTAGACCAGTAAATCAGTATTCGCAAAGTAAAGTTCTTGTTTCTGTTCATATAATGTTCTGTACTTTTCTTGACCTCCTAAATCCCAAAAAACAACTTTATTTTTTAAAAATTCTGTTGCTTGATATTCAACTCTAATTGTTGGTGTGAGGGATACAATATCCTTTTGAAAATCATACTTTTTATCTAAAGCAGTTAAGATTGAAGTCTTACCAGCATTATCTAAGCCAGCTACAATAATTTTTTTCAGCGATTCCATAAATGTCACGTTTAATTTTAAGATTCTTGGTTATTTTCGAATATTATATTATCAAATAAAATTTATTATTTTTAATCTTATGTTCTTCCCGTTAAGAAGCAAGATCACGCGTGTTCTTTTGATAATATTCACGTGTTAATCGCGAGTTATATAAATAACACTCTTATTTTAATTAATGAGCCTTTTTTATATCTTCAATTGAATTAATTTTGAAAGGTAGAAATGATGGAAGGAAAAGAAAACAATTTTTTACAATATTTAGAATATCAAATTAACATAAAGAATAGAAGCGAGCAATTCAATATAAAGTTCCCTTCATTTGAATCACAAATAAATGAAAAAAACTCCAAGATTATAAAGATGATTAACGGATTTAATGATATGCGTCACAGAGAAGTATACGCCTTATTGGTTGAGGAGTTCACAGATGTAATTCAAAAGAATAAATAAGTATCATTCCCCAATAATCTGACAATAAATTGTCCTATGACGAGGCTTTTCATCAAATTCACAGAAGATAATCTGTTGCCAAGTGCCTAGAATTAACTTTCCGTTATGAAACGGAAAAGTTTCAGATGTCTTAATAAGAAAACTTCTTATATGACCTGAACCATTTTTATCTCCCCAAGTTCTATGATGTTTATAATCATATTTATATGGTATAATATTTTCTAAAAATTCATTTATATCATTTTGAACCAATCCTGGCTCAAATTCAATTGTTGAAATTGCACCTGTAGATCCAGCAATATGAACATTAACGATTCCATTTGTCATATCGCTAGCATTAACTGCATTTTGAACTTGAGAAGTTATATTAATTATTTCACAAAATGGGTTTGATTTTATCTCAAATGTTTTTAAAGTAACTGTCATTTTCAATATCTAATTTTAATATTCTTTTAATTAAGGAAAGTAAGATAAATACTTTGAAAAGTTTTTTCAGAGATAATACCCTTATAAAATTATAGCTTTAATTTAATGATACAACTTAGTTGAAAAAATATGGGTGAAGATAAACTCAAAAAATTCTTAAAGAAAATACATAACCCAAAAAATGATATTCCTCTTTATGCTACCATTATTGTAAGACCTGGTAAGAAAATTCTCGATTTTAAGATAAAAAAAGAAGACGCAAATATCTTGCGTGTTATTGCTCATGATGAAAAAAGAGTCGGGTGGTTTATTCATTCATTTCATATACCCATCAAGAATTTGGGATTATCTCCAGATTCCAAAGATCAAGAAATCCTTAACTATCTAACAAATCCATTTAAAATACCAAACAAACCAACTAAAGACTTCGTTGAAGATATTCTCAGAAAATATATTGAGATTTTACCAGAAAAAGGACGGAATTATTTCAAAACTCAGAGATACAAGAAAAAGAAAGAGATGCAAACAGGTGTTAAATTAAAAGGATTTTAAATTATTCATCATTCATTAAGGGCATTCCATCTAAGGATACCTTTTCAAACTTTATAGGTTTTCTCTCTCTATAGGGATTAACTATATCTAATATTTTTCGTCCTACGGTTATGTATCCGGTATGACCAATCATTCTTACTTGAGGCCTTGTTGCGTTTTCTTTTACTTGCATAGTTCTTTTAATCAATTCATAAGTGTAGATCTCAGTGAATTCATTCTGTTGCAAGGCAAACGTTGTCTTTTTAACTTGTTCAATAGTAGGAGAAAAAGAAACTAACGTTCCAGAAAATTTCAAGTATTTTTTTACTTTAGAAATTGCTTTCCATGGTTGAGGCATATCTAATATAACAGAATCAACATTTTCATGATCCAATTCATCTAAAAGAATATCTCCATTATTAATTGATACAAAATTTTGTAAGTTTGCATGCTTGATGTTTCTTTCAGCAGTTCGCAAACTCTTTTCTCGAATATCATATGAATATACCTGTCCATTTGGTTGAACATATGTCCCTAAAATGCAGGTTAAAGCTCCAGAGCCGCATCCGGCTTCAATTACTTTGCTACCCGGTTTAATTCCAGAATACATGATGATGAGTCCAGCATCTTCAGGATATATGATTTGTGTCTTTCTGCCCATATAAATTACATAATCAGAAGGTAAAGGCTCCAGAACATAAAACTTGTAACCTTGAGTATCATGTGGATGCGAAAATACTACTGTACCAAATGATTTCCCAATTAAATCATCGAATTTGATAATACCTAAATGGGAGTGAAATTCTTTTCCTTTTTCTACCTGTAAAAGCCATCTCCTTCGCTCATCTAGTATTAGAAATACAAGATCGTTATCTTGTATTAGTCTATCGCTCATTATTTATTGATTTTCATCATAATTTATTGCTTATATTTATAAAATAATACTTTAAGTTTAAAGATTTTAGGGATATACTCTATATTTTTAAGTACTCCTTTTTTTGACAAATATGTAGTTAGATGGTGAGAAAATCTCCTTTTTAAAATTATTACAAAAAATATAAAATAAATGGTAAATTGAAATACTTAATTATTTAGTATAATCTTCTTTATAATTACTCGATTAAGAATCTATTCATGAGTAAAGAAAATAATAGCGCATCTCAACCTTCTAGGAACTCATTTAGAGGATTGCAACTCCAGATTGAGGACTTTCGAGAAAAAAGGGATGAGTTGAATAAAAAAACAAAAGAATTTATAATTGAATTACAAAACATTGATACAGAGATCGATAATTTACTTAAGGTATCAAAAGAAAATTACAAAAAGAAGAGAGATTATTGGAATAGCAAAGTAAAAATCCTCAAAGAAAAAAAGAATGAATACAAATCAATTCTCGACTCTTGCCTAGAGGAGCGAAAAGCGCTTCAGAAAGAATTCAAAAAAGATAAAAATCCCCAAAATAATTTCTCATCCATTAAGCAAATTGAACGCAAAATTGAGAACTTAGAAAGAGTCATTGAAACCGAAAAATTAGATATTGCTGAAGAAAACTCTATTATAGATAAAATTGGGGAATTAGCAGAAGTAAAATATGATTTTCTATCAGAAAAGAAAAATTCTGAAATCTTTAAAATCGAACGAAAAATCCAGATCGTTAAAATCAATTTAAATAAAATCTACGAGCAATTAACAAAATGGTCAAATAAATCTCAAAATTATCATT
>Ga0315535_1001287_pt1 | contig 16800 bp, 14 predicted proteins | sample SalMarSW160220MG_2_FD_203092 | JGI IMG/M metagenome (GOLD analysis project Ga0315535, IMG submission 203092) | Salt marsh sediment microbial communities from the Plum Island Ecosystem LTER, Massachusetts, United States - Salt Marsh Sediment SW1602-20 ...
CATTGCGTTTGCTAATAATTTTACTAGTATTTTTATTCCTAATGGGCCCTCATGGTCTCATGTGGTTCCAATAGTTTTAATTCTTATCACGTTGATCGCTAGACCAAGAGGGTTATTTGGAAAGAAAGAGATTATGTAGAAAGAAGGGAGGTTATAAAAAAATGTTTAATAGAGCTTATAAAAAAATATTGCAGTTACCAGGGTATTTAAAAATCTGGATAAAATCATTTACTGGTGCTTTAACTGTTTTTTGTGTGATTGGACTTATTCTTTTACCATTTTCTTCCAACACTCCTTCTTTTCAAAATGTCATGTTACGTACTTTTACATATGCAATGATTTTCTCAATATTTGCAGCTAGTTGGGACTTTCTAGCAGGTATTGCCGGTCAGGTAAGTTTTGGACATACAATATTTCTTGGAGTTGCAGGGTATATTTGTGCAATCTTGGTTAAATTTCTTCTATTTCCGATTTGGATTTCTATTTTCATTGGAGCGTTTGGTGCAGTATTATTTGGTTTAATTATTGGAGTTCCTTGCTTAAGGTTAAAGGGACCCTACCTTGCGCTTGGTACTTTAGCATTTAGCTTAATCATTTTATTGATATTAATAATGGGATCGCTTTCAGAATTTTTATATGGAGGTGCTGGGATTCCAGCTTTGCCAAGATTATCAACAAATCCCACAATAGAATATTTATATGTATTAGCATTTATGGTAATTTCTTTTATTATTTTAATTCGCCTTAGTAAATCAAAATTCGGTACAATTCTAAAATCAATTAGGGACGATGACACTGGTTCTCGAGCTTCAGGTATTAATATAACCCGGTATAAACTTTATGCTTACATGATCAGTGGATTTTTTGCAGGTATAGCAGGTTCATTATATGCCTTCTATATAACAGCTGTAAATCCATCAGGTAATTTTGGGCTTGTTAATTCCTTCTTCGCTATTATTATGGCATCTTTAGGAGGAATTGCAACAATCTCTGGTTCAGCATTAGGCGCTTTCTTTTTCGTCTTTTTAGAATATATCTTAATCCAAGCAGGATTTGGTAATTGGGTTTATTTAATATTTGCGATAATTCTTATCATTGTGATTAGATTTGCTGAACACGGCTTATTAAAACCCATTCTTGAGAGATTAAAAGATCTATGGGATATTTTATTGGGAAGGTAATAATCAATTAAAAGAACAGGTAAGATAAAATGGGAGTAATTTTAGAAGTAAAAAACTTAACAAAAAAATTTTCTGGATTAACTGCGGTAAATGATATGAGTTTCGAAATTAATCGTGGCGAATTCGTTGGATTAATAGGTCCTAATGGGGCAGGAAAAACCACAATCTTTAATATGATATCTGGTTTTGAAAAACCCTCTTCAGGAACAATAAGATTTAATGGACAAGACATAACAGGCATGAAACCATTCAAAATCGTGAATTTAGGGTTAGTAAGAACGTTTCAATTGGTAAGATCGTTTAAATATTTGTCTATCCTTGACAATATTAATGTTTCTTGTTTATCACGAAGAGGTAAAAAAATTGCAAAAGAATATGGCATTGATGAATATTCTAGCACGATATTAGCTTCTGTTGGTCTTGTGGATAAAGCAAGGATACCACCAATCATTTTACCTCATGGAGATTTAAGAAAATTACAAATTGGTAAGGCATTAGGGACAAATCCCGAATTATTACTTCTCGATGAACCATTTAGTGGACTCTCTCATGAGGAGTCTGTTAGTATTACAAATTTAATTAATAGTTTACATTCAGATGGAGTAACTGTATTTGTTACAGGTCATGTTTTACGTGAATTGATGCATCTTGTTCCGAGAGTTATTGCTATGCATCAAGGTAAGTTTATAGCAGATGGATCTCCAAGAGATGTTGCAAATAATAAAATTGTATTAGAAGCATATTTAGGAAAAGGTGAAGGATTTGCTTGAAATAAAAAAGTTATATCATTATTATGAAAAGGCTAAAGCCCTTGAAGAAATAAATATGAAAGTAGAAGAAGGATCACTTGATGCTGTCATAGGACCTAATGGTGCTGGAAAATCTACCCTTTTGAAGGTAATTTCTGGATTAGAAGAACCAGATAGAGGCAAAATAGAATTTCTAGGAGAAAGAATTGATGGTATGAAACCACATAGAATTGCCAAAAAAGGAATTGCTCATTGTCCAGAGCGTAGGAGGCTTTTCCCCGATATGTCTGTTTTGGAAAACCTTGAAATGGGGGCTTACACGCTTAAAGATAAAAAAAAATATAATGAATTATTGAATTTCGTTTTTGAGGTTTTCCCTCGACTAAAAGAACGTTTAAAACAAAGAGCGGGAACTTTGAGTGGTGGTGAACAACAAATGTTAGCCATTGGAAGATCTATTATGGCTAATCCTAAATTACTCCTGCTTGATGAACCTTCTTTAGGATTAGCACCTAAAATTAAAAATTTTATTTTCGAAGTAATTAACAAGATAAAAAAGGAAGGTACGACCACTTTATTAATCGAACAAGATGCTGTATTAGCTATGAACGCTGCTGAAAATATTATTGTCCTCGAAGATGGAAAAATTGAGATGAGAGGTACAAAGGAACAATTGATAAAAGAACCCAGAATTAAAAAAGTATATTTAGGAATATAGGTGATCAAATTGTCAGCTTCTTTAGAACAGTTATTAAGGGATGCAAGGATAGATTTAGTATTATCCCGCATTGAAAAGGATCCAACAATTATAAGTGAAGTAATAAATCAAGTTGATAGCGAGATCAGATCTATTCGATTTAATTCAATTTTTGTTTTAGGTGAATTAGGAGAAAGAGTAGGTCTTCAAGCTGTTGAGAAATTGATAGATTATTTGAAAGATGATGATTGGAGTATACGACGAGAAGTAGCTAGAAGTTTAGGTAAGATTGGCCCAATTTCTAAAAATTCAATCCCCTCTTTAGCTAATCTTATTAATGATAAAGAAGATAGCATTCGTACTGCCTCGGTTATCACATTGGGTAAGATATGTGAGCCCTCCAAGGAATGTATCAATATTCTTAAAGTTGCTTTAAAAGATAAAAATGTTGAGGTTCGTACGGAAGCAGCTAAATCCCTTGGTCTTTTAGGTTCTGAAGCATATGAAATAATTCCAAATTTGATGGATAGTATGAGAGATCCAAATTGGACCGTAAGAACAGCATGTGCTATGGCAATAAGTGGAATTGGGAAGGGTACAATTAAAGCCATACCTACTTTAATTAATGCACTTAATGATAAGGATTGGAGAGTACGTTATAGAGTAATAAACACGCTTTCAGAAATTGGAGAACCAACAATTCCTTCTCTTATCGAAGTTCTAAACCATAAAAATAAATTAGTAAGGGAGGGTGCCCTTGAAAGCTTAGCAGGAATAAATGTATCTAGTCCGGAAATTTTGGAACGAATTTACGGTTTATTATCCGATAAAGAAGAAACAGTGCGTGGTAAAGCTGCTGATGCTCTTAGAACTATTGGAAAGGATGCAATTCCTTTTCTTCTTAAAGCTCTTGATAATTTAAATAACAAGATGAAGATTTTAATTATCTCTTCTATTGGGGGAATTGGTGAAGGAGCAAACGAAGTTATTCCTCAATTTTCTAAATTAATTGAAGATATGAATGCTAAAATACGATTAGAAGTAGCAAGAACATTAGGAAAAGTAGGGCAGGGAAATAAGGAAGTCCTAAATTCTCTCATTAAAGCTTTGAATGATAAAAAATCCGAAGTTAGAAGAGAAGCAGCACTCTCGTTAGGAAAGCATGGATCTCTTGCAGCTGATGCAATCCCTTCTCTAATTAATGCCCTAAAGGATAAAAATAAAGATGTTAGGTGGAGAACTACTGAAGCACTTGGGAAAATTAAAATTAATACTGAAGAAGTCATTTCTGCTTTAAAAAGCGCCATTCATGACGAATGTGATTATGTTTGCGAAGCAGCAGATTTAGCCATAGATGCCATTACTGGAAATGAATAATATTTTTCTCATTAATATACAAAAAATATTATAATTTACTATAAATTGATATACCTAATAAATATAAAATGTGATTTTAAAATGAGTCAAGATCCTTATGTAGAAAAACCATGGTTAAAGAATTATGATAAAGGAGTGCCTGCTCACATTGATTATCCAGAAATTAATGTTTATGAGTTCTTGGATGATTCAGCTGATAAATTTGGTGGTCGAACCGCGATTTGGTTTTTAAAGAATAAAATATCCTATAAAAAACTAAAAGAAATTGCAGAGAGATTAGCAACTGCGCTTGTAGAGTTAGGTGTAAAGAGAGGTGATGTCGTAGCTATCATGATCCCTAATTTTCCTCAATTTATTATGAGTTATTATGGAATTTTAAAAGCTGGAGCAATAGTCACGGCATGTAGTGTCCTCCATACTGAACATGAGTTAGCATACCAGTTAAACGATTCTGGAGCGGAAGTTATCATAGCTTGGGATAATCAAGTTGAAAAAATAAATAATATTCGTGATAGAACAAGATTAAGGCATGTAATTATTACAAATGTGTTCGATTATTCACCAATGGCACCTCGAAATCCTTCAGAAATCTCGGGAACTATTCAACTTCTAAATTTAGTGAACAATACTAAGCCTGATCCCCCAAAGTTTACAACTAACGCAAAGGAAGATATCGCATGTCTTCAATATACAGGAGGAACTACTGGATTACCTAAAGGTGCCATGTTAACACATTATAATCTTGTATCCAACTGTGTAGCTGTAGGAACATGGGCAAGTACAGAATTTAGAAGGGGTAAAGAAACAATTTTAACAAATTTACCCTTATTTCACATTTATGGGCAAACTGTTTGCATGAATCTTCATATTTATATGGGTTCTACTATCGCATTAAATCCAGATCCACGCGATCAGAAATCGTTGTTTGAAATAATAAAATCAACTAGTCCAACAATGTTTCCAGGTGTTCCAACAATGTATATGCGACTTCTTGAACGCGATGATCTTGAAGATTACGCGAAAGATATGAGATCAATACGCGTTTGTAATACTGGAGCCGCTCCAATGCCTCCAGAAGTAATGAAAGAATTTGAGGAGCGAACAGGAGGAATAATAATTGAGGGTTATGGGTTAACAGAATCTTCTCCAGTGGCATGTACGAATCCTTTTTTAGGGGAACGAAAAATTGGATCTGTCGGAATGCCAATACCCGATACGGAAATCAAACTTGTTAATATTGAAGATTATACGAAAATTGTTCCATTCGGAGAACCTGGGGAAATTATGATAAAAGGTCCACAAATAATGAAGGGTTATTGGAATAAACCAGAAGCTACCGAAAATCAAATCAAAGATGGGTGGTTATTAACTGGTGACATTGCTAAAATGGATGAAGATGGATATTTTTACATCGTGGATAGGAAGAAAGACATGATCGACGTATCGGGCTTTAAAGTATACCCTCGGGAGTTAGAGGATTGCCTATTTGAACACGAAGCAGTGGAAAATGCAGCAGTAATTGGAGTACCGGATCCAAATCTTCCCGGAAGCGAAAAAGTCAAAGCTTATATCGTTTTAAAAGACGGATATAAAGAAAGTGAAGAAATTGAAGCTGAAATAAAGGAATTTTGCCGAAAAACCGTAGCACCTTATAAGGTACCAAAATTCATAGAATTTCGTAAAGAACTTCCCGAAACTCTCGTAGGTAAGGTACTCCGTAAAGATTTAAAGGATATTGAAGCTCGACGCCGTGGAGAAGAAGTATAACTGGTTTATCTACTTTTTACTTTTAATTTTCAAATTTTTTTCCTAATAGTATTAAAATCATATTGTTGAGAAAATTTCAATGAATGAAGTTGAAATCATTAAATGTATTAGAAATTTTGTTGTAAATCACTCTGAAGATGATGATATTCATGGATTTTCTCATATACAAAGAGTGTATGATTTATGTGAAAAGATAGGTATAGAATTAAAAGCAAACATGCTAATTCTAAGAATTTCAGCGTTACTCCATGATATTGGACGAAATTTTGCAACTTCAACTTCCGCAAATAAAAATCATGCGATATTATCTGCTGAGATAAGTAAGGATTACTTAAGTTCTCAAATATCTGGTCTTTCTGAAGATGAAATAAATCAGATTGTTCACTGCATTCTTGCTCACTCATTTTCTAATAACATCAAACCTCTGACATTAGAAGCTAAAATATTGTCAGACGTTGATAAATTAGACGCTTTAGGTGCCATAGGGTTATATCGGACAATAGGATTCACCATTAAAAATAGAGGTGAAATAAAACAAGTAATCAGTCACTTAGAAAATAAAATTCTGAAGCTTATAAATTACTTTCACCTTGAAATTACAAGAGATATTGCAAAAGAACGAATTCAAATAATTCAAGATTTTTATAAGAAGATTATAAATTTAGATTAGATGATGGAACTTCTCGGAATTTAAAATCATTTCCTTTAAAGAATTGAAATTTTCTTTCGCCCCGAATATGAAGAAAATTTTATTCTTCATTGGGATGGTCGCTTGGAAACCCGCTTCCCACCAACTTTTTTTAAGTTTAATTTTTATTAGAACCTTATTTCCAAAATATCCATCGATGTTGACTTTTTCAAATTTCACATCTTGAAATCCTGGAATTTTATCTTTTCTTATTTCATATTCTGTTTTGCTCTTAAACATTTCAAAAGCTTCTTTTATCAAGCGATTATCATCTTCAATAAGTCTATCATATTCAATAATTATGAGACCGCAATCTTTTGGAAATCCTTTAGGTCCCTTTAGTTCATAGTCATAAGATAAGCTATTTTCGTATCCTGCAGCATGTTCAATTACTTCTGATTTGATTTCAAAATTTTTGTCAACTAAAGGTTTTAGATACTTGTATGCCCCTGGATGAGCAGTTTCAAGCGTGAGCTTTTTTGCACCTTGAAAAGATTTCTCTAAATTATCGCCCGCAAATAAATTACTTTGTTTCTGTTTATTAAGCTTGATTTCATTTTCACTTATAATCTTATTAAATACTGTAATTGGTGAATTTGCCAAGTACATCACTCTTTTTGGACTCTGTGAAATTTCCTTAGAGTGAATAAATCCCTTATCAGATAATCTCTCCATTATGGCATAAATTGTCGTTCTACCAATTTCTAATTCGGTTTTAATTCTACCCACTACTTCGCCACGCGGTCCTCTTTTTATCAATGATAAATATACTTTAGCTTCATCTTCGGAAATTCCAAAATTCATTAAATGAGTTATATATTCAGAATTTTCTGAGCATGTTTCTTCGTTTGATGTCATTAATTTCTCTTAATACTTTTAATTATGTAAAAATTATGTCAAGATCTCATGACAACATCCTTAGATTTAAATATGAAATTCATCTTTCTTAACTTAGCTACTAGATTCATTTAAATTTTTAATAAATATTGATGATAGGCTTGAATAAAGAGTTTAAATGAAATCTAAGAATAATTTAAGTGAATTAGTGAATTATTAATTACGAAAAAGTTAAAATAATTAAAAATATGTGAATAATATGAGTAAATCTAAAAACATGATATCCCCAAGAGTTCCAGAGGGAGAAGAAATGGAAGAACAAGAAGATTTATCACTTGAGGAAATTAACTCACAATTCAAATTAAGAATGAAGGAATACAGGAATTTTGTGAAATTTATATTGGGAGAACTCAAATTAAAGGATTATTCCAAAGTGCTTGAAATTGGACCTGGTCCCGCGTGGATTAGCATTATTTTAGTTCAAGAAAGTCCTACGATATCTTTGACGGGATTAGAAATATCAGAAGACATGATAAGAATTGCAAAACACAATGTTATTGATGAGAAAGTTGAAAATAAGATTGAATTCATTCACGGTAATGCAAAAGACATGTCCATGTTTGGCGATAATTTTTTTGATGCTGTTATCACACATGACAGCTTGCATCATTGGGAAGAACCAATATTAATTTTTAACGAGATAGCTAGAGTTCTTAAGCCTAATGGTGTTTTTTGCATAGCAGATGGGAGACGTGACTTAGAAATTGGCGCAAAAGTCATTTTTCACATTGTTAGACGATTTATTTCAAAACAAATGAGGTATTACTGGAAAACTTCAATTATGGCAGGCTATACGGAATCAGAAATACGAGAAATTCTTGATCAAACGAAATTATGTGGTAAATTCGAAATACAAACAGATCTTTTTGATATTAAAATCTATAATAAAAAAAAATGATTGTTTAACTATAATTCTAGACCTTCCACATCCCCCCGATAAATTTGGTTGAAGGTGGGGTGTGCTTTTTATCTTTTTTTATTCTTGCTTTTCAATTCCATTTCATTCTTGCATGGATCGTTAAGTATGGTTTGGAATTAAGCAAGAAATTGGAAAAAAGCATAAATATTCCCATTCTGCAATGGGATTAATCAACTAATCATATTTTAAAATTTTATATTTTCTTTCTTTTTATTATTTTAAATTTTGTATTATATTAAGCAGATACAGAAATTTTTGTTCAGAACCCCAAATTACATATACTCTGTTATCAAGTGGAATGGCTACTAATTTAGCTACGTTGATCCAATCTTTTCCGAGATTGTTAGCGTTTTCAGTATTCTCAATGAATTTTATGTTCAGTTCTGCTCCTAAGTAATTTTCTATTTTAGTTTCAACGATCTTAATTTCCTTTAAATCGGGAATCCCGTGTTCTTCTATTTTTTGCCTTAAACTCTCAGAATATAAACGTAATTTGACTCTGTCTAAGTTTTCTTCGTCTTTTATTAGACGATCATATTCAAAAATAACAATGCCACTATCTTTTTCGAAACCGATTATTTCTTGTATATTAAGATCAAAGGGTTTTTTCAAACCATTTGTATCAAGAGTATCAATTTTCCAGCCATTTTTATATCCTTCACCTAAAATGAGCTTGAAACCTTGTAATATTTTTATTTCTTCCTCTTTTTCTTCGATAATCTTATTTAACATATCAATTATAGGTCTAGCGGCATAATATTGTGCGCCTGTAGGAACTTTCGAGATTAATTCAACCCAATTCTTCTCAACCAGCCTATTAATTATACGGTATATGTGAGTTCTTTTAAGATCAAGCTCCTTGTCTAAATTACCTATTTTTTCTCCCTTATCACTTTTCCTCAGCAGGGCTAAATAGACCTTTGCCTCATCTTCGCTTATCCCAATCTGGTACATTACTAATTTTTCAAGAGCTCTTGATGTATTTGATAGAATTTTCGGAGTTAAATCAAAATTTTCAACCTCTTTCCCAAGAGCTTTTTCAGATTTAATATATGGTTCTTTTTTGTCAATATCAGAAAGAACTCTCGCAAGGTTAGTCACTGCTAACGGTAAAACATTGGTTACTCCCATTGGTAAATAACTCTCTTCTGATAGCTTGATCAGAATTTTTCTTTCAGCATCTTTAAATCCTACGATTCTCTCCTTGAAAATTGACTTATTTGTTTTATCTCGCTCTACTTTTACCGTTACAAGTAATTCATCCGTGTTTTGTAAAATTGAATACTTTTCTCCTGAAATGAATAACTCTCGTTTTTCTTCAAAACCCCATATCTCATTGAGATGAATTAGATCTTTACTAACATCCCAATTATCCGTAGAATAGACGATTTCATGATCTCCCTCAATAACAACTGTTGCGTTTATGTCTTTAACTGGTTTTAAATTGTTATTTATCGCATTTAAAATTCGTTCCATTCTATCCATTCACATTCTTATCATGTAATTAAAATAAAAAAAAATTTATTCTTTTTTTTTAACCTTATCCTTTAGTTCACGCATTAGATCTTTCCTTGATTCTAAATCTTTTAAATTTTGTATTGAGCTGAATCTATCTTTACTCATGAGATCTATATAATCGTTAAGAATTCCCTCAGGAAATTCAATGCAGGGATATCCATCGATAATTTTTATCCTGTTCATTAGTAATCCTCCATTCAGTTAAAAACATCTATGAATGACACTTGGACCCATTTCTTTATACTCCCTTCTCGTGATCCACATTCGTGAGAATGTTTTAAGTGATGATAGTATTGAGCCACCAATCCATACTGAATACATTCTCTCGGGAGGAGAGAGTATTCGAACATCGACCGAATCTGGTATTAATTCCTTGATTTCTTTACTCAATCTCTCTTTAATTCCAGGAAACATAGTTGATCCACCAGATAATACAATATTACTAAACAATTCTCGTCTTAAATCGACATCACATGCATTTATAGCATCAACTAGAACATCATCCAAAGGTTCTAATTCTTTTCCTAATACTGAAGGATTGAAAAAACATTCAGGAGCTAAAAACCTTTCTATCCCAACATTTATTACTTCTCCGTCAGGTAGCATGTAACTTTTTTCCATTCCGGCTATTTTCTTAGATAACATTAATTCTTTTTCTGGATCCATTGCAACGTAGCATAATTTTTCTTTTATATCCCTCACGATCTCTTTTTCAGCTGAAGAGGTAAAAGTATATCCTTTTTGTCGAAGTAATCTTTGTAGGTATTGGGTAATATCCCTTCCTGCAAGATCAATTCGTTCAATAGCGTGAGAAAGTGCAAATCCTTCAAATATTGGGACAACATGAGAAACACCATCCCCAATATCTAAAACGCATCCTGTTATTCGACCAGAAGCATAAAGAGATAAGATTGCCTGGGTTGCAACGTATAGCGCGGGAACATTAAAGGTTTCGAACATGATTTCCGCAATTTTTTCCCTATTTAATCGTGGATTTAATGGTGCCTCTGTTAAGAGGACTGGATGCTCTGAAGGATCCACTCTTAAATCACTATAAAACGTATAATGCCATATTCTTTCCATTAAAGTCCAATCATCAATTACACCGTGTTCAATTGGGAAACGCAATTTCATGAGACCTTTTAACTCCATTGCTTCTTCTCCAATGTACCATTCTCTTGAGTATTGTTTCACTTCCGGCATGATATGCCCATACTTGGGTTGACCTACTACGGTTGGAAATACTGAACGAGGTTGATCCTCTCCAGCAAAACCATTTTTTGAAATTCCCGTACCGTTATCCAAAACTAATGTCTTTCTACCAATAAAATCTTCATTGACTGACATATAAAACCCCTTTTATATAATAATTTTACAAATTTATTCAATTTTTTATTTTGTTTAAAATTGCAAATTTATTGTTAATAAACTCATAGTAAAACAGGTATTTAAATGTTGTCACAACTATGTCACCAAAATTGTGACAAAAACTTTTAGTTAATTATAGCGACAATGGAAGTTATTACAATAAATTTTAGAAAAAATTCGAAAATCTTAGATATGAGAAAAAAGTACATAAGCATTTCTTATGTTAGTCATGCATTATGATTAATTTTTAATTCTTATTCAGTAGCAATTCTCTAAATTTTAAATTTTCAAGAGATAAAATTCATTGATTATTCAAAAAGAAAAATCAACCGTTTTATATATGATGAAAACATTAACACAATTATTTCTAAGGGGATTTAAGTGATATTTATATTGGCTGATATAATGGTAAATGAGATTTTTTCCTTAATTTTGCTTCCAGCTTTAATTTTTTGTGCAAGAGTGATGGATGTAACACTCGGAACATTAAGAATAGTATTTATATCTCAAGGTAGAAAAAAATTGGCTCCAATTGTAGGATTCTTTGAAATTTTAATCTGGTTAGTAGCAATGGGACAAATATTTTCGAATTTAACCAATTTCATTTATTATCTTGCTTATGCGGGAGGGTTTGCAATGGGGAATTATGTTGGTTTAATTGTTGAAGGAAAGATCTCATTAGGATTATTGAGTCTGCAACTAATAATAAGAGAGAATTCAGAAAATTTAATTAACATTTTAAAAGAGCAAGGATATAGCATTACTACGCAGACTGCGGAAGGTCCAAATGGATTAGTTAAAATTGTACTTTTGGTAATAAAGAGGAAGCATCTACGTACTGTGCTAGAAATGATTCGAGCCAACAATCCTAAGGCTTTTATTTCAGTAGAACAAGTAAAATCAGTAAGTGGTGGAAATTTTCCAGCTACAAAAAGGTGGGATTTACTGAAAAGAAAAAAAGTAAAATAATCACATGAATAAATCAGATTTATCCTGCTCGGTTTTGTCTTTAATTGTTACCTTTTTGATTGCATTTAAAAAATCTTGATTTGAGATTGTATCCGAATTTCTTCTAATTGCACTCATGCCCGCTTCAGTACATATCCCTTTTATATTTGATCCTGCTCCTCCTTCAGTTAATTTAATAAACCTTTTTAAATCCAGGGGATTTTCGATATTTAGATTTTTGAAATGAATTTTAAAGATTGCTTCTCGTGCAGATTCATTAGGTAAGGGAAATTCAATGAATCGATCAAACCTTCCAGGTCGTAAAATTGCAGGATCAAGCGTATCAATTCTGTTAGTTGCTCCTATAAATTTGACATCTCCACGATTATCAAATCCATCAAGTTCACTCAACAATTGCATTAAGGTTCTATTTACCTCTCGATCACCAGATGTCGCATCTTCCATCCTGTTTGATCCAATAGCATCTAATTCATCTATGAATATAATTGAAGGAGCCTTTTTCTTTGCTAAAAGAAAAATCTCTCTAACTAAACGAGCACCCTCCCCAATAAACTTCTGAACTAATTCCGAACCAATCACTCGAATAAAAGTAGAATTTGTTTCATGAGCAACAGCTTTAGCTAATAAGGTTTTCCCTGTACCCGGAGGTCCATAAAAAAGTGCTCCTTTTGGAGGTTCAATGCCAATTTTTTTAAATAAATCAGGTTTCAATAGAGGCAATTCCACAGCCTCTCTAATCTCTTGAATTTGGTCTTCTAATCCACCCACATCTTGATAGGATATGTCAGGGGGAGCGTCTAATAGCTCCATTCCTTTAACATATGGATCAATTTCAGCTGGTAAAGTATCAATTATAGTGAATGATCGTTGATTTAAAGCGACATTAGTTCCAGGAATTAATTTGCTTTCTCTCACTTTTCGCAATGTCGTGGCAACATATTCCACGTTGGTAGATGCTCTTACAATAACTCGTTCTCCTTTATCGTCTAAAACATCAATAATTGTTCCCAATAATAGAGGATTTTCGACGAGACCTTCTATTTCCTTCTTACCTGATCGCAGATCTTCATTAACTTTGGAGATTTCAACTCTTATAAATTCAATATCGTTCTCGATAACTTTAATTAGGTTTTCAAGATGATGAATGTAAGCAATTACATGCTCTGGATCATCATCCTTTATCTTTCTCTCTTCATCTTCTGCAGACTGTATTTAATTATACACCCCGTTTAAATTAAAATCAAACCAAACCGAGCCGTTTTTCCGCCGTATTCAGAATTTTTTCTAACATTTCTTGATAGCTGAGACCACCAAATTTCGCCATTTTTGCCAGGTGACCATCCCAACACCATCCGCAATTGGGATTGACTTCAAGAAGCTTTGGATTTCCATCCTTATCCAATCTCCAATCAAATCTGACATAATCTCGACATTCCAACCTTTCGAATAATTTAATAGACCATCGTTCTATCGTATGCGTGACGTCATCAGGAATATTTGCTTGAATAGATTTAATGTTCCAATAAGGAGAATCAGGTTGCCACTTTGCTTCATATCCGCATATTTTGGGTAAATCTGGAGGAAGGCTAGAATAGTCTTCTTCGAGTATTGGCAGGATGAGATAATTATCCGGGGGGCAACCAATAATGCCAATCGTTAAATCCTTCCCAGTTAAAAATTGCTCAACTAATATTGGTTTATCATATCCAAATTTTTGTCTTATCTCTGTGATAGCATCTAATAACTGTTCTCCATCATTAACTACGCTTCTTTGGGTTATACCAAAACTGGAATCTCCTAAATTTGGCTTTACGATGGCAGGAAAATAGAGTGGTAGATCAATTACATTATCTTCAGGCTTAATAAACAACGCTTCTGCTACCGGAATTTCCAGTTCTTTCGCAATGCCTCTAATTAAGGATTTATCATAACAAAATGCCAAACTCTGAGGTCCCGAACCAGTATAAGGAATTTTAAGAATATCTAAAAGAGCAGGTACATGAAGCTCATTTCTAGCATCATTATAATATCCTTCATCGCAAAGATTAAAGACAAATGAGATATCATTTTTAAGAGTCATCAAATCCTGAATTAAAGTATCATGATTGTTCAAAAATGTAAAATTATACCCTTCTATATTTTTTAAAGCAGCTTTCAATTGATCGATGGTGTAAAAATCATCATCATCAAATTTTCGGAATGGTTTTAATATATCAGGTTTATTTGGGTCACCGAAGATAACTGTAACATTTCTTTTTGCTTGTTTTCCCCTTGTTTTTACTTCTGTCCAATCTTTTTTTACAATTGCACTCACTAATATTCTTCTTTCCATCATACCTAAATCTTGGTCGCGTTTTGAATCTGGTTTAATCGTTCCATGGAAGGTTATATCACTAAATCCCGCGTTTTTTAACAAATCAGAGATCATTTCTTCAGAATATAAACGTTCCGCATAGAATTGATCAACAAGTACACCGTTATTTGTATGAGTTATCACTTCCCGCGATATTAATCTCTGTTTATCTAAGGATAATGATCTTTCACGACAGACAAAGAGGGTCTTATCAATCCATTCCCACGATCTTGGCTGAAAGTTAGTTTTTAGATATTCACCATCAGTTATATCAATAAACACTTTTCCCCATGGCTGTAAAACCTTATAAATTTCTTTTAAAACCTTTAAATCATCGGAAATGGATTCAAAATAGCCAAAACTATTACCTAAAATTAGGACGGCTTTGAATGTATCTGGTTTATATGGTAATTTTCTTGCATCACCCTCTCGAAATCGACAATTGATTCCTTTTTTCCTTGAGGCTGATCTTGACTTTTTAATTAAGTATCGAGATCTATCTAAACCTTCAACATTTGTAAACCCTCTACTTGCCAATTCTAATGAATGGCGACCTTGTCCACAACATAGATCCAAAATAGAATCATCTGGTTTAATATTTAATAATTTTAAGAAATACTCGATTTCTTGGGATGTAATTCTATCATCTTCAACGACATCTCCATCAGTTTTTAAGTAGTAGGCATTAAAGATCTTATTCCACCAATCTTCTTTTACATACTCCTCTAAATTTGAGATTGGTCCTATACAAATAGGTTTATTAGTATTTTTACCAATATTGCTTAAATTTTTATTATTCATTCTTAATAATCAGTATAAATTGGTCTTAATTTTTTTTCGATAAAAATAATTATTGAATAAGATAATCCATGAGGTAAAATTAGCCATCTTATGATATATTCTCATAGATTGGAATATTTTTTAGAATAATTACTTTATAGTATTGATGTATAAATCAATTTGAATAGTTTATAAGTTTTTTTATTTTTTTATATAAGTAAGAATAAAAAGATGATTCCCATCTCTCTGATGTATTTTATAGAAGTATTATAGTGGGTTGCGGGTTAAATTAGATGTAGAAAATATTCTTCAAGTGAAGTTGTTAAAAGCCAAGGCTGAGAGATTTATTATATAGTATTTTTTAAGAGAACAAGTACTTGCCCGTTATTGATTTTCTATTGGCTATTATTTCTTGAGGAGTACCTACAGCAATGATTTCACCCCCGCCTAGGCCCCCTTCCGGTCCTAATTCGATAATGTAATCACAATATGTTAATATGTCAAGATCATGTTCAATAATAAGCACGCTATTTCCAGTTTCTACTAATCGTTCTAAAAGTTCCATTAATTTAACGGCATCGTAAAAAGATAGACCAACTGTAGGTTCATCCAAAATGTATAATGATTTAGTTTTTTTAGCGGTTCCAAGTTCTTTAGCAAGTTTTATTCTTTGAGCTTCGCCACCACTTAGAGTAGGAGAAGGCTGTCCTAGTGTAATGTATCCCATTCCAATATTTTCAAGAATTTTTAAGACGTTAGATATGCTATTTTCTGATTTAAATAATTTTAATGCTTCGGATACCGTCATATTTAATACATCTGCAATTGATTTATTTTTATATTTAACTTCCAATATTTCTGGTTTATATCTAAGACCAAGACATTCTTTGCACACAATATTAAAACTACTTAAAAATGACATCTTTAAATCTTGCTCTCCGGTACCCTTACAGGATGGACATCGACCCTTATCAGAATTGTACGAGAAATGACCCGCTACATATTTGCGATTTTTTGATTCAGCTAATTTTGAAAAAATATTCCTAATTTTATCCCAAATTCCTATATATGAAGCTGGTGTAGACGTTTTTACTCTAGAAATTGGTTTTTGGTTTACAACTATCACTTCATCTAGATTTTCCCATCCATACACCATACCGGAATAATCTGAGAGTTCATCACTATTTTCGTTCTCGTCGTTTTCACTATCTTCATTTTTCTTTTTATCTGCTCCTCGTTTGAAAAATGGTTGTAATAAGGGAACTAAGGTATCAAGTATTAGAGAACTTTTCCCAGATCCAGATACTCCTGCAATTCCTACCATCATACCTAAAGGTATCTTGACTTCGATATTCTTTAAATTGTTCGTTTTAGCATTCTTGATCGTAAGAAAGTCTGTTGAATCGTTAAAAATCTTTTTTGATTCATTCGGTTTTCGAGATATGGATAATTTTCCGCTAAGAAATTGTCCAGTATAGGAACTTTTTGTATTTTTTAAATCATTTAATGTTCCTTGGAAGACCACTTCACCGCCATT
>Ga0315535_1001288_pt1 | contig 16799 bp, 16 predicted proteins | sample SalMarSW160220MG_2_FD_203092 | JGI IMG/M metagenome (GOLD analysis project Ga0315535, IMG submission 203092) | Salt marsh sediment microbial communities from the Plum Island Ecosystem LTER, Massachusetts, United States - Salt Marsh Sediment SW1602-20 ...
CGAAGGAGGGTTCCTCTCCTTGGGCGTGACGGTCCAGTACGGCGACACTTCTCTCGACTCGTCACAGGGATCAAAGCTCAGCACCGACACACTACGGCGCGCACCTTGGACGCTTGACCTCAGATTGGTGGACAGAGTTTCGTGGCTTGTATTCGACGGATACAGGAATCCCTTCGACCACGCACCGGGGACACCATGAAGGCCGCATGGTTCCGGGTTCTCGTTCTACTCGGTCTGGCGCTGGCGGGCACTATCTCGACCACAACCCCGGTCAGTGCTGACAGTCGCTGCGACTGGCTGGGCGATCCAGAGTTGATCGCGCGATGTGAGGTCGGAGGCGGTGGCCTTGGTCACGGCGGCTTTCCGCCCGAGTGGCTGGAGTACGGCAAGGGATGGAAGGTCGAGAAGGTCCTGACTTGTCCTGACGGAACTCCGAGGGTCCTGCGTCTGCTCTACTGGCTCGACGGGGAGCTGTGGAACAGCCCTGTGCGCAACATCGACTTCGGGGTCTCGTTCGGGCCCGGTGATCTCGTGCCCTACGCGCCACGCCGCTCCGATGGCACCCCCGCGGTGTTCGGCGCCGACGGACTCGTGCCCGACGTTGCTTACTGCGTCTCCCCGCTGGACGGCGTCGACCTGGCCGCCGAGATCCTCCGGCGAGCACCCGAAGGGACCCCGGCTCGGAACCCGCTGACCGACGGGCTCACCGGCCTCGACACATGGCTCTGGTATGACGGCGGGACCGAGATCCCACCGTTCATTCTCACCGTCGACGATCCCGGCTCCGGGATCGGACTGGAGGTCGAAGCCTGGGCGAGACTCGAGACGTTTACATGGAACATGGGTGACGGCACCGTCGTGACCACCGCCACTCCCGGCTCCGACGCCGATCTCCCGCGTTCGGCGGCCGCCACCCACCGCTACGAACGCAAGGGCGACTACACAATCACCTTCACCGCCGCTTGGAACGGGACCTATCGATGGCGTCAGGTTCCCGGTGGCGCTTGGTCCGGCCCCATCCCGTTTGCCGGCAACCCGGCAACGATCTCGAGTTCCACCCCCTATCACGTGTCGGAGATCCGAGCGATCCTCCAACCGTAACCAACGTCGCGTTCCTCAGAACCACGTTTTCTGTCACACCCACCTGATACGTTCCAGGTATGAAGACGACAGATAGCCTCGAGCAGGAGCTGATCGGACTCGAACGGCACATCGGACGCGTGCGAGCACGCCAGATGGTCCTGCTTGCCGAACTGGATCGGGGCCAGGTGGCACTCGCCGACGGCTGCCGGAGCATGGTCGAGTGGACCGCCGGTCGCCTCGACGTCGCGCCCGAGACCGCATCGGCGCTCGTCCGCACCTCCCGCACCGCAGATCCCTCCGTGGAAGAGGCTCTCGCCGCAGGAGATGTCACCTTCGACAGAGCAGTGGAACTCACCCGCCTCTCAGCCATCCCTGCCCTCGACCCGATCGCAAGGTGGGCAGGGTTCGACATCGAGGGGCTCCGCAGGGAGCACGCGAGAGCACACCGACTCTCCCGACACCGCGAGATCGACGTGTTCCATGATCGCTACGTCGCCCTACAGCCCAACCTCGACGAGTCATCCTGGCGGCTCTGGGGCGAGCTTCCCGGGCCTGACGGCCGCATCGTTGAACGTGCCCTCGGTGAACGGGCAGACATGTTCCCCTCGCTCCCCGACGGAAGCCGGTCATCGATTGGACAGCGGAGAGCAGACGCTCTCGCGTCGATCGCACAGGACTCCCTCACAGGCACTGCCGGAGCCGACACCTCGACACCGCTCGTCACCGTCTTCGTCGATCTCGACGCCACCACTCGGACCATCACCGGTGCCACCCTCGACTCCGGCCCCACCATCGGACCGGGTGCTCTCGAAGAGATCCTCTGCAACGGCAGGATCGAGACCATCCTCACCCACGGCACCACCCCTCTTGCGGTCGGACGGCGTACAAGAGCGATCGCCCCCGCCTTGCGCCGAGCCATCCTACACAGAGACGGCGGCGGCTGCACCGCCGACGGGTGCACCTCCCGCCACCGCCTCGAAGTGCACCACATCGTGCCCGCCTCGGCAGGTGGACCAACCGACCCCGACAACCTCACAACGCTTTGCTGGTTCCACCACCACGTCGTCATCCACGGACTCGGGCACCGGATCGATCCCGACACTCCCCCACACCGCCGCCGGTTCCTCTCCCCCGACCGCCACGACCCACCCTGACAGCGGACAGCGGACAGCAAACCGCAAACAGCTGACGGCAGGCAGCCAACGGCCCGGCACCTCACTCGTTGCCCAATCCAGGATCTCACCGAGGATCGCGGCGCTGCCGCGCGCCCGCACATTTCACCCTGCACAGGGGCCCTGCGCTCGTAGCTTCGGGATCTGCACGAGGACAGTCCACACCCAAGCCGCCTCAACGGCTCGAACCTCTCACCGACGCATGGTGCCTGGATGCCGCCACGAAACCATGACGGCTACGACCCGCCGAACTCCTCAACCAGTCTGGTGTAGCCGTCCAGACGCGGAAGAACATCGTCCGCCCCCCGGGGTGGGATGCCGATCACGATCCGCGACACACCTGCCTCCACATACCGCTCGACATCAGCAGGTTCGACCTTCCCGGTGCTCACACTGAGCTCGAGGGAAGCTCGTCCCGCCGCGGCCGCGGCATGGTTGAGCGCATCGATGCCGGAGATCACACCGTGGCGGCCCGCGATCGGCATCCACCCGTCGCAGAACTCCACGAGGTCCGCGATCGTGCGCGGTCCCGCCGCCCCTCCCAGGATGATCGGCGGGTGCGGTTGCTGGACGGGTTTCGGCCACGCCCAACTCGGTTCGAGGTTCACATGCTCGCCCCCGAAGGAAGCGACGTCCTTGGTCCACAACTCCTTCATCGCGAGCACGTTCTCTCGGAGAATGGCTCGTCGTTGCAGGTAGGCGATGCCGTGATCGGCCATCTCCTCTTTGTTCCATCCATACCCGACGCCGAACAGCACACGACCATGCGAGACCACGTCGAGGGACGCGACCTGCTTGGCCAGCCAGATCGGATCCCTCTGGGCCACGAGGGTGATGCCCGTTCCGAGCTTCAATGTCGTCGTCGCGGTGGCCGCCGCGGTGAGCCCGACGAACTGGTCGAGGGTCCTCGAGTAGTACTCCGGGAGCGGTCTGGCGTTCTTGACCCCTCCCCATGGCGTGCGCCGGCTGACCGGGATGTGGCTGTGCTCGGGAAACCACAGTGACTCGAATCCACGAGCCTCGACCTCACGCGCCAGCTCGACCGGCTGGATCGCCTGATCAGTCGGAAACATCGAAATGCCGAACCGCATGGCTATCTTCCTTCGAGGAACCGGGCGAGGACGCCCGTGTAGTCGTGCGGCGCGTTCAGGTACGTGAAGTGGCCGGTGTGATGAAACGTGTGAACCTCTGCGCTCGGGTAGGTGCGTCGCAGCATCTCTCTCAGCTCTCTCGGTACGAGCGGATCGTTGTCCGATTCGATGATCAGGTGCGGCATCGAAGGCTCGGCAGGATCGAATGGGTCGATGACACACCGATACCTGGCGAGGAACTGCGCTTTCGACATCTGCCCGTAGGACTGCTCGAAGAGGTAGGCACGGACCAACGGCGACCCGCCGGCGGACGGGACCACCGATGTCGCTAGGTTGCGACGAAACCCGTACATGACAACCCGCTCTGGAAACAGCCTGCCGATCGCCGCGGTCCCGCCGTTTCGCGCTTCGATCAGGTCGTTCGGTGGGAACGTGTTCCCGAACACGGCACGATCGATCCTTCCACCGTCGGTCGTCACCAGGTACTGAGCCAGATAGCCACCCAGGGACGAGCCGATCGCCGAGAAACGGCCGACTTCCTCGGCGTCGAGGATGGCCATGATCCCTCTGCGAAGCCCCGCCAAGGTGGGAACGGCCGGGTAGGTGAATGACACGACCCTGAACCTGTCGGCGAGCACTTCGAGCTGCTGCCACCAGATGTCGTAGGCGCCACCCATCCCGTGAAGGAACACCAGTACTTCGTCGCCGGAACCGAACGAGACATACCGCCACATCTGATTGTCCACGCGAAGGCCTCGAAGTTTCCGCTCCCATCGGAACCGTGTGAGGGACGAGTACTCGGGAACATCGGCGTACAGCCGGTCTGGGGTATGACGTACCACGGTGCCGATGATAGGACCGTTTCAGAGGTCCTCGACACGTCGAGGCCTGGCGTCCTTGAGGAACCTGGACCTCGCTCGATCGGCGAGGAGACGTCCATCCGTCTGACAGGTCGCGCAGTAGTTCGTCTCGTTGTCTGCATATACGATCCGCTGCACGGGCGACCTGCACACCGGGCACGGTTCACCGAACTTACCGTGTACCGCCATCTCCGGATGAAACGCCGTGACCTTCGTCGGCCACCTGTCCCCCGCCTGAGCGAGGAGACGAGTCGTCCACTCGGAGAGAATCGCACGTGTGGCGCCATGCAGGCGCTCGATCTGCTCGGTGGTCAAGCGCTCTGTTCGTTGCAGCGGTGACAGGCGCGCCCGATGCAGGATCTCGTCCGAATAGGCGTTGCCGATCCCGCTGAACCACGACGGGTCCGTCAAGGCCCGCTTGAGGGTTCTGTTCTCTCCGGCGAGCACTCGACCAAACTGCTCCGGCGTCGCCGTCAGTGGGTCGATGCCGCCACGATTCAGCTCCTCCACTCCGCCGCGAAGGAGATGAAGCGACGCCCGCTTGGTTTTCGACGCCTCCGTGAGCACCAGCATCCCATTGGGGAACCCAAACGACGCGAGCCCCCGTGTGGTACCACCGGTTCGCCACTGGAGCCGGCCCGAGACCATGAGGTGGATAGCGACAAAGAGGCCGCCCTCCATCTCCCAAACGATGCGCTTCCCCATCCGGCTGACGGCAGCGACCCGCCTTCCCTCCAGTGTGGAGATCGGCGGGTCGTAGGTTCTCAACAGTGACGGTGAAGTGATTGAGACATGCTCGAGCGGTTCGCCAACGATGCGACATTCCAGCGCGTGGAGGTACACCTCGATATCGGGCAGCTCGGGCATGCCTCAAGGGTAGGCATGCCGGGTGATCGCTCACCCGGCACGACGGCTACTCTCCTCGTTCGAAGTCGTCCTCGAACGAAACGACCTTGCGTCGCGGCCTGTCGCCGCCACGGTTCCCGTCATCACTGCGGTTCCGATCCCCGCCACGGTTCCCGTCATCACTGCGGTTCCGATCCCCGCCACGGTTCCCGTCATCACTGCGGTTCCGATCCCCGCCACGGCTCCGGTCACCACCACGACCACGGTTCCGATCGCCGCCACGCCGATCATCCCTACGATCGTCACGACGCCCACCCGACCCGAGCTTGGCGTCCGGCTTCGGCTCGATCTCTCCGACGAGGTCCAGATTGACCTTGCCCATCCTGTCGACTTCCCGAACAACGACGGTCACCTTGTCTCCAAGGGCGAGGTAGTCCTCGACCCTGTCGACACGACGGTTCGCGTCGATCTTGGAGATGTGCAGCAGTCCGTCCCGTCCTGGCAGGATGTTGATGAAGGCGCCGAACTTGGTGATGTTGACGACCTCGCCCTCGTACTCCTTGCCGACCTCGGCCTCCGGAGGAAACGCCATCTGCAGGACACGCTCCTTCGCGGCGGCAAGGGCCTCCCCGTCCGGCGAACCGATTCTGACGATCCCCTCGTCGCCATCCTCCTCGATCTCGATCGAGGCACCGGTTTCCTCTTCGAGTTCCCGGATGTGCTTGCCCTTAGGTCCGATGATCTCACCGATCTTGTCCTTCGGGATCCGCACGGCCTCGATGCGGGGTGCCCACTGGTTGAGCTCCGTCCGCGGACCCTCGATGGCGGCATGCATCACGTCAAGGATCGCCAGCCGTGCATCCTTCGCCTGCTGGAGGGCGGCCGCGAGCACCTCCGACGGCAGCCCTTCGATCTTCGTGTCGAGCTGAAGGGCGGTGATCACATCTGCGGTACCTGCGACCTTGAAGTCCATGTCACCGAGCGCATCCTCCGCACCGATGATGTCGGTGAGTGTCACAAACTGGCCGTCCACGGAGATCAACCCCATCGCGATGCCGGCCACCGGCTCCGAGATCGGGACGCCGGCATCCATCAGCGACAGGCTCGATGCGCATACGGACGCCATCGACGTCGACCCGTTGGATGACAGCACCTCCGACACGAGACGCAGTGCGTACGGGAACTCGTCGCTGGTCGGAACAACCGGCAGTACCGCCTTCTCTGCGAGGGCGCCGTGGCCAATCTCTCGGCGCTTCGGACCGCGCATGAACCCGGCCTCGCCGGTCGAGAACGGCGGAAAGTTGTAGTGGTGCATGTACCGCTTGGACTCGTCGATGGCGAGGGTGTCGAGCATCTGCTCCATCCGCATCATGCCGAGAGTGGAGATGTTCAACACCTGCGTCTCGCCGCGTTGGAAGAGCCCCGAACCGTGTGTCCGGGACACAAGGCCGACCTCGGCCGACAGCGGCCGAATGTCCTTCGGGCCACGCCCATCCAGACGGACGCCTTCGTCCACGACACGACGGCGCATCAGCGTCTTCTCGATCTTCTTCAGCGCTCGTTTCGCTGCGGGCTGATCTTCTTCGGAAAGGTCGAGTTCTGCGAACACCTCTCCGGCGACGCGATCTTCGGCGGCCCCCCGCTCATGCTTGCCGGTGATCCTGATGACCTCGGCGAGCTTCGGCGTGGCGACCTGCTCCACCCTCGCATACAGCTCGTCGGAGTAATCGGAGACCGTTGGCCACTCGATCTGCGGCACCTCGACCTTGCCCACCAGTTCGAGCTGAAGATCGATGATCTCACCGATCGGTCCCTTCGCGGCTTCCAGACCGCTTGCGACGGTCTCCTCGTCCGATGCCGGCTGGCCGGCTGCGATCAGGCGCAGGCCGTTCTCGGTCGCGCCGGCCTCCACCATCATGATGTCGATCTCGCCGCTGGCATTCCTGCGACCGGCGACGGTCAGGTCGAAGACGCACTCTTCGAGTTCCTGATAGGTCGGGTTGACGATCCACTGGCCGTCTTTCAGACCCAAGATGACGCCACCAATAGGTCCTTCGAATGGGATACCGCTGATCATCAGCGCAACGGACGCACCGTTGAGAGAGATCATCTCGTAGGGGTTGACCCCGTCGACCGACAGGATCGTCGACACGACCTGCGTCTCACAACGGAACCCATCCCTGAACGAAGGGCGCAGTGGCCGGTCGATCAACCGGCAGGCGAGAATCGCTTGTTCGGTCGGTCGTCCTTCTCGACGGAAGAACGAGCCGGGAATCTTCCCGGCCGCATACATGCGCTCTTCGACGTCGACGGTGAGCGGGAAGAAATCGATTCCCTCCCGGAGTTTCTGGTTGGCGGTGGCGGTGACCAATACGGTGGTCTCACCGGTTGAAATGGTCACCGAGCCGTTCGCCTGTCCGGCGAGCTTGCCGGTTTCGATGACGACCTCACGGCCGCCAACGAGTCCGCGCACAGTACTAACGGGCACGCGTCTCTCCTTTTCCGAGGAGGCGGGCCAATTACCAGTGGTCATCCCCCTCGCACAGGGCTGGCAACTGACAACTGGTCTCACATCCCCACTTGTCATTCGTATCCCGTCGCCGGGATTCGGGGAGACCGTCCCCGACCGGCCGTTCCACGAACGGCAAAGGAGCGGCTACCGCCGCTCCTTGAAACCTACCGCCGCAATCCGAGGCGTGCGATGAGCGATCGGTATCGCTCAACATCCTGCGCACGCAGGTAGTTGAGGAGCCGTCGACGCTTCCCGACCAACATCAACAGACCTCTACGGCTGTGGTGATCATGCTTGTGCTCACGCAGATGCTCGGTCAAGTGATTGATCCGCTCAGTCAACAGCGCGACCTGAACCTCAGGGGAACCGGTGTCGCTGTCGTGCTGACCGTACTCTTCGATGATGGTCTTGGTGTCCTTCATTCACACACGCGCACAAATAGGGGGTACGTGGAACGCCCGAAGTGTAGCAGGTCTCGGCAAAGCCACTATCCCTCCAAGAGAGACCGGGCTCGTTCCACATCCCGCCCAATCTGCTCGACGAGTTCCTCCGGTCCTTCGAACCGTTGCTCATCACGGATCCACTCGATGAAGCGAAGCCGTATCTGTCTGCCATACAGATAGGGGACACCGTCGAGGACGAACGCCTCCACGACCCGCTCGGTGCCGCCGAACGTCGGTCGGACACCGATGTTGGCCACTGCGTGATACGAACGGTCGCCCACGTCGACCGTGACCGCATAGACGCCATCCGCCGGTATCAGCAGCCCGTCGGGAATGGCGAGATTCGCCGTCGGATACCCCAGCGTGCGTCCCCGTCCATCACCGGTGACGACGGTCCCCTCCAGTTCGTACGGCCTCCCCAGCGCATCCGCGGCGGCTCGCACGTTCCCCTCTCCGAGAGCGCCCCTGATCGCCGTCGACGAGACTGTGTCTCCGTCGCCTCGAAGGAGATCGATGGCGTCGACATCGAATCCGTACCGCCGACCCTCCTCGCGGAGAGTGTCGGCATCGCCTGATCGATCTACCCCAAACCGGAAATTGGACCCGATGACGACCAGCTTCGAGTGGAGCGTATCGACGAGGACACGCTCGATGAACTCCTCTGGGCGCATGCGACGGATATGCTCGAACGGCAGCACGCCCACCATATCCACACCGAGCTCACCGAGGATCTCGATTCGCCTCGCGACCGACGTGAGCATCTTCGGCGCTGCAGCCGGATTGACGACCGAGGCAGGATGGCGATCGAACGTGAGCACGACCGTTCTGTCGATACCGAGCCTTCGGGCTGTCTGCCCAAGATCCTCCAGAACCGCCCTGTGACCACGGTGCACTCCGTCGTACACGCCGATCGTCACCGCGGACGTGCCGCTCGAAGGCGGCCACAGGGTCGGATCACCGGACAGCACCTTCATGCCACGACTACCTCCGCTCCCCACAATTCCTTCCGTCTCGCATACACGGCAAGCAGCTGTCCCTCGGAGTCCACGAGCCGAGCAAGTGGAACGTCCGTGTCGAACGCGTCGATAGGGAACTGCGCTCCGTTCTCGATCGCTCTCGACATGTCCTCAGTCACGACTACTGCCGGGAGATGCGACAGACCTTCCGACATCGGGACGAGATGAGCTTCTGGACCGCCTGCGAGCTCGTCGAGCGTCCTCGCGTCATCGACAGTCATCGAACCGATCCTGATTCTTCGAAGCGTCGCGAGGTGAGCTCCTCCGCCGAGTGCTTGGCCGATGTCGGCGGCCAGACTTCGAACGTACGTGCCGCTGCCGCACCGCACGGTCAAGACCGCCTCCGGGTACGGGCCCGGTGCGAAGTCCACCACATCGATGTCGTACACCTCGACCATCCGCGCCGCCCGAGCGACGTCCTTGCCCTCGCGAGCCAGTTCATACAGCCTCGTCCCCCCGACGCGGATCGCGGAGACCATCGGCGGTGTCTGTGCGATGGTGCCGATGAAGCGATCGATCACCCGATGGAGTTCGGTCTCGTCGAACGACATCGGCTCACGGCTCAGGATCGAACCGTCCGCGTCCAACGAGTCGGTCGTCACCCCGAACGCCACTTTCGCCACATACTCCTTCTCTTCGCTTTGGATGAAGCGAAGCAGGCGTGTCGCCTTTCCGAGTCCGAGTACGAGCAACCCCGTAGCTGCCGGGTCCAGCGTGCCGGCGTGGCCAACCCTCTTCTGCCCGACGATGCCGCGCACTTTCGCAACGACATCGTGGGATGTCCACTGCGACGGCTTGTCGATCGCGAGGAAGCCGTTGATCACAGTCGGCCCTTGATTCCCTCGATGATCACCTTCGGGGGTCCGGGATGGGAGAAGCCGGCGGCGTTGTGGTGGCCACCGCCACCATATGACGAGGCGATCGCACCGACGTCTGCGCCTCCCCTCGAACGGAGGCTCACCTTGAACGTCCCATCTTCGGTCTCTTTGATCAGCACGGCCACTTCCGCCTCCCAGGCGAGACGGACCGTATCGATCAGCGAATCGGTGTCCTCCATCCCAACCACTCGGCGTTGGAGGTCTTCCTGAAACATCACCGACCAGACAATCGTCCCGTCGAGCTCGATACGCTCGAGCACGTCTCCTACGAGCTTGAGGAACCCGAATGGAACCCGCTCGTACATGTTCTGCCCGATGAGATCGGGCGACGCGCCCGCCTCCACCAGCTCGGCGGCGATACGCAGGGCCGATGGTGTGGTGTTCGAGTACTGGAAGCGTCCCGTATCCGTGACGACACCGGTGAGGAGAGCGTTGGCCACGGTCGCGTCGATCGGCCAGTCGAGTGCCTTGATCAGCCGGTAGACGATCTCGGCCGACGCGGCAGCACCCGGGTCGATCACATCGACGGTGCCAAAACCGGGATTGGAGACGTGATGGTCGATCACGATCAGGGTGCCGGCTCTCTCGACCGCTGCCCGGAGCGTTCCGAGGCGGTCTGGCGAGGCGGCGTCGACGCTCACCACGACGGGAGCCTCGCCGGGAAACTCCGCTGGCGGCACCAGGAGGTCGAGCGGGAGATAGTCGTAGATCGGCGACAGGACGAACGGTTCGGAGAACGAGACGATGCTGTCCACACCCGCGAGGCGGGCGGATGCTGCGAGACCGAGCGCAGACCCGATGGCGTCACCGTCGGGATGGAGGTGACAGACCACGGCGAGGCGGTCCACGTTCCCAAGAACGGCACGGGCGGCCTCGATCATGGCTCCTCCTCTGCGATCTCTCTCAACAGCTTCGACATCTTGATACCTTCCTCGATCCCCCGGTCGGCCATGAAGACAAGCGCCGGGGTGTACTTGAGACGAACCCTGTGTCCCACTTCGCCGCGGATGTGGCCGGTCGCGGCCTGGAGACCCTCGGCGCATGCCTCGTGCTGCTCCACAGAACCGAGCACCGAGTAGTAGACCCTGGCGGTATGAAGGTCCGGGCTCGTCTCGACGCCGGTGATCGTGACGAATCCGAGCCTGGGGTCCTTCAGACCGGCGACGATGTCTGCAATCTCGCGCAGCAGCATCGAGTCGACCCTTTGAAGACGAGGCGACCTGTTCATACGTCCTCAAGATAGGAGGTGACGACATCCAACACCTCTACGCTGTCGCGTCGCTCGAGGTGCCTCCTGATGGCGAGCGCTCGCCGTGTCAGATCCGCATGGCTGGACGCCACGAGCCCCACCCCGACCGTTGCCCGCTGCCACTGGTCCTGGAACCCCACTTCCGCGACCGACGCGCCAAACGTGGTTCGCAAATCGTCGATGAGCGGCCGGATGACGCCTCGTTTCGCCTTCAGGGAACGTACGGCGGGTACGCGAAGTTCGATGCGGAGTGCGGACGCGTGCATGTCACTGGCGAGCGACTTCCTTCAAGGCGTACGCCTCGATCACGTCGCCTTCCTTCACGTCGTTGAATCGTTCGAGACCTATGCCGCACTCGTACCCGGAGGCCACCCTGCGCACATCATCCTTGAACCGTCGGAGGGACTCGATCGCACCGTCGTACACGACGATGCCGTCTCGAAGCAGCCGGGCCTTGGCGCCCCTGACGATCTCGCCTTCGGTGACGTAGCTCCCGGCCACGGTGCCGGCGCGGGGAACCTTGAACACGGCCCTGACCTCGGCGGCCCCCAACACCTGCTCGATCTCCTCCGGGGCCAGCCGTCCGACGAGCATCTGCTCGATGTCGTCGAGCATCTCGTAGATGACACGGTACGTGCGAATCTCGATGCCCTGCTCCTCGGCTGCCCGCCGTGTCTTGCCGTCCGGTCGAACGTTGAAACCGACGATGACCGCACCCGTGACGTCGGCCAAGCTCACGTCATTCTCGGTGATCGCGCCAACGGCTCCATGCACAGTGACGATCTTGCCGCCCTCTCTGCCGATCTTGGCCAGGGCGTCCCTGATGGCTTCCAGCGAACCGTGGGCATCCGCCTTGATGATCACGCGCAGCTCCGCCTCGTCTTCGCTACGCAGTTGCTCGAGCAGTGCGGTGAGGCGCTCCTTCGCCGAAGGCACGACCGAGTCTGCCGCACGCCGCTCGTCTTCGACGTCTGACGCTCGCGTCCGAGCTTGGCGGTCGCTCTCTACGACTTCGAACTCGTCCCCGGCGGTGGGCACGGCCTCCCATCCCATGACCAGGACGGGCGTGCTGGGGGTAGCAGACTTCACCTGCGTGCCGGTCTCATCGAGCATCGCCCGGACTCTTCCCGACACGGAACCGGACAGGATGGCGTCACCCGGCCGGAGTGTGCCTCGCTGAACGATGACCGTTGCCACCGGTCCACGTCCCTTGTCGAGGTTCGATTCGATGATGGCGCCCGAGGCCGGTGCGTTCGGGTTGCCTCTGTACTCCTCGACTTCGGCGATGAGGTCGATCATCTCGAGCAGATGGTCGATGCCGATGCTCTGCTTGGCGGAGATCTCGACTGTCACGGTGTCCCCACCCAGTTCTTCGGCGACCAGCCCATGTTCGGTGAGTTGGGCTCGGACTCGGTCAGGATCTGCACCAGGAAGGTCGATCTTGTTGAGCGCGACGATGATGTTCACACCGGCCGCCTTCGCATGGCTGATCGCTTCTGCCGTCTGCGGCATGACGCCGTCCTCTGCAGCAACCACCAGCACGACGATATCGGTGACGTCGGCACCGCGGCGACGCATGGAGGTGAAGGCCTCGTGGCCGGGGGTGTCGATGAAGGTGATCTTCCTGCCGTTGCGGGACACCTGGTAGGCGCCGATGTGTTGCGTAATGCCGCCTGCTTCGCCGGCAACGACGTTGGCGGATCTGATCTTGTCCAGCAGCGTCGTCTTGCCGTGGTCGACGTGGCCCATCACGGTCACGACCGGGGGCCGGGATACGAGATCTGCCTCGTCATCCTCGGGTCGCACCACCGAGGCCTTCGGCTCGGCCGGCGCTACCGAGGCGGTTCGCACGGTGACTCCGAGCTCCTCTGCGATGAGTTCGATCGCGTCCTGCGGCATCGGCGACGAGGCGCTCGCCATCTCTCCCATCAGCAGCAGCGATTTGACGATCTCGCCGGCCGGTCGCCCTACCGCTTCGGCGAAGCCTGCGACGGTGACGCCTGGCAGGATCGTTACCTCGCGCGTCGGCTCTGCCGGCTCGAGTCCAGGCTCAGCCTCCGGCTCCAGAACAGGCTCCGGTTCGGGCTCTGCCTCTGGAACAGGCTCCGGCTCCTGTACGGGTTCGGATTCGCGAACGACCGGAGCGAAGGAGCCGATGATGCGAAGGGCATCGTCAGCCTCCACGCTCGAGGAAGCGGTTTTCACATCCACTCCAAGCTCGACGGCGCGCGCGAGCACAACCTTGGACTCCTCGCCAAGCTCCTTTGCCAGCTCGTAGATGCGTCGTTTCGCCATGGATCAGGCCTCACCGTCCTTGCTGTCGTCTTCGCTCGCCTCATCGGCCATCTCGATCACGGGGGACTCGTCCGTCTCCTCCGTTTCTTCTGCGGCCTCATCGACCGTTGTCTGTTCCGTCGCGTCGATCGCAACCGCCACTGCAGCTTCCTCGGCAGGCTCGCTCGCCTCAGGAGCTGACGCCTCGACCGGTTCGTCAGCCTTCTCCGGCTCGTCGATCGCGTCCCTGGCCAGTTCGGATCTGATGTCGATTCGGTAGCCTGTCAACTTCGCCGCAAGCCGGGCATTCTGACCCTCGCGACCGATGGCGAGCGACAGCTGATGTTCCGACACGATCACGATCGCAGACCGGTCATCCTCGTCGATGATGACGTCCTGTACCTTCGCCGGTCCGAGCGCCTCTGCGATGAATTGCCCTGTGTCGGCTCGCCACTGGACGACGTCGACCTTCTCGCCACGAAGCTCGTTCACGACCTGGCGGACCCTCCCGCCGCGTGCACCGACGCATGCGCCCTTGGGGTCCACGTTGGGATCGTTGGATGCCACGGCGATCTTCGTTCGGTGTCCCGGTTCGCGTGCGATGGCCCTGATCTCGACGGTTCCGTCGAGCAACTCCGGCACCTCGAGCATCAGGAGTTGCCGGACGAAGTCGGGATGACTCCGACTGACCACGATCTGAGGTCCCTTGGTTTCCCCACGCACCTCGATGATCAACCCCTTGACCCTGTTGCCCCGCTCCAAACGCTCGTACGGGATCCGTTCCGAACCCGGCATCAACGCCTCTGCGTCACCGAGATCGAGGATGGCGTACCGGTGATCGACCTGTTGAACGATACCGGTCACCAGGTCGCCTTCGCGCCCCTCATAGAGGTCGAAGACCTGTTCACGCTTCGCATCCCGCAAGCGCTGAGCGATGACCTGCTTCGCCGTTTGGGCCGCGATCCGACCGAAGTCGTCCGGTGTGTCTTCCCACTCTTTGACGACCTCTCCATCTTCGTTCAGCTCCTGCGCATACACGGTGATGTCCCCTGCGTTCGGATCGATCACAACTCGCGCTTCCTCGGCCGCGCCGGGGCTGCGCTTGTAAGCGGATACCAGCGCGTTGGCGAGCGCGTTCAGGATCGTCTCTACCGGCACGCCTCGCTCCTGTTCGAGCAGCTCAAGTGCCTCCATCACGGCGAAATCCATCTTCATCGGCTTGCCTCCTTGCGCTGCTTCCCCGGCTTCGCGCCGCGTTCCCACCGGAACACCGTCTTCGCCGACACGATCTCACTCAACGGAATGGTCACGACACGCTCGTCGCCGGCAACCACACAGGTGTTGTCGTCCGCCGCATCGAGTGTGCCGCGGACCGTCGTCGTGTCGCCGCTCTCGAGGCGAGACGTCACCACGACCTCCCGGCCGATCGACGCACGGAACTGCCCGGGCCGGCGCAGTCTGCGCTCGAGACCCGGCGATGACACCTCGAGCGTGTAGGGCCCGTCTACGTCACTCTGCCCGTCCATGAGACGCGAGATACCCGACGTGGCATCCGAGATTCGTCCTATGTCGACTCCGCCATCTGCGTCGACGAGGACACGCAGGACGCGCCCCGACCACTCGACATCGTCGAGTCTCAGACCCTCGGCGGCCAAATACCGGTCGAGGAGATCCCAAAGCGCGGTCTCGTTCATGGTTTCCTCGCAGGAAGAGGCGGGCAGGGCGCCCACCTCACTCACGCGTCCGTAGGTTTACCGGAGGGAGTATACCGCGCACGCAGAACCCGCCAACGGCCCCACCTGCGGGTTTTTCGGCTAGTACGCCTTGGCGAACACGGCCAGGTGTTCCCCGGGACCTCCGCAGAACACACACGGGGCGAGTTCGTCCGGCTGCTCGAACGGAATGTTGCGGATCGTCGCCTGGGTGCGGTGCTTGATCTGGGCCTCGCAATCGGGCGAGCCGCACCAGGCTGCATTGAAGAAGCCCCCCTCCTCCCTGACCCCCTCCTCGAGTTCCTCAAACGTAGACGGGTAGGACGTGTGCTCGTCCCTGAAGGCGCTCGCTCGATCGAACAGGGATTGCTGGATCGCGTCGACGAGATCGGTCACTGCCCTCGGGACTCCCTCGAGGGGCACCGACTGCTTGCTTCCTAGATCCCTTCTCACGAGCACGACGCTTCCTTCGGCGAGGTCGCGTGGCCCGATCTCCAACCGTATCGGGACCCCCCTCATCTCCCAGTCGTTGAATTTGAACCCCGGGGTGAGATCCTCACGATCGTCCATCGTCGCACGGATGCCCGCATCGTGCAGTGATCCGGTCACGTTCCATGCGGCTTCCACCACGGCATCGGTTTCCCCGATCGGCACGACGACCGCCTGGTATGGCGCCAGTCGCGGTGGCAGGATCAAGCCCTGGTCGTCTCCGTGCACCATCACGACCATTCCGACGAGCCGTGTGCTCGCACCCCACGACGTCTGGTGTGGGTACTGGAGTTCGTTGTTCCGATCCAGGTATCTCGTTTCGAACGCCCTGGCGAAGTTCTGCCCCAGGTAGTGGGATGTGCCCGCCTGAAGGGCCTTCAGGTCGCCCATCATCGCTTCGATGCTGGACGACTCGACTGCGCCGGCGAACCTCTCGGCATCTGTCTTGGTTCCGAGGATCACCGGTGTAGCCGCCCACTCTTCGGCGAATCGTGCGTAGACCTCGAGCATGAGTCTCGCCTCGTCCCTGGCCTCCTCCTCTGTTTCGTGGGCCGTGTGACCCTCCTGCCAGAGGAACTCGGTCGTGCGTAGGAACAGGCGAGTGCGCATCTCCCATCGAACGACGTTCGCCCACTGGTTGATCAGCAGGGGGAGATCCCTGTAGCTCTTGATCCACTTGGCGAACATCGCGTTGATGATCGTCTCTGACGTCGGCCGTACGACCAGGGGATCCTCGAGTTTCTTCCCCCCGCCATGGGTCACGATCGCCAGCTCCGGGGAGAAGCCTTCGACGTGCTCTGCTTCCCGCTCGATGAAAGAGTAAGGAATCAACAGCGGGAAGTACGCGTTCTGATGACCGGTCTCTTTGAACATGTCATCGAGCGCCTTCTGCATGTTTTCCCAGAGGGCGTAGCCGTAGGGGCGAATGACCATTGATCCACGCACCGGCGAGTAGTCGGCGAGTTCGGCACGTTGCACAACGTCGGTGTACCAGCGGCCGTAGTCCTCGCTCCTTGGGGTGACCTTCATCGTGTCAGGCCTCGTCCGGCCCCGCGATCTTGGCGACCGACTGTCGCCGTTCGGTCGCGTGATTGGCGTCGCCCTGGAGTTCGAACAGCTCCCGGGCTTCCGACGCTGCTTCGGTGGCGACCCCACCACCGGCGGCGGCGAGCCG
>Ga0315535_1001290_pt1 | contig 16774 bp, 18 predicted proteins | sample SalMarSW160220MG_2_FD_203092 | JGI IMG/M metagenome (GOLD analysis project Ga0315535, IMG submission 203092) | Salt marsh sediment microbial communities from the Plum Island Ecosystem LTER, Massachusetts, United States - Salt Marsh Sediment SW1602-20 ...
TGAAGCTCCGCCCTCCTAAGCTGGCGGTCGCATTCCGATAACGGCCATCATGCGCCCGGCCAGGGCGCCTTCCTTGCGATAAGAATAGAAAAGGTCCGTGCGGCAGGCCGTGCAGTAGTCCGCCACGTAAATCCCGCCGGCCGGGACGCCGGCGTGCTCCAATTGGTAGCGCACTGCGGCCGCCAGGTCGAGATGGACCTTCGAGAATGAGTCCTCCATCTGATGTCCCGGAGGTGCCTGGAGCGTGAAGAGGGTCTGGTAACGCAACGCCATGCGCAACTCTTCCGGCGTCGCAGCCACTTTTTGGAAGAACGTTTCGCCCGCCGGAAACGCCCCGCAGAAAGCATCGGCCACTTCTTCGCCCACCTCATAGCAGCACTTGCGGATGGACGGTCCGACAGCCGCCAGCAGATCCCGAGGGCGTGAACCGAACATCCGGCACATCTCGCCGACAGCTTTTTCGACAATGCGTTGCAGCGCGCCGCGCCAGCCGGCATGGACAGCGGCAACCGCGCAGCGTTCACGGTCAACCATCAGGACAGGCACGCAATCCGCCACGCGAATCTCCAGAAGCATCCCGGCATCGTCGGCGATAAGGGCATCGCCCGAGCGCACGCCCGTCGGCTGATCAACGTCCGGCACGGAATTTCCGGCCAGTTGATATTGGACAGCAGCGCTGCCGGCGCCGCACGAGGCGCGGTAAACAATCGCGGAATGCGTCTGGCGCAGCACGGCCAGGGGAAAGCGGCCGGTGCCCAGGGCCTGAAGAAACCGGCGGCCCTTTGGCCCGTTCCCGAGACTTCCTGGGTCTCCACCCAACGCGGAGTTCCGCCCGGCAGATTTCGGCGGCAGAGCTCCGCCCTTGCGCGTGCCAAATGCGTGGACCAGCCAGGGGATTTCCGCCAGCGCCCCGCACTCCAGCCAGGCACGGCCGTTTGAGGAAACGATTTTGAAGGCTTCAGCCGCCACGTTTCGACTATAGCATGCCCCGCCGAAGGGCCGTCTGATTGCCGGAAAGCCCCCGCTCAGAGGCACTCCAGGGCCCGGGCCGCTCCTTTGAAGATTGCGGCCCGTGGCGCCTGGACCACCGGTTTCTGCAGAATTGAATTCCAATCCCCGGTCTGTTAAGGTTAACAAAGACCTTGCGAAAATCCGGGCTGTGAAAGAACAAGAAGCGGCTGGCAAGGCCGCACCGGCGAGAGCAGCGAACCGGAAGATCGGCGCCACGGGCTCTTGCATTGAAAGCGCTGCTCGGTACGGAACAGGATGACGGTCGGCACAGGCATTGACATCGCTGAAACAGAGCGGATTGAACGCGCTCTGGAAAAGCATGGAGAGCGGTTCTCACATAAGATATTCACTCCCGCAGAAATTGCTTACTGCGAACGATTCAAGAACAGGGCAGAACGTTATGCCGCTCGCTTTGCCGCCAAAGAGGCGGCGTTCAAGGCGCTGGGGACCGGCTGGGCACGGGGTGTCCGCTGGCTGGATGTGGAAGTCGCGCATCACTCGAGCGGCAAGCCCGAGCTGCTGCTGACTGGACGCGCACGCGAAGTGGCAGACCAGCTGGGCGTCACGCACGCCGTCATGTCCATATCGCACGCAAACCGCTATGTTGTTGCGCAGGTGATCCTTGAATCGAATGGTTAGCCCGATTCCGGCATTCTGGCAGATACCGTCCGCTGGATTCTTCCTGACGGCCTTCCTGCTGGCGGCCCCGAATGCGCTGATGGCCGCCAAGGCCCCGCCGCCCCCTCAGATTCAGGAACTGGACAACAGTACGGCGGCCAAACTCCTGATTCATGTGGAAAAGCCGGATTATCCGTCCATCGCCAAGTTGAATTTCATCCGGGGAGCCGTCAAGCTGAAAGTCAAGGTCACATCGAAGGGACGGGTTTTTGATGTTCATGTGATTGAAGGTGAGCCCATCCTTGCGGCTGCAGCTTTCAAATCCGTCCGGAAGTGGAGGTATCGGCCGTATATCTCAGAGGAAGGGCCCACGCCCTTCAGCACCTACGTGACTGTAAAGTTTGACCTGCATCCGCACTCCCACAGAGGACAACTTCCCACAGGGGCAGACGATTATCTGGAAAAACAGGTGCGTCCGCCGGAAGTTATCAGCCAGCCTCAGCAGGACCTGTCTGCCGTTGGCATCCCGATGAAAGTGCTGGTTGGCTCCAAAGGAGAAGTGGTGGATGCAACATCTATGAAAGTCGGGGAACCGGAAATTGACCAGGCGCGGAAGAGCCTTCAGTCCTGGAAGTTCCGGCCGGCGCGATGGGGGTCGCTTGCGGTTCCCTGGTACGTCACGGTCACAGTTCCGCTTCCCTACGTGGCGCTGGACCAGACGGCAAATTCGGCAAAGCATTAACAAGTCACCCGAAAGACCCCTGAACTCGCGCGAGCGACAGGAAGGGTAGGACATTCTCATGGATCAATTCAAGATGGCGAAATGGGCTGCCTTTCTGGCCGCCGTCCTTCTCGTGATGCCGCAGGCCTGGGCCAGCTCGCGCAACCAGGCACTTTTCAAATATGTGGCCGGGACGGAATCCCTGCCCAGAGATTGCATGGGAAAACTTGAAGTCACCGAATCTCAGCTGGTGTTCCAATGCGCCGGAAAATCCCTGAGCGTACCCTACAGCGACATCACAAAAATGGAGTTCCTGCCCCGGGTGAGCAAGAAAATTCGAAAGATGAAACTTGCGTGGACCCTCAAACCCACATCCGCCCGCGGCAAGCATGAAGGCTTTTTCACCGTGATCTACCGCTCCAGCAGCGAAACGCACGCCATCATCCTGCGGGTCCGGAACGAAACGATGCGCCCCTACATGGCGGAAATCGACCTCAGAACAGGCCGTCCCATCGAGAGCAGGCAGGACTGAAGGCTCCCGGCCTTCTCGGCATTTGCCGGCTAATCCGAGCCCTGGTAGAAATAACCTCTGCGGGTGCGAATGTTCAGCTTCATATCTTTCCGGTTGACTTTGACCTCCAGGCGATGAAAGCCGGTTTCAGAAAGGTCATTGGGAACATAGGTGAGCAGGTACTGGCTGTGGATGTCTGCGGCAATCCGGCTCAGGTGGTTCTGAAGGGCGTGGGAAGACCACTGGGCATAAAAAACTCCTCCGGTGTATTGGGCGTAGGCCTCTGCGTCGTTGGAAAACACTTTTGACTCAGCGCCACGGATGGCGGGCCGAATGGCGCCCGTGGCCGGAACCGTAACCCCAAAAGCCCCCATGTTAGAGGTTGGAGTCGTCGGCCTTCCCGGCTGGGGCGGCACGGCCCCGCTGGCGTTCTCCGCAGATGTCGGCGGATTGAGGGGCTTCTTGTCGCGGATGAGGTAGGATTTGCTCAGGCTGAGGCCGAGGCCGTAAATTTCCACTTCTGCGGCTGAGGCCCGGCGAATAATCTCGTTCTTCGACGACTGGCTGCCGGAATCATAACCGCTCGAAAAAACAATGATCACCCGCCTTTCGCCTTTGGGCCGATGCTGAAGCAGGTTGATGCCCTGCATCAGGGCGTCGTTCATCCGGGCCTTGTTGCCGTCCGGCAGGAGACGTTGGAGGGTAGCGTCCAGCTCGGCGCCGGAGTTCGAAAAACCCTGGTCGACCTTGACATCCGACCCAAACGTAATCACGGCAGCTTCGCCCTTGGGCCCCAGCATCAACTCTGAAAAAAGTGGGGCAAGGTTCTTGATCTCACCCAGCAGAGGAGTCACCGAGTCACTATTCTGGATCAGGATGACAGCTGAGATATTGTGTGATTCGCGATTGAAACCGGTGATTTGCTGCGGCTTGCCGTTATCAAGAATTTCGAAGTCGTCCTTCTTCAGCTCAAAAACAAAATCCCCGGTGTGCTTGTCAATGACCGTAACGGGAGCCGTCACCAGGTTGGATTGGATCCGAATCTGGGGAACTGAGGGAATTTGCCTGGCGTCATCGTTCGCCTGCGGTACGCCTTTCGATGCCTTGCCAGGCGTCGGCTGGCTGGCGCCACTCTGCGCCACTGCAATCGAGGCAAAGGCAGCAGACAGAATGCACACACTGACAACACGTCCACACACACATTCAAGACGACTTCTACTTTTTCCCATTCGACTCATCATCCCTCATTGAATATGATGTCTCGGGGATCGAGGGGGTTACCCCTATTCCCGGACTCAACAGCAGCAGGGAAAAGAACACTCATCCGGCCAGCCGCTGCCGCAGGGCTTCATAAAGAACTATCCCCGTGGCCACGGAAACATTCAGGGATTCCACCTGGCCCCGCAAGGGAATCCCGGCAAGCTGGTCGCACCCTTCACGGACCAGCCGGTGAAGGCCATGGCCCTCACCGCCCATCACCAGCGCGCAGGGCTGGGTGTAATCCATTTCAAGGTACGATTTTTCCGCCCCCGCTTCAATCCCATAAATCCACAGCCCCCGCTCCTTCATTTCCGCCAGCGCCCGGACAAGGTTCTTGACGCGGGCGATCTGCGCATGTTCCAGCGCTCCCGCAGCCGTTCGAGCCACCGCAGGCGACAAGCCCGCTGCTCGGCGTTCAGCTATCACGACACCATTGGCTCCGCCCCCCACCGAAGTTCGCACAATCGCCCCCAGGTTGGCGGGGTCCTCAACGCCGTCCAGAACCAGCAGCAACGCCGGGCTCTGGCTTGCGATCACGGTGTTCATATCCTGGTAGGACCTGGAAGAACAAACGGCAACCACGTCCTGGTGACGGCCCGCCTGAGCCAGCCGATCCAAGGCCCGCCTCGGGGCAAAGCGGAGGGGAATACTACGGGCCCTGCACTGGTTCAAAACCTCCTGCAGGCGCCTGCCGCTTGCGCCCTCGCGAACCAGGACGTGATCAATGGTCCGCGAACCGATCGCCTCCGTGACGGCATTGATGCCGTAGAGCACATCGGACGAATCTGAAATCCGCTTTCTGTTCATGGGCCGCTGAATCAACACCCGCAAGCTCGCGGCAGCCAGGGAACCCCGATATCTGCCCTGGCAGCACTTATCCACAGAAAAAAAGGTGGGCGGTGTTCGAAAATTCCCGCATGCGGTCGGCAACACTCTTGATGGGCGGGTCCAGCCGGAGCTGTGCCCCCTTCTCAAAAATCGGAACCAGCTTTTCCAGTTCAGGGCCGGAATCGACCGCCGTCAAAGCAATACGCACGGGATGAAACAACTCCTTCCCTTTCTTCGCGGTCTCCTTCTGAACTTCCTTGAGGATCTCCCGGAACCGGGGATAGGTCAGTTCCTGCTCCTCAAGAATCTTGGAGACAACCCGCTTCAGGACCTGGCGCGTGGACGCGTTGTCCGGCGATTCCACGGTGCCCAGCAGTTCTGCGGCTTTTCGGACGTCATACTCAAAAATCAGCCGGACCGCGTCCGGAAGCTGGCTGAGATAATCAATCTTATTGACCGCGGCGTCGACAACAAGTTCAAGCCATTCCATGACCGGCGCAGATAGAGGCTCCTTTATCAGCCCGGCCTCAACGAGGAAAGGGACCGCCATCTCCGCCAGCTTCGACATCGGCAGCTGTTTCAGGTAATGCCGATTCAGCCAGTTCAGTTTCTCCTGGTCAAACACCGCGGCGCTCTTGATGATGTGGTCCAGAGAAAACTGCGCGACAAGCTCTTCCGTGCTGAGGATTTCGGTCTTCCCGTCCGCGGGTGACCATCCCAGCAGCGTCAGGTAATTGCGCAACGCTTCAGGAAGAATGCCCAGACCCCGAAAGCTTTCCAGCGAGGTCGCACCGTGGCGCTTGGACAGCCGCGCGCGGTCGCCGCCCAGGATGGTGGAAAGATGGGCAAACTGCGGCGGTTGCCATCCAAAGGCCCGATAGAGCGCAAGCTGGCGGGGTGTGTTGGAAATGTGATCGTCGCCGCGAATCACATGTGTGATGTTCATCAGGTGGTCGTCCACCACCACGGCAAAGTTATAGGCCGGAGACCCTCCCGAACGCACCAGGATGGGGTCTCCAATCACCTCAGCGGAAAAACGGGTCTCTCCGTGCACAAGATCTTCCCAGGCAAAAGCCCAGTCAATAATCTTCAGCCGTATGGCAGCAGGCTCGCCGGCCGCAACTCTGCCCGCCGCATCCTCCTTCGGAATCATCCGGCACCGACCGGAGTATTGCGGCTGGCGCCCGGCCCCGAGCGCCAGTCGACGCTCGTCTTCAAGCTGTTCGGGCGAACAAAAGCAGAAATAAGCGTGTCCTCGCTCAATCAGTTCCAGCGAATGCTTCCTGTAGACTTCCTGACGCTGTGACTGTCGATAGGGACCGAACGGGCCCCCACAGTCAGGCCCTTCGTCCCAGCCCAGGCCGAACCATTTCAGGTCCTCCAGTAGCTGCGTTTCGTAGCGCTGCTCCGACCTCTCCATGTCCGTATCTTCAATGCGAAGAACAAAAGTTCCCTTGTGATGGCGAGCGAACAACCAGTTGAACAATGCCGTGCGGGCGTTGCCTACGTGGACATAACCCGTTGGGCTGGGCGCAAATCGAACTCGTATTTTTTCTGTTCCCATTGAATTGAAGCCTTCCTTCGAAAACTAACATACGGACGCAGACCTGTACAGCCTGCGGGTAGATCAAGGCTCTCGCGCGGGGTCCTGCGACCTTGTGAAACGAGTCCTATGGTTCCTGTCGTCAGGCACACGTTACTGTTTGCCAAATATTGACCAAATAGTATGGATTGACACATTAGGCCCTTTAGGGCATTGTTAACATGCCTTTAAATTCCGTACGAGGGGAGGGGACCAACCGTGCGAGAAGAAAACGAACCATTTACCGTTAAATTGGTAAACGGGCGTCTTCCACTTTGCTCGACGTTGCTGACGGAATCATCAGAAGAAAAGACTCGCCATCCGGCGATTGTTTTTGCACTTTCAGAAACAGGCGGGAAATTCAGCTCACGGAAGAGAGTATCTCCAGGTGAAGCGGTGGGTATCATCCTGCATCCAGATCTTCGGTACGCAATCCGCGGCCGTGTGACCTGGACGCGCCAGATGAGGGATGATGTCAACGTCAATTTCGGCGTTGTCTTTGAAGAAAAGGTTCCGGAATCCCTGTGGGAAATCCTTGGGGAAACCGTAGCAGCATAGGGTTTTAATAGCGGTCGTTCCTGACCAGCATTCCTGGCATAGTTGCGATAGTCTGTGGGGGGCGGGGTTGTCTTGCAGCACGTATTCCTGTAAACGCAGGAATGTGTGTATCCGCATCGAAAGCTCAGCAAAGAGCCTGCGTTCTTTTCGAAAGTCTGCTGGTGTGTTTCCTTTCCCGACCCCGCCATGCGGGGCTGGGCTGCATTGCTGATTGCACATTCTCCTTTCCCCTTCAACCTGCCATGCGGTAACCTTACAACTTATCTTAAATGTCACCTTCGGCAGGCGATAGCGGGGTTTGGGCAGGTAGGCAGAGAACAGCACGGCGGGATGAAGTGTAAATCCGGTCAAAGAACCGAGGGCCACGTTCAGAAGCCTCCGCGCCGTTCCCAAGCGGCCTTCCAAAAGCCAAATCTGAAATGCAGGCCAACCTTCTTTGCAGCCGCAAAACAAAGGGCAGGCCAAAGAAGGACCCCTCTGAGAAGGTCTATTCCGGGTAAAGGAGTTTCATGTAATGGCGGGATTGAGGTTTCACACTCTACTCTGCATCCTGCTGCTGGCCGGGTTCCTGCCTGGGGCTCTCATTGCCCGCCCCGAAAACGGCGGCCCTGAAGCCCATGCGCTTTTGTTTGTAGAAGTGCATCTCACCAACCCCATAAAATTTTCGCGCCTGAAAACGGGTGACGTGCTGCAGGGAGAAGTGGCCCGGAACGTTTTTTCGGGATACCACCTGATGATTCCCGTAGGCAGCCGAGTGTCCTTAAGGGTTTCCGGCATGAAACTGCGGCGAAAGGAATCCAGCGACAAATGGCCGTGGCCCGCAGAGCACTTCCGGTCAAAGTCTGAGAAATTCCCAACCTTCGATCTGCTGACTACTTCCCTGCCCGTCGGCACCAACGCCAGTTTCCCCGTGTCCCTTGTCACCGCCTATGACGAAATCCACCTTACAGCGAGGACGGCAAAAGGCGGGAAATCCGGAGACCGATCGCGGCCTCCTTCAGCGGGTGAGATTCATGATAAGGCAGGCAAACAGCCACCGGGATCCAGGCTTGAACTGGTGGTTGAAGCGTATCCTCCGACCGGCGGAATCTCCACAACGGCTGCCGCAGACTTCGCTACCGACAACGGTCCTCCACCGGGAATTGAGGCTCTGGCAGCCGGAACAGAAACGAAACTGGCACTGGTGGACAGGTTGAGCGCTTCCAGGAGCCGGCCGGGTGACCCCTTCAAAGCCATACTGGCGGAGCCTCTGCGTCTGAGTTCCGGCGAAATAGTTCCTGAAGGAACTCTGTTCGAAGGGCGTGTTGGGAAGAGCACTCCCCCGCGATGGCTGAGCCGCTCGGGGTCGCTTTACCTGACGTTCAACCGGCTGGTCCTGCCCACGGGAGCAATCATTCCCATCGCAGCATCCATTGTGGGGATGGAGACGAACCGGAATACCCGGATGAAGGTGGATTCGGAAGGCGGATTGAGCGGCGGAAGTCCGGGCAAGAAACGTCTTCTAGTTGATGTTGGAGTCGGCTTCGGGATCTCCAAGGTGGCCGATGATGGTTTCCAGCTGATTGCAGAAGCGCTGATCTCAACCGCAACCGACGCGTCAACCGCCGGCACCGCCCGGCTGATTGGAATGGCCGTTGGAGGCCTGTTCTTCATCAAGAGGCACGGTCGTGACGTCGTCCTGCCACCCTACACCATGCTGAGCGTCCGGTTTGACCGCCCGCCATCGTTGCGCACGCCCGAAAAGCAGTATCAGCGCAAGCGATAACGACCACGCGGCTGAAGTGTAATGTGCTGTCCTCAGGACTGGGTGGTCTGCTGCAAATCCGGCAGCCAGGCGGAAAAGTGATTCAGGCTGGGATGGTGGGTGCGGTCCACTTCAAGCGGCGTAATGGAAACCTCGTGCGCAAAGATGGCTGCGTAATCGGAATCCGGCTCAACCCTGCGGTGCGGCAGCGTCTCATCCAGCCAGTAGTAGGACCTTCCGCGCGGGTCTTTTTTTTCACAAACCAGATTCTGTGAAATCTTCTGGCTCTGGCGGGTCACCCGCACACCGCGAATCTCGTGCTTTGGAACATTCACGTTCAGGGCGATGCCCGGCGGAAGCCCTTCCTTCAGAATCTTCTCCGCCAGTTGAAACGCCACTCCGCACGCCCCGCTGAAGTCCTCCTGGTTGCGGCCGACGAGCGAGATGGCGAACGATGGAACGCCGTGCAGCACCGCTTCCTGAGCGGCCGCCACGGTCCCGGAATAAATCAGGTTCTCTCCGAGGTTTCCTCCCGGATTGATGCCGGAAACCACCAGATCCGGCTTCTCCGGAAGCAACTGATAGAGCGCAAGAATCACCGTATCCGCCGGGGTGCCGCCCACGGCGAAGTGGTGGTCATCCAGCGTCTTCACGCGCAACGGCTGGTGCAGGGTGAGAGCCTGGCTGGAGCCGCTTCGCTCACTGTCCGGGGCGACAACCGTTATATCACCCAGCGGGCTCAGGGCGTCTTCGAGTGCTCGGAGCCCGGCGGCGCCAATGCCGTCATCGTTCGTCAGCAGGATTCTCTTGTTTTCCATGGATGGTTATGGGAAGCATGCCCGGGGAAGGTTTGCCCAAACTCAGGGTTCGTGCTTCGCGTTAAGACTTAAAAAGTCTAGCACGATTTTCGATTTGCCGCCTCATCCCGGGCCCCCTATTCCCCGGCGGAAGGCCACTAGGTGTATAGAGGCAAAAGAACAAGTGAAAGGAAGAGGTAGCGAGATACACGAGCAACGCTGGTGATGACAGGATGTGGCTCCTGGCGACGAAGGGGAAACATGGCCTATTTTCACCCCTTCTTCCCCCGCCAAACAGCCTGCCAGAATCCTTTGGATGTAAGGCATGCGCCGCGACTGCCGGCATTCGAACACACTGATTCTTCCCTCGCGCCAACTTTAAATTCCGGTCTTCGCCTTCCCCGGTGGATCATGGAGCGGGCGGGGCCTGTGTTCTTCTGACTGGAAACTCCCGGCTGTTCCCCATATAATCCTGCGCATGACACAAGACTCGAAGACAGCAAATGCCAGCACACGTTTTCTACTGACCGGGGCCAAAGGGTTTATTGGCTCATGGATTGTTCGCAAGCTGATTGAGCGCGGTGATACGCCGTGGATTTATGATCTCGACACGAAAGCCCATCGTTTGCAGCAGCTTTTAACTGAGGAACAAAGGGAAAAAATCCACTTCATCGAGGGAGACATTACCGACTTCGACGCTCTGGACCGCGCGGTTGCGGAAAACGGAATTACCCACCTCCTCCACCTGGCTGCGCTCCAGGTCCCGGCCTGCGCCGCCAACCCGCGGGTAGGGGCGCGTGTCAACATCCTTGGAACCGTGAATACGTTCGAAGTCGTGCGCAAGCGGCGCGACCAGATCAAGCGCATTGTCTATGCGAGTTCGGTGGCCGTTTTCGGTCCTGAGGAATTTTACGGACATGGCAAAGTGCCGGAAGGCGCGCCCCTGCAGCCCAACACCCATTACGGAGTGTTCAAGCAGGCCAACGAAGGCAACGCCCGCGTCTATTACCTGAGCGACGGCATCTCCAGCGCCGGCCTGCGACCGGGCACTGTCTACGGCGTGGGCCGGGACCAGGGAATCACCTCGGGGCCCACCAAGGCCATCAAGGCCACCGTGGTTGGACAGCCTTATACCATCCGCTTTACGGGCGGCTTTGACATGCAATACGCCCAGGACACGGCGGAAATCTTTCTGCGTTGCGCGGAGGTTCCCATCGAGGGCGCGAAAACCTACACCCTGCGGGGCGCCGTGATCCAGATGGACGAGTTTCTCGCCACGCTGAACCGCCTGCTCCCCGAATCCCGGAGCCTGATCCGCGCCGAGGGGAAACCTATCCCGATTGCCTATAACTTTGACGACAGCGCCCTGCGGCGCGATATCGGCGAGATCCCGCGGACGCCTCTCGAAGACGGCATCCGTGAAACGGCGGAGATTTTTGAACGCCTCCGCGAAGAGGGCAAAATCGATACAAACGACCTTGAAGCGTGAGGTGGAGATGAAGGCTGCCGTCTTGCAGGATGTTGAAACACTGGTGGTCAAGCAGGTGCCGGATCCGGTGCTTGCGCCCAACGAGGTGATGCTGCGGGTGAAGGCGGTGGGCGTCTGCGGCACCGATCTTCACATTTATCGAGGGCATGGAAATTACAATCTTGATGCCCAGGGAAGGCATATCCCGCTCACGGAGCAGCCCCTGATACTCGGGCACGAGTTCAGCGGCGAAATCGTGGAAGTCGGCAAGGAGGTCACCGACCTGAAGGTGGGCGACCGGGTCCTCTGCGATCAAGGCGTCAATTGTGTCAGCCGCGGCACCGAACCCCTTTGCCCTTACTGTGCCACGGGAGATTCGCACCAATGCGAAAACTACGGGGAACACGGCATTACGGGGTTGCAGGGGGCCCTGGCGGAATATATTGCCATGCCTGCGGCCAATTGCCTGTCGCTGCCTCCTGACATGCCCCTGGACCTGGCGGCGCTGGTTGAGCCGGTGGGATGCGTCCTGCACGCCAGCCATCAGGTTCGTCACACCAACGCGCGCTATTCCCTGTATGGTGATGAGCACATCAGGAACGTCCTGATCTGCGGGGCGGGACCGGCCGGCATTTACTTTCTGCAACACCTGCGAAACGTCCTGCACTTTGAAGGCCTCATCCTGGTCAGCGATGTTCGTGAAATTAATCTTGATCTGGTCCGGAAATTCGGAGGGACGCCTGTCAATGTGGCGCGGCAGAATTTGCGCGAAGCCGTCCAGGAATTGACCCATGGCGAAAAGATTCATTACCTCATCGAGGCCTGCGGAAACTCAATTATTTTTGAGCAGATGCCAAGCCTGATTCGCAAGCAGGCCACCGTCCTGCTCTACGGCCACGGACACCAGGGGCGTGACATCAGCCTGCTGGGAAACATTCTGTTCCTGGAACCGGTCCTCGTCGCGGCGGTTGGCGCCTCCGGTGGGTTCGACCCCGACGGGCGGCCCACAACCTACCGGCGGGCGCGTGAACTGGTGAACTCACGCACCATCCAGGTGTCGCCGCTGGTCACCCATCGCTATCCCGCTCTTGAGGACGTCCCTCGCGCTTTCGAGCAGGACTTCAAGCGCGAGGATTACATCAAGGGAATTCTGACCCTCGAATAGCACGGTGTGGGCTGGGGCATACGCCCAAACGCGCGGTTCAGGGCAGGGCCGCCGTTCCATCCAAGGCGGGCCGGGCAAGAGACGGCTGGGAAGTAAATTCGCGAAGAAGAAGGAACTCCATGAGCGCGTGGTTGGGTTTCTCGTTGGTCGTCATCGGCGGAATCATGCAGGGGACTTACTTTCTGGGCCTCAAGTACGTCAGCCCGTGGAAATGGGAAAACATCTGGGCGCTTTACGCGGTCTTTTCACTGATTGTGCTGCCGGTCGGGCTGGCGCTTGCCACGGTCCCGCATCTCTCAGAAATGCTGGGACGCGCTCCCGCTTCGGCGCTGGCGATGGTCTTTCTCTACGGCGCCGGATGGGGAATCGGATCGGTTCTGGCGGGGCTGGGCGTCGACAAAATGGGCATGGCGATGGGAGTTGCCGTGCTGATCGGGGTAACGGCAGCCATCGGCACCTTTGTGCCGCTGGTGGTGAATACTCCTCAACTGATCTTTACGGCCAAAGGGCTGCTCGTCATCCTCGCCGTGGCCGCGCTGCTTCTGGGAGTCGGGCTGGCCGCTGTTGCGGGCAAGAAGCGGGAAGCCAGCCTTGCCGGCGGACCCACAACGGTTGAAAAAGGGAAATTCGGCGTGGGGCTGGCCATCTGCATTTTCAGCGGCATCTTTTCCGCCATGCTGAATATGGCGTTTGCCTTCAGCCAGCCGGTGGTCACAGCCGGCATGGAAACAGGCGCCAGCAACTCGGGAGCGCTGAACGCCGTGTGGATGGTAGCGCTGGGCGGAGGCTTTATCGCCAACGCGGGGTACACGGGCTATCTCCTCATCCGCAATAAGACCTGGACCAACTTCACCCTGCCCGGAACCGGCAAAGCATGGGCCATCGGACTGGGCATGGCCATTCTGTGGACCGGCGGCGTCATCCTTTACGGACGCGGAGCCGCGTCCATGGGGCAGATCGGGGCCGTGATCGGCTGGCCACTCTTCATGGCCATCATCATTTTCGTTTCCACCATCTGGGGATTCCTCAGCGGCGAGTGGAAGGGTTCCAGCCGCCAGGCCAAGGGGTATATGGTGGCTGGCATGGTGGTGCTGCTGGTCGCTTCCGCCCTGGTAGGCGTCGCGAATCATATGTGACGGAAACAGTGCACCATAATGGTGTACAATGATGCCATGACAACAACAAAGACAACACGGGCAAGAAATGTCCGGCGAAGCGTGACGCTATCCCCCGAAGTTGCAAGGAAGGTGGGCACCCTTGCAAAACGCCGCCGCTTGAGCGATAACCGCGTTCTCGTCGAACTCATCGAAGAAGGTATCGAGGCTCAGAAGCAAAAGGAAAAAGCGTTTTTCGATCTGGCTGAACGGTTTCGCTCGGCGAGCGACCCCAAACAAGTGAAGACGCTCGGAGAAGAGTTGGGGCGCTTCGTCTTTGGTGAGTAATGCCCCAAGTTGAAACGTGGTCCAACATTCCGGCGGCCATCTGCAACCATCTGATCGAGCGGATGCACGACCGCAACGTCAGGCTCGAAGACCTTAACAAACTGCGGATATGGCTTGACTCAAAACCAGAGGTTCCCGCAGGGCAGTGGTATAAGGACTTTGGCTCGTTTAAGATCTGCGGCGAAAACCGCTTCCCTAAAACCTTCCTCCTTCCCGGACAAGCCGCAAAAGGACAAAAGCTTTAAGGCATTCGCAACTCTGTACCAGACCTCAACCATCGTTGACTGGGCCCGCCTGGCGAGAACCCGCGCACCGAGTACGCCGAGCCACTTACTTGGGGACGGGGGCTTCCTCGGGCAGCAACCCTTTCGCTCGCAGATCGGCCCAGAAGTCGCCCGGAATAGGATGACTGATGAGGCGGAAGTTTTCTTCAAGTTCGGCCACCGTGCGCGCTCCCGGAATCACCGCGGCCACCGCCGGATGCGCCAGCGGGAATTGCAACGCCGCCGCCTTCATGGGCACCTGGTGGCGCCCACAAACCTCTTCGACTTTTCTCACTCTTTCCAGAATCTCAGGCGGTGCATCGGCGTAGTTGAATTTTGCGCCCGGCTTTGCTCCGGTGGCCAGGATGCCGCTGTTGTAAGGCCCGCCGATAATGATGCTGATCTGCTTTTCAACACACAGGGGCAGCAACTCTTTCAACCCCGTGTGGTCGATCAGGCTGTAGCGGCCCGCCAGCAGGAAGCAATCAAAGTTGCCCTCGCGCGCGAAGCGGGCAGGCATTTCCGCCTGGTTCATCCCGGCTCCAACCGCCTTGATGCGCCCTTCCCTGCGCAGCGTGTCCAGCGCGGGATAGGCGCCCTTGATGGCCTCATCGTAATGGTCATCAGGGTCATGGATGTGCAGGATATCGATCCGGTCAACCTGCAGGCGCTTCAGGCTCTCATCAAACGACCGCATCGTTCCGTCGTAACTGAAATCAAACACTGGCTTGAAAGGAGCGGGGTTGTCAAACTCGTCTTTCTCCAGCGCGCCCGGCTCAACCGGCTCAAGCACGCGGCCAACCTTGGTGGCCAGCACCCGGGAGTCCGGCGAGTTCCCGGCAAGACCCTGGCCCATCCACTTTTCACTTTTGCCGTGCCCGTAGAGGGGCGCCGTATCAAAGAAGTTGATGCCCAGTTCCAGCGCACGCCGGATGGTGGCGACAGCGGTCTCGCCCTGAACATCCTCGAACAGGCCGCCGAGCGGCGCGCCGCCCAGGCCCAGGCGCGTCACCTGCAGAGAAGTTTTTCCAATTTGAACTTTCTTCAAAGGATCCATAAAACTCTCCCACCGTTGGTTTTGATGAAGGCTAATGGTCAGACCGGGATTCTATCGCTCCCGCAGGTTTCGCAATCTATCACGCCCCCAAGCGTCAGGGCAAGCATTGGCGCAGGTTGTTCGCCGGACAATCGTCGCGGCACACATCAGGAACAGAGATCTCAGCGTCTCTCCGGCACATGGTCCGCCATCCGCAATGGTGTATAATACAAGGTATGGAAGGCGTAATCGTCTTTATCATTTTCATGGTTGTGTGGTTTCTGGTCCTGCCCAGGATTCCCGGAATATCCCGCTTCACTTGATCGCCGCGTCCCCCGGTCCGGTCGGGCCGGGACGACACTCCTGATAACAAAAACTGCAGGTGAATAACCTTTATGCCAATCTTCGAATACACTTGCCAGAAGTGCAAAAAGACCTTTGAGAAGCTGGTGCTGAGCAGAAACCGGCCAGCCCCGGTGTGCCCCAAGTGCGGCTCCAGGAAGACCGAGCAGCAGTTCTCGACCTTCGCCACCTCCGGAGCATCAGTCAGCGCTGGTGGTGGAGCATGCGCGCCTTCGGGTGGTGGTTGACGCCTCAGGTAAAGGGCGGTCCGCCCTTTCTTTCTCCCCATGGCAGTTTGGTTGACGAATAGAGGCCGCAGGATAGCTGTGCGGTTTTCAAAGCAGGATGCCTGCCGGTCTCCCCACAAGTTTGTCCAGCGCCTTCGGTCCGAAACTAAAACGACGACGAGTATTTGAGCCAGGCGTCCTTCAAGTCCTTGCCACGAAAGGCCCAGGTTCGTTCATCAATCTGCTCCACGCCCTCACGCGCCTGAAAGTAACGGACTCCCCGGGTAGTGAACTGCACTTTGGCCTCCACCGGCCCCTCCATCCGATAGGGAGGGATTTCACCAAGCCTCTCCATGGCGCGCCGGGCCTTTTCCTTAATCAGTGCCGCGGCCGCCGGGTGAGGAAGCATAAAACCCGCCGTGCGGCTGGCTCCGGATTTGACGGCAGCGCATTCGGCCTTTGGCACCAGGGCGTGGAGTTCCTCGCAGGCGGCAACGTCACCGGAAAGCATGATGGAGGGAACCCCAAAGGTGCCGGCCAGCATCACACGCACGCCAATCTCGCCCACCAGCTTGTTATTGACCCACATATTTTCAACGCCCAGGGAGCTGAAGGAATGGTTGAGGATTCCGTTCATCGCTCCAGCCATGGCGTGCTGGCCGATAAAAACCATTGCCGCATAGGAAGAATCCAGCTCCAGAGTGGATGCCACCGGTTCTCCCGTCAGAAGGAGCGCCTTGGGACTGATGTCGAGCGCGGAGAGCGCCCGGCTGCTGTCGTGGCCGTCCCACACCACAACGCCCGTCGCGCCACCCTCCAGCAATCCGTCAACGGCTGCGTTGATCTCTCCAGTCAGGAGCTTGCGAGCCTCCTCGTACCGCGGGCTCTCCGAGGGCTCGCACTGGAGTTCAGTGCTGAAAATCCCGGACACTCCCTCGAAGTCCGTAATCATATATACTTTTTTCGGCTTTTCGCCTTTCGCTGCATTGGGGTTAAGTACGGCTAATAAAGAATCAACTTGCGCTTGTGACATCCCTCTGTACCCCCCTTCCAGGAGCCTTCTCCCTGCTGCCAGCGGGCCCTCTTAAAACCCGCATCCAGGCCAGGAAGCACGGACGGGTATTCTACACCTGTGCGAGCCTTCCGGCCCGCCGAATTCTGCCCCATGCGCAACCAGCGGTGGGGCCTCCTCTCAAGACTG
>Ga0315535_1001291_pt1 | contig 16763 bp, 13 predicted proteins | sample SalMarSW160220MG_2_FD_203092 | JGI IMG/M metagenome (GOLD analysis project Ga0315535, IMG submission 203092) | Salt marsh sediment microbial communities from the Plum Island Ecosystem LTER, Massachusetts, United States - Salt Marsh Sediment SW1602-20 ...
GTCGATTTCTTTTTTGTCATCTAGAAACTTTTCGTATTCCTTGAAGTTTTTGAATACGCGCATAAAGATTAAACGCATGTTTTTGTCCACGCAGTAAACTATGTGCATCCCTTCCGTTTTAGCTCTGAAGACCATGCAGCCATTCACGTGCTTTTCAAACTTATGCAGCTCATAGAAATCAGAATTGGAACAGTCAAGAACGTCTCGTACAATCGCTTTCGCTTTTTCTTCGTCTCTCAAATCCTTGAAAAACCGTTTGGTAACAACAATACTTTTTATGTGAGGTCTAACCGCCATAAAATGGCTGTGGCAGTTGAGACAATGATCCTTCTGCTCGACACAAGGGTTCTTGGGTTCCACACTAAAGTAGGAGTCAGCCACAGACATTAGCGCCGCCTCAACAATCTCGGACGCAACATTCTGGTTATTTCGCCAACTTGCCATTAATTATTTCCTGCACGTTTATTTCGAAGGCAGCCACAGGATTCTCAAGCTTCCACGACTCCAACACCAGCGGATGAACCTCACCTAAAACACCCACATCAGTTCCGCCAACCATAACCGTGCCAACTCTTCCCTCCATAAAACTCGGGTGCGCCGTTTCCTTTATCCGCCAATCCACCCCAAAATTCATCAAAAACGCATCCAACGCAGACTTAATTTCACTGAAACTAGCAGTCGGATGCGTTGTCACGGCTGCCAGCCACTCCTCATCCCTGGTTTTCGTTTCCCTCGTCTCGTCCAAAACCGTAACCTTGCCCAGCTCAAAGACTTTCTGTGGAAACTCCACCGACTGATTATTACCCAGAAACCCCATCAAACCCGGCAACAGCCAGTTCCGCAAACACGACAACGTCAGCACTTTCGGGTTAGCCACCTCCACAATCCGCGTTTTCTCACGGTTCATCTTAACAAAAAGGCTCTCGGGATTCGTCAAGGTGTAAGTTAAAACTTCCTGAAACCCCAACCCAACCATCAACTCGCGTGCAACGTCAACAAGGCGCTGTTCAGGCTTCACGCCTCCAGTTGTAGGCAGCTCACGCCAAAACGGCTCAATATTATTGTATCCATAAGCAATGGCTATGTCCTCCACCAAATCCACCTGGTGCATCACATCAACGCGGTAACACGGAACCTGCACCCCCAAACTGTCTTCGCTGACGCTTTCCACCCCAAAACCAGCCGTTAAAAGCAAGTCTGCCATCTGCTCTGCATCAAGCTGAAGCCCCAAAAGCCGGTTCGCGTAACCCACACGTAGGTCCATGCGCTTGCTGCTGAAGTCAGGAGTCACCACCGTTCTAGAAGCGTAAAACGGGTCACTGGGATAACGCACTGAAGCAGCGTAAGCCTTGCCTCCCCTATCAATCAATGCTAACGTCACCAAGTTCAGCGTGTTCAGCACCGTCTGGCGCATGGTACCCGTGACTTCCACAAGCAAATTTCCCGTTTCTTCCGTGACTCTGCCCAGATCGTTTGAGTTTATAACTGGTGGAAACGACAGCACCTTCCGTTCCGAGTCCAGCAAAATCGGGTAAACACTATGTCTGTTAATGATGTGACCGTATTCTATGCCTTTCGGGTGCCGCTCCAGAATCTCCGCCAAGTTCATCTTCTCCTCAAAGCCAAGCGGAACAAAACTGACTTCAGACGGCTGCGTAACCGAATAGTTTAACGGCGGAGAAATCAAATCAAAATCGTAAATTCCGATGGACGTTTTATGCCTGTTCCGCCCATAAGTCTGATCAAGCTTATCCTGCAAGTGCATAAGCCCACGAATAATCGTATCGGTGAGCCTAACGCTTTTGACGATGGAACAGCAAATAAACGGGCGAATCGCGGTAAGCTCTGCGGCAACATTCACATCTAAAATAGGCTTGCCAACCTCATAACATCTTGGTCCTTTCTCAAACCCGAGGAAGTCACGCAACACCCGAGCTAAACCCTCAACACCCCACAAATCAGGACGATTCGTATCCTTAATTTCAATGCTTGCCACATCATCCTGCTCACTGTAAACTTTCACTTCACTCTTGACAAACGCCAAAAGCCAATCCAACTTCTCCAAATCGCCACCCCAGCTCCAGCCAAGCAACCGCTCCAACTCCCCGCAATCAACATCAATCGTAGGCGTTCTAAGCCACCTCCTTCCTTCTAACCCAATCAAGGCTTTGGCTGAAAATGTCACGGATATCGTTTATGCCTGCACGCATCATAAACAAGCGGTCCACGCCCAAGCCCCACGCGATAACTGGCACTTCGATGCCTAAAGGCAAGGTGACTTCAGGCCTGAAAATTCCTGAACCGCCAAACTCAACCCAGCCGTAGCCTTCCTTGTAAGCGCTTAATTCGACGCTTGGCTCGGTGAACGGGAAGTAGTCTGGTTTGAACCGTACTTTGTCTGCGCCTGCGATTTCAAGTGCGAACTTTGCTAGTACGCCTAGTAAGTCTCTGAGCGTGAGGGTTTTGTCGATGACTATGCCTTCGACTTGGTTGAATTCGTTGAGGTGGGTTTTGTCGTTGATTTCGGGTCGGTAGCAGCGTGCGATGGAGAAGTGTCTGCTGGGAATTTCCAAGTTCTTGCTAAGCAGGGTTCTTGCGCTGAGGCATGTTCCGTGTCCTCTGAGAATCAAGCGCTTGGCTTCTCGTGTTGAGTACTTGTATCGCCATCCTGTTGAGCCTGTGCGCCATCCATTTTCGTGTGTGGCTTTAACGTTGGCTAAGGCAGTTTCGTACGCGTTTAGGTCGCCGTATTCCGGGTTTTTGACGAAGTATATGCCGTCTGTTTCGCGTGCTGGGTGATCCTGAGGCGTGTACAACGCGTCGAAGTTGAAGAATGATGTTTCAACGCTTGTGCCTGTCATTTCTTTGAAGCCTAAAGTGACTAGTTTTGCGCGTACTTCTTCGAGGAAGCTTAGGTACGGATGCTTTTTTCCAGGCCATGTTTTGGCTACGGGTGCTTTGATGTTGTATTTTTGGAGCTTGCTGGTTTGCCATTTGCCGGTGATGATGAGTTCTGGTGTGAGCTGCGTCACTTCTTCAGCTGCTGCCGTGCTTTCTTTGGCGGCTTCTTTGCCTTCAATGGTGATTTCTATTATGCGGTGGGTTTTGTCTTCCGTTGTAAGCAGCTTGCGCTTTTTCAGGGTTTGTACGGCTTCGTGCAGTTCGGCGCTTAGCACGGTTAGGGGTGCTTGGTTTTTGCCATGTAAATAGCGAAGTAACTTTTCGTCGCTGCCTTCTGGAACCGCAACTTCATGAAGCAGCGGGTCTGCGATTTGCAGCGTGTTTGTTTTTGAGTTGTAGGATGCCCAGTTTTTCCGCAGAATCCAGCCTAAGGCGATTTGCTTAAATTTCTGGTCTAAGCCTGCTTCTGCAGCGGCTTTGTCAAGGTCGGCTTCTCCGCCGTGTGCGGCTAAGGCTTTTATGAGTCGTCTTTCGGGCAAGCCGTTTTCTGCGTGTGTTTCGCCTTCTGCGCCTAGTTTGACGATGACTTGTGGCTCTGCGTGTATTTTGGCGAGTTTTTTTTCTTGAAGGGTTAACGCTGTGCGCATGACTGCAGCGTCGGATAATTCGGCTTCGCTGATTAACTGTTCCACTGAAGCTTTTCCGTCTAGCTTCTCTATCGCGGAAAGAACTTTCAGTTCTTGCGCCCTAAGATTTACCATGATGCTGTGCCTTCGTTAAAGTGGTACGGTATTTTTGCTTATGTAGTGTTAACATCGCAGATAAAAGCATGTCCTTGAAAGATGAAAAAAAGGTTTGTGGGATTAGCGCGTGGGGAAGATTATAGCCCCTCTATATATAATAAGGCTGTTCTAAACAACCAACCTATATAGGGTGGCGTTTTAAACACATTTTTGTAAGGGCTGATAAAATATGATCAATTCAGTTCTATTTAAATTATTGTGAATGAAAAAGGGCACGACGACAACTTAGAGAGTAAGCCAGTTGTGGAACTAAGTAGGGTTTGCGGGTGATGTCTCCACTTGCATGGGGTTCAATTCCAATCTAACTAGCATTTAGTATTAGGGGTTTGTCATACATCTAATACTATAAGGGACGGTCAAGTAAATAGGACGCGGATTAGTCTGTGATAAGTCTGGTCCGATACGTTCAAGAGTTTCTATTGTGGTTCTGAACCCGTTTGGGTATGATACCCAGCAGTTGCCTTACCGAATTTCCTGCAACCGCAAATCTTAAAACGGAATCAAGCTAAACGAGATTGAGGGATTGTTGTGGTTTATTGTAGTAAATGTGGTACTCAAAACCCAGATGACGCAAAGATATGCTCTAACTGCGGAGCACCCCTTTACACGGTCGGTGAGCGGTATCCAGGAAGCGCACGCTAACACAAAAGTTAAAAGCGACCCTGCCATATTAGAAGCTGTATATCACTATCCAAATAGCCAATTTTAAGTTGGGTCTTCGGGAGACATCACCACTCAGACATAAACTAAATAGTTGTTGCCAATTTACAACAGTTGTAACTACTGTTTTTACTTATTTCCTCTTTAAGGAACACATGATTGCAAGTGCAAAAGGCGGGCTATGTTAAAAAATCCGATAAAATGAGAGTTTTGTTGGGAGTGGAGATATAGCCACTTGCACCGAGGCTACCTCACCTCGGCCACTTCAATAAAAAAGGGAAGGGTGTGCGGGAGATATCGCCACTTTGGATAGAATTACTAAATAAGTAATAGCGAGCTTATTCTGCTAATAAAGAACGGTTATCATTCATATGATTTCTAAAACTTTAAATAATAATTATTCTGAAAATAGTTTGGTTTCGAAATGTATTTGATTTCCGACCCTTTGATTTCTCTCATTATCATAGCTTTAATTCCAGTCACCATCGGTATTATATTGTATTTTTATGGATATTTCAGGGAGCGAGAAGAAAAGGATAAGATTTTAGAGGATAGAATCAAGCAACTTGAAAAAAAGCTTGAAGAAAAAGAATGATTTGTTTTTAGTCCAGTCAATTTTTCTTAAAAAAAGGGAAAAAGGTTACACGGTACATGGGAAAAATACCTAAAACGAGCCAAGCTACCTCACCTCGGCCACATTTAGATGATTTGGTATACTTTTTGTTGGCAGTTCTTATTCATTTACGTTTTCTCAGAAATATTAAGTTGTCCTTTTGGCAGACATATTCGAATCCAGTTTTCAGAAGTTCTTTGATTTCGTCGGGGTTTTCTGCTACTTTGACGGTGAAGCTGTCGTTTGCGGTTTCAAAGGTGCTACGTTCAATATTAATGTAGACTTCGGTGCTTTTTAGGCATTTGTGACCTAGAAACTGTTTAACATACCAGGGGTCTTTTGTTTCATGGTATAGCTGTGTAGCCTTCCAGTGCCTGAATGTGTGGAGAGTGATTCTGTTAAGTCTTGGGTTTTGCAGTTTGAAAGCAAGGCGCTTTCGCATAGTCTGATAAATACGACACTCCTTTGACACAAGAGAAGCCCTGGCCTTGAGGTTCGGGTTTAGCTTTATGCGTTGATTATCAATTTTAGCCTCTATCCATTTTGCTCTGCTCCATAGCTTCTCAAGAACGTCTGTGCGGTCAAACGACAATTTTTTTGTCGTCAACAGGGCTTTCTCCATTCTTGTTTTACGATTCTGCGCCATTTCTTAACTCCTTCAGTTTCTACAACTGCACGTTTGGCAGATGCAGATTTTTGGCTTAATTCGTTCACAATCTCCGCCTGAGAAAAACCCGATCCCTCAAGCTTTAACAATTCCCAGCGTCTAGAAACCGCATCCAGCCTCGCCCACTCCCCTGAAATTGCAACTTTTCTTCAATTTCTCAACCACGTCCGCTATTTTTGGAAGGATGAAACACCCAAAGTTTGTTCAGCGAAATAGCTGCCCAAGAGACACCGCAAAAACGAGACAACAATAAACATATCACGATTGGTAAATAAAAAAATTGTGCAATTATGCTAAAGTTCATTGGGATTTTGAAGAACGGTTATTGTGATGCATGGAAAAATCCCAAGCAAAGGGAATTGAAAGAAATTGCTTTTCAGGCTGTACTGGCGTTTTCCTGCTCTACATTCAACGTTCCTTTTCGTCCGATCCGCAGTTGCTTCTCGCCTTTAAACGCAAATGCCTGGGCATCTCTAATCTGAACAGTGTCGCCGATAGAAACAGAGCCTATCTGCGCATCCCAAAGAGTAAGCTTTATTGTGCCAGTCTTATCCCCAATCAGAGCGTTGGCCAAGACCGCAGAAGTCCCAAACCGCGTAGAAACCGAAACAGATTTGGATATTTCAAGAACCTTAGCACTCAGATTAACATGTTTCATTCCAACACGCAAACCACCAATTAAGCTTGACTGAAATGCATCAGCCTTCTTAGCCAAGTACCTGCGGATCCTGTCACAATCCATAAACTTTCTAAGAGGATTGACACTTTCCGCAAGAAAACTCTCGGAAACCCTAAACTGCCCAACCACCTCCGAGTCTTTTCTGATCAAAAAAATCTTCTCGTCTCTTACTCTGCCACGAAATTCGATTGAAAGACTTCCACACAAGACTTTCTTGCGCTCTTTTATCGAGACCAAAGCTTGAAACAACTTGTCAGGGTCAACATTATGCTTTACTGAAAGAAAAGCGAGATATTCGCCCAATGGCACCCTCTTGTATCTCAAGCCCTTTGTTCCCCACCGTACACGCCATAACCACCTCGAGAAAGATGAGAAATGCCGAGTATTACGGATCCGTCCCTTTTCTAAAGAACACTAGCAGTGGTTATCAAACGCATGCTCGCTATATTAACCTAGCCAAGTAGAATTTCACCTTGATCTTACTCTCTGCACTGATTAGATGGTTAAAATGGAAGTCGAAAAAGCTCAGAATGAATACGGATAGGAATCAAAAATATGAAGAAATCTGGCTGTAAGATGGCGGTTTTCTTTTTGTTCGGTAATTGCTTAAATTTCGGTGTGAATAATCTTAACTTGATGACGCAAGCTAGAAAACCGGGGCGACCTCGCGAATGGGTCTTGAACGAAGAAATCATTGAAGTACATAAATTAGCGACACAGCTGAAAATAGAGAACTCCCAAATGCACTGGTCGCAAATCGAAGACATGCTAAAAAAACAACTGGAACAAAATCAAAGAAAAGACCTCGTATCAAAGATAGACAAGATTATTGGCTTAATGAAGCAAGTTATTCCAACGCCCCCACGATGCATCTGTGGACACAGGGTATATTCTTACACTTACAACAAAGTGGAGAATGAAATGGAGCATTACTGGGAAGTTTTCGCTAGATGCGTGAATCCAGACTGCCGTTACATGAGACGGTACCTGCCTGACACAACGTACAAGTGGTCAAGACCTAAATCCATAATCAAAGAGCTTGCGAAGACACCGACTTTTTACGAGATGGATGGGCAACTTGTGGAGGAGCCGAGAAGGTAATTGTGTACTATATTATTGAGGAGCAGTCCGCTACTTCTGTAGATGCGTTTCGTTACATTGTTTGGTTTTGACCTATACCTGACTTCAGCAAGGGCTAAATTCCAGAAACAATTAATTCACTGTGCAGTTTAAGGGATTTTAATGCTTAGGAGGTGTTCACGATTGTTTGAGGAAGAGGACGTTGAAGACGATCAAGGTTGGGACGAAGAAGGAGATGATTGGCAGTAGCAGTTAGCCTTATTTTCGAGTTGATGAAGAAATCTCTTATTTGCTTGCAGTTTAGTCGACTATTTCGTTCAGTATAAATTTAAGTCAAGAGCCCCTTTCACGTTGAGGCAATTTGAAATCATAAAAGACTACTTAGCGCTCAGGGCGATTAACGTATTAAGTTTTCATTCGTAAAAGATGAGGTTTTGTTCCTCCAAGCTTCCGTGAAGCTTATGCACCGCGTCAAAGACGTCCTGTTCTACCTTGGCTCCTGTCACAACAAGGTTCCCGCTTGCGAATATCAGGATGACTACCCTAGGCTCGTCCATCCTGTAGATCAAGCCCGGAAACTGCTCCGGCTCATACATCGTTTTTCTAAGCGTAACAACTGTCTTCTCCAAATCTACGTTTCCGCCTAGACTTGCGGAGGCAACAATGTTCACAACCTTAAAGCTCGGCTTGCTGAGGATGATTATTCCAGCCTTCTTCAGTTCTTTAACAACTTTCATGATTGCCGTGCGGGATTCCTTTCCCGATCTTGCTCCTGTGCACACCATCTTTCCCGAGCTAAAAATCAACGTAGCCGTCTTCGGTCTCTTAAGCCTGAATACTAACCCCGGAAACTGTTCCGGACGGTACTCTGCGCCTGGATAAGCCTTAACGACAGCGTTCAAGTCAACTTTCTGGTTCATAGTTCCAGTAGCAACAACGTTCTGAATGGTTATTACGGCTTCAGTTTTCGGCATTAAACACCACCCTTACAATGTAGCGGATACTTAAATAGCCTTTATAAAAGCCACATGTTGCCCGTTTGTGGAGAACTTCTGAACACTCCTTTTTCCGTAATTACGCACTATTTCTCCAGTCGGTTTTGAAGCGGAAACCTACCCGAAAATTCAGCGCTTACTTTGAAAAAGAGGAATAAAATGGAATTGCGCTGCTGGTATCTATACTATCAACGGTGCCGCCAAACAGTGGGCGTTTTGACAGAATTATTGTTAGCCATTTGAATGAAGTTAGATGCAAGAATTAAAAAAAGAGGGGATTGTGCGGGTGACATCTTCACCTGACTGGGGTTTTAAATATACCCGTGTTTTAGCTTGAAATGGACTGGGAAGCAATAATGAGGATTAGTTCAGGCGCAACGATACTTTTTCAGGGGGATAGCATTACTGACGCAGATAGAAATCGCAAGAAAACGCATGATTTGGGAACTGGCTATGTGATGATTGTGGCAGAACGGTTTTTTGCCAAGCATCCTGAGGCTAACGTGAGATTTCTGAATCGCGGAATAAGCGGGAATAGAATCAGAGACCTGAGAGAACGTTGGCAGAAGGATTGCCTGAACTTGAAACCCGACTTTGTTTCGATTTTGATTGGTGTAAATGACACTCTGGGAACGTTTTTTTGGGGAGAGCCGACGTCCATCGAAAGCTTCGAAGAGGATTTTGTGAGCATTTTGAATTTGACTCGCAAAAATCTAGATGCGCAGATAGTTTTGTTGGAGCCATTCCTACTGCCTTTGTCGAAAGAGCAAATGGTTTTGAGACATGATATCGATTCGAGAATCAAAGTCGTAAGGAAGCTGGCGAAAGAGTTTGAGACCGTACTGGTTCAATTGGATTCGGCATTTTCTGAGGCTGCGAAGGTAAAGGCGCCTGAGTTTTGGTCAACGGATGGAGTTCATTCAACACCTGCTGGTCATGCCCTGATTGCGGAATCTTGGCTTAGCAATATGGAATCCACCTGAGGTTTAGTCGCCAAACCCGATTGCTAAACTGGTAATGAGTTGAACTCGCAAGAAAAAAGGGAAAGTTGTGCGGGAGACATCACCACTAAAGCAAATACCCCAAAAAATTTTAAACATCCTTCCAAAATGAATATCGAAGCGATAGGAAATGGCAAGACCAAAACAATCTTTTCGCATACCACTCCCTGACGGAAGCAATCTCTCCCTAGCAGTATTTGCAACAAAAAATGATCCTGCAGCGGAAGTAATTTCTGTTCAAATCACCCGAATAGTCGATGACAATTGGGTAACAGATGCAAAATTAGCCGTTTATCGTTCACCTGAAGGAAACTACAGTCAACTTCCAGACCGCGAAAAACCATCATAATAGAGTTAATCCACCCGCTCACTTAATGAAACGGTATTTAACCGCGAAAAACTAAAAAAACATAGAAATGTGAAAGGAAAAAATTAAGGAAAAAAATGAACCCTAACTCGCTATTTTAAGCCAACTTAATATCTTCTGGGCGGGCTTCTTTTTCTGTAACATTCTCGGCAGTAAACTGGCCTAGTTCCGTCAGGCTTGAATGGAACTTCACATTCTTGACCGCAATCAGCGCAGACCGCCTTATGCATCTCTCTGTTACCATACGACATTCGCTATTTCAACTCCTACTATTTTTTGCTGTGCAAAAATCGCTTTCTACACGTTACACCCAACATGTACACATGCACTTATAAACTGATGGCTTTGCACTCCCAAGAAACATATAGAAATCTGCACTCAGACGAACTCCGCCTTTAACAAAATTTCAGGTCCACTTTTTTGATAAACCGTTAATCCCTTAAAGAAAGGGGCGGTTGCACGCTAGACATCTTTTGCTGGTGAGATTGCTAAATAAATTCCAACAAGTCGCTTACGGCATTTAGTACATAATCTATCGATTCAGTGGATTCTGCACCAATTTGACCATATTTAGAGAGAGCCGTCTTAAAACCAAGCTTCTTGGCAGGCTCTATATCTCTTTCAATTGAATCGCCCACCATCAAGACTTCTGAATTTACCAAATCTGGTGCTTCCTTTCGAAGCTTATCCAACGCCAGCAACAAAGGCAAACCCGTTTGCTTGCCGTTCCCAGTATCTTCGAAGCCTACAACAAACCTGAAGTACGCCTCTATTCCGATTGCTAACAAACGCTGATACGCCTTCGTCTTAGGAGCATCCGTAACAATGACAGTAACTATTCCCATCTCTTTTAATTTCTTGAGAACTAATTCCACATCTGGATACGGTTCTACGAGATTGTCTTTCATCTTCAAATAAGAATTTAGAGCCGCAGCTAAGATTTTGTGATTAAACTGACCTACACCCCGCAGGAAATCAGTAAAAGCGCAGTCTGACTCAAGACCTAAATCAAAATATGTATTCATTAACTGCTCATAAGCTTCCTCTTCACCCATATTCAACCCACTTGAAATCATAGCTTTGACAGCGGCTTTACATGACTCTTCCTTCATGCGCATGAAATCAATTAGCGTGTTGTCCAAGTCGAATATTATTGCCCTAATTCTTTGCATACAATCGAATAAGGATAGAAACGGATGTTTAAACAGATTTTCCTTTTTCAAAATCTCTAGCAATGATAATCCAAAAACAAGCCAGCTTGAACTTCAGTGCATTTACCTGTAGGTCATAAAGTTCTATTAGAACCTAATGCTAATCAGAGATTAGAAGCGACAACAATGACTAAACTTACATTTTACGGCGGAGTAAACGAGATTGGCGGCAACAAAATTCTGCTTGAAGACAAAAAAACCAGAGTCTTTCTGGATTTCGGGCACTCTTTCACTTTCGGCTCTGACTATTTCACTGGATGGCTTTCAGCAAGAAGAATCAACGGACTAAAAGATTATTTTGAGTTAGGTCTACTGCCAAAACTGCAGGGAGTCTATAGTAAGGAAAACCTTGAGCCAACAAATCTTCAATACACTGAACCCAGGATAGATGCAGTTTTTCTGTCCCATGCACATTTCGACCACATAGAACACATAAAATTCATAGACCCGCAAATTCCAGTTTATCTCGGAGTAGGAACCAAACTATTTATTGAAGCCCAAGAAGAAACCAGCAGCTTCTGCAACTACTGTGAACACAACTACAGAACGTTCAGAACAGGCGACAAGATTATGGTTGGAGACCTCACCGTTGAGCCAGTTCACGTAGACCATTCTATCCCAGCTGCTTATGGCTACTTAATTCACACTTCAGAAGGAACGGTGGTTTACACTGGAGACCTGAGAGTTCACGGACCAAGAGGCGAAATGACAGAAGAGTTCATCGAAAAAGCATGTGAATCCGAACCAGTCGCTATGATTTGCGAGGGAACCCGCATGGCATCCACTGAAAAAAGGAAGAACAACTCTGAGCAACAAGTCAAGCAGGGTAGCAACGACATTGTTTCTTCAACTGACAAAATCGTGTTTGCAACCCACTACAGCAGAGACATGGACAGGTTCCAAAGCCTCTACACAGTAGCCAAAGAAAACAACAGGAAATTTGTAATATCAACAAAAACTGCATATCTGTTAAGCAAGCTCGTTGACGACAAACGTCTATATCTGTCTGACCCAACCAGAGACGAAACAATCAGGGTCTATTATAAACGAAAGAAGTCAGGAGAACACGTTGAAAAGGACTACTACACGTGGGAACGCCCGTTTATAGGAAAGAAGGTAACCTGCGAAGACGTACACAAAAGCCAAAGTGAGGTAGTGATGGACTTGAACTTCTACCAGTTTGCGGAACTGATTGACATTAAACCTGATGCTAACAGTCAATTCATACATAGCATGAGCGAACCGTTCAGTGAAGAAGATATAGCAGATGATGTAATGCACAACTGGCTAAACCATTTCCACATTAATTTCCATCAACTTCATGCGTCTGGTCACATGAACCGAGAGCAACTGGTAGAAAGAATCAACAAAGTCAAACCAAAGAAAGTCTTTCCGATACACACAGAAAACCCACAACTATTCAAATCATATTGCAGCAATGTCTGTTTGATTGAACAAGGAAAAGCATATTCTCTGAAGTAAGAGAAAAACTGTCTTAGGTTTTAAGCAGGACTAAGTTGCCTCATAGCAAATCCTTCTTCTATTTAAGAATCATTTTTTATTTCGATATTCATTTATGCTGTTTTAAGAATCGAAGGCAAAAATGAGCATTGATTGTGGGAGACGTCTCCACTAATAGCCGAGTGATAGAAGTGTTTAAGGCATAGAAATGGGAATCATTGGATGATGTTGGAATGAATAAGATCGCGTACGTAAGCAGTTATCCTCCGCGAGAATGTGGGATAGCGGCTTTCACGAAGGACTTAGTTGTCGCTTCAAATCGGCTTGGCGTTTTTAGGAAACCTCTGGTTGTTGCGATGAATGAAAGGGAGACCATTTACAATTATGACAGGTTTGTCAGATGCCAGATTAGAAGAGATTTTCCTGAGGATTATGTTGAAGCTGCTGGCTACGTCAATTCGTCCAAGGCCGATTTGGTTAATCTGCAACACGAGTTTGGTCTGTTTGGAGGAGAATGGGGCGAATACATCAGCTTTTTTTTGGAGAAGCTCCAGAAACCGGTGGTTTCCACGCTCCACACGTTGTCTCCCAGTTTTGAAACCAAGGCTCAAACGGTCTTGAAACAAATCACAAAGCACAGCTTAAAAATAGTAACTATGACCAACACCGCCACACAGATGCTTATGGCATACGATGTTCCGCGTGACAAAATTGAAATCATCCAACATGGATGTCCTGATGTTCCGTTTGTTGATAGCAACAAAGTAAAGCCTTTGCTGTTTGGCTTGAAAGGAAAAATCGTGTTGTCAACTTTTGGACTTATAGGCCGAAGCAAAGGCATAGAGTATGTTATTAAAGCTCTCCCGGAGGTTGTGCAAAAACAACCTGAAATTATCTATCTGGTAATCGGGGAGACTCATCCCGAGGTGAGGAAGGTTGAAGGTGAGCGTTACCGCAAGTATCTTATCAAACTGGTTGACGATCTGGATCTTAATGAACATGTTAAGTTTCACAACCGCTTCCTCCTTAAACGAGAACTAATCAGGTACCTTCAAGCGACAGACATTTATCTCTCGCCATACCCTGAGTCGAATCAGATCAGCAGCGGAACACTTGTGTATGCAATGGGAACTGGTAAAGCAATAATAGCTACGCCGTACCTTCACGCCCAAGAGGCTTTAGCCGAGGGGCGGGGGCTTTTCTGCAAGTTTAGAGATCACAAATCTATTGCAGAGGGTATTAATCAACTCTTGCAGGATGAGAAACTAAGAAGCAACATTCAAAGAAAGGTTTACAGTTACAGCAGAAATTTTACTTGGCCAGTAGTGGCAAAGAGATATGCGGAGCTCTACAGGAGAATCTTAAACACTTGAAAGAGATTTTGCCTCAGCTACCGCCCATAAAGCTGGACTATTTGGTATCTTATTATAGACTGCGAGAGAACATCTCAAAATTTGATTCTGTGACTTTGTATTTCAATAGACAAAGAAAAAGCGAACATGGAAAAAAATAGAATTGGTTGTGGGAGACATCTCCACCGATAGTCGAGTGTACCTCAACTTGGCTATTTTTTTGGAAAAAATTTTTTTGAATACTTGGAATACGCAAAATTTAAACAGCTTTTCAAAGCAAACATCGACTTGATTGAAAATGGGTAGACCAAAACAAACTTTTCGAATACCACTTCCAGATGGAAGTAACCTCTCTATAGCAATATTTCCAACCAAAAAAAGACCCTGCTGCAGAAGTAATTTCTGTTCAAATCACCCGAATAGTCGATGACAATTGGGTAACAGACGCAAAATTAGCGGTTTACCGTTCACCCGAAGGCAATTATAGCCAACTCCCCGACCGCGAAAAACCATAACAATAGAGAAAGTGCAAACACAAAATAGATGGAGTTGTATTAAAAAGGAGATATTGTTACTCAGAGCAACCATTGTTTGAATCTCACGTTTTCGTGCGAATGTACTATAAGCCGCGAAGCACAGATGACTGTAAATGCAGCCTAATCAGCAGAGGAGCCAAATCAAGCCGGGCATCCGCGTAAAAATCGTCTTGAAGCATCACCAACAGAGCGGTAAATTAACCGAGGGTATCGTCAAGGATATCCTAACCAACAGCTCAACTCACCCCCACGGAATCAAGGTACGACTCACAGACGGCAAAGTCGGCAGAGTTCAATCAATAATAAAATAATGAAGCGTGTCTTTAACCTTCGAAAACGCATTATTCTATTGGACAACGACAAAAAATGCGCGCTCCAGTTGTCTATTGCCTTTGACTCCCCTTGACTTTCTTGTTGTAAGTGTATTGATAATATCGTATGAACTCAACATTATAAAGAAGGCAATTACAAGCATTAATCCATAGAATCTCGACATTAAGTAGCCGTACCAGTTTAGGCCTATGCTGCCCATGAAGAGGAGCAGTAGATAGATTATGAGGCTTGGTGGCCAGCGCTTAGGGTGATGTAGAGGTTTTTTCTAGTGAGTAACCTGTACCAAAGGTCGTAGACCAAGTAGATGATTATAGGTAGTCAGCTATTAGGCGTCCAGAGTCGTTGCCAATGAGAAGGTTCAATATCCAAAGCGAAGCAAAAGGAACCAGTTGGACACTAAAAGCGATTCTCAACTTATATTCAAGCTTCGAGAGTTCATGTGCACGTAGCAAGTATACAGTAAACAAGAAAGCATAGAACACCAGTGCAAAGAAAACAACAAGATTGTCTAACAATGCTGCATCCATTGGCAACCACAATTATACGAACTCATTTCGTTTCAGCTATAACTTTTTCGCATCCGTCATCGTTAGTTTTTGAGAAAGTTGGTCAATAGTTTCTTCTTAGGATATTAAACAGTACCCGTTTGTGTGTGTTTTTTATTTTTGTTTTTAGAGAGAGGTTTAGTAGGAGAAGAAGAGAGAGTGAGCGTGAGAGTTAGTGAGTTGGAGAGTAGGAAGAAGAAAGGGGTTGGGGATTAAATTTTAATCCAACCAACGATATTTCTTTTTAACAATTGAGATTTCTGTTTATTCTTTTCTGTCGAATCTTTATGCATTCTGGACAGATTTTTTGTTTAAATTTTCTTGCTTTTTGAGTTTGATAGAATTTCTTGCAAACAAGACATTTGATATAAATGACAGGGTTAGGTTCAAGCAGGTTCAGCCTTCTCTCCATCTCTGCTTTGATTTCAGAATCATCCTCCGTCTTCAAAGCTTCCGTCAATAATCCTCTAGCAGTCTCTAAGCTTTCGGTTCCGAAAAACTCCGTGAAAACACTCGGCAGCTTCCCAGCAGAATCTATTCTCATCGGCAACAGGCTGACAAAGTTTGACGGATAGCTTTTAGACTTGTTCGAGTCTAAAACAGCGAATCGCAAATGGCTCCGAGCATTATGACCTCTACCATAATCTCCCCTAAATATTCTCAACTCAAAAGTCATATCAATAACCCCTGAAATAAACAGACAAGCGAAGTTAATCAACATATCTACTCCAGTTCACCAACTTCTACGTATAGACAGATTAAGCTTTAATTTGGATTAAAATTTAATTTCTTTCCTCAATTAAAACCTCAAAATAAACGCCCTAAATCAAAAAAGGCGGGCAAACTTCTATATGTTAGGTGTCATGCTTTGAACTAGAAGAGATTGAATATGAACCGAGAACAGTATAAATCGATAAGAAAAAAGCCAAAACGAAATAGCGAGATTAGCAAATACAAAAGTCGAGTGCTTGCAATGGCTAAAGAATGGAAACCCACTACTTCTCCAAAACTGCGTGAAGCTTACTCCACTAAAAATGAATGGGCAATTAACATGATTCCCAAATTAAAAGAGTAGAAGCGCACGCCAGCCACTTTTCTTCAAACTCATCCTGCGTAAGAAAGGTAAATGTTTATTTAACTAACCAATTTGAAAAATCTCTCTCAAAACGGGGAAAAAGTAAGTTAAAATAGTCTTTCTGGCCCTTGCTGTACTACTTCGTTATGAAAAGCCCAAAACAACCAGAATAAACAGTTGCTTTATTTTAGATTGCTGAGGCGAAGTATCTCGGTTCGTTCGGGTTCACCCGCAACAATTTCATTTTTTATTCAAATTGAGGTTTCCGTGAATCCAAATAAGAATCGATATTAAATGTCAACATCTTTTCTTGAGCATGAATGCGGCCAGGCTGATTATCGCAAAAGCTGAAAAGTTAACCACTCGGAAAAAAGCAAAAAAGCATGTTCAAAGTTTCACGATTTGCGCGTGCGGTACGCCTTCTATTTGCAGCACCGCATCAGGGTGCACGTAGCCCTTCGCTATTGCTTTTTCCACGCAGTTC
>Ga0315535_1001292_pt1 | contig 16762 bp, 15 predicted proteins | sample SalMarSW160220MG_2_FD_203092 | JGI IMG/M metagenome (GOLD analysis project Ga0315535, IMG submission 203092) | Salt marsh sediment microbial communities from the Plum Island Ecosystem LTER, Massachusetts, United States - Salt Marsh Sediment SW1602-20 ...
TGCGCCGGCGGTACCCAGATGACCGGCACCATGTTGGCTGCCAGCAGCCGTGCAAGAATCAAGGTGTCACGAATGTCGGTCTTAACTCGGGCCTGAGCGATCTGCTTGACCTTCCCGAAGGACATCGGGACGATGTGATCGGATTGGCTACCAGCACTTTCTCCGCCAAAGGCTCAAGCAGATCGTAGATATACCAGGCGTTGGTTGTTGATTTGATCACCACGTAGTCCGTGGGCTGGATGTGTTTCTTCAGCCAGCCTTCCAGGTCTGTGTGCTCGATCCGCACTGGCTCCACAACCACTTTGCCTTCAAAATCAACCCCGGCCATGATGCTGTAATGCTTGTGGATATCCAGGGCCAAATAGCGGCGGGAAAGCCTTGCAATCAGTTCTTCCTTCATGCTACACTCTCCTTAGGTTGTTCCCCGCAAACTTTGCGGGGTGAGATGGCGGGGCGTGGATTTCGGGCATGGAGTGATACACACCGATTCGGGCTCTGTGTCCCAGACGAAGATCCACCGGGCGACCAGGTAACAACACGAGTGGAGAATTATGACTTCTCTCTCATGGGCGGTGTCGGTCTACCCAGATGCTCTAGCCCCGGTTGGCATCCCCGGTGACGCGTCAAGCTGCTTCACAGGATACCATCCGCCATACCATCCCGCAGCGTAGCGGAGTGGACGCCCCACCTGCTTCATTTTAGTAACACCGCGTGCACTTGACTGGTGGGAGTCTGCGCGTTTTCAGGCAGTTTGCGTGGCTTGAAGTTGGTTCCGGCAAAATGGCGCCCTCTCGTCCCGCCCACCCGCGGGTAACGCTCACCGTTAGCCCGCAGAACGGATAAATTCATCCAAGCTCGCAAAGGTGAAAGTTGGCGTATGGAAATATTTGAAGTAAATGTAAAATACAGTCCATCGGACTTTGTTTCCGCCGCATTGGTTTACAGAAAAGCCGTAGGCGATACCAAAACTTTTATCATTATCGTTTGGGTTATTGTTGCATTTGTTTTTGTTTCCTATTTGTTGCCGCCCTTGCTTGCCATATTACTCTGCCTCCCATTTAGAACGTGTTCCGCAGATACATGGCAAGGCTTCGCTCGTGTTGGAGCAATCATCATCGGAGGTTGCGTAATATTGTTACTTGTTGCTTACAGCAATATCCTGTACCGATTAAGAATGGAATATGCATATCGGCTTGGTTTCCTGAAATTCAAGAAAGAATATGAGGAGAGCAAGAAGTTTATTGTCAATGACGAAGGACTTGAGTTACAAGAGTCATCGTATAAAACCACGTTTTATTGGAAAGCTTTTCAACAAATAATAGAAAGTCAAAATGCTTTCCTGTTACCAAGAAAAAAGAATCAATATATCGTAATTCCTAAGCGCGCTTTCAATAACCCTGACGACGCGATAAAATTTTCCGAGTTGATAGCCACATACACTAATCAGCAGATTAAAAAGGTGTGACGGAAATAATGACCTATGGAAAAAAGCGGGCTAACAAAGCGTTCTCAGAAACTACCATCATTAGAAGGCAACTGAGCTTTGATCTTTCAGGCTGATCCGCGAAAATTCAAGCCGAAACCGCAAAAAGCAACCAATTTCCCAAACTCGATTAAATGTAAAGCAGGCATTCTCACTTTGAGGACGCCTTTTCTCGTCCCAGCTTGTCGCTCTCAGGCTGGATCGAGTTGAACGAGTTGGTAGCCGAGTTTTTTAGCTCTCTTCTTCATGTATTTGAGTTGTTGTTCCTTGTACTTCTTCTCGTATTCTTCCACGCTGATCGTTTCATATTCCACCTTGTACTTCAACATCCGGTACACCACCCGTGCAATAGCATGCGCCGTGGCCACCGTCGCCTGTGCAGGGCCCAGCCTGGCTCGCATTCGCCGATACATCACCCCAAAGACACAGTCCGACTGCTTCACCGATTGCGCCGCCATCCGAAAGGCCTGCCCCGCGCGGTTCTTGGTTTTCAATGTTTTATTCTTCAAGACTTTTCCGCCCGAGATCTCGTGCTTCGGCGCCAATCCCAGCCAGGAGCAGAAATGCTCGTCTTTGGGAAATTGGCTCATATCTGAACCGCACTCCATGACCACCGTCTGCGCCAGTGAGACCCCAAATCCGTCCACCACACTTAGGTCCACCCCACTGATGCGTTTCAGGTGACTGCGAATGCCTTCTTCGTTTTGCGGTTTGTTCTTGCTGTGCGAGTTCCGCTTGCGTTGGCTCAGTGGCTTGACTTCTCCTGCTTCCCAATCGGGCCGTGTCTCCCCATACACCCGCTCTATCTCTTCCTCACATGCACGGACCTGCTCTGTATAAAAGACATACATCTCCATCGATTGCTTCAAGACAAATAGATGCTCCTCCCTCCACGTCCCCGTCAAGGCCTTTCCGATCTCTTCTTCGCTCTTCTTACATCCTGGCTCGCGCAAGGCTGCTAACTTCTGCGGCTCTCGTTCGCCTGCCAGGATGGCCCAGATGATCGCCCGTCCCGTGACGCCAGTTACATCGCTCACGGCCTGCGAGAGCTGCACATTCATCTGCAACAACGCCTTCTGCATGTGCTGGATATGCGGCGACCGATGCTCTATCAACTGACTGCGATGTCGCAAGAGTGTTCGCAACGCGATCAGTTCTGCCTGTGGTCTAAATGAACTTTCCAACAACCCATAACTATGCAGGGTCTGGATCCACTGCGCATCTTCGATGTCGCTCTTTCTCCCCGCTACCCTCCGCAAGGACCGAGAACTGATCAGCAGGCATTCAAAGCCCTGCCGCTCCAATTCTTCGAACAATGGGATCCAATACACCCCCGTGCTTTCCATCGCTACCGTTCTTATCTGGTATTCTTTCAACCACCTGCCAATGGCTTGCAGATCCACCGTGTAGTTCCCAAATGCCTTTACGATTTGCGTACTCTCATCGCCTGCCACGCACACCACGATCTCCACTGCGCCGATGTCTACTCCCGCCGCATTCGGATTTACCTGGCTCATCCCTGTGAATGGATGCGCTTCTTCCATTCCTTTCGTGCGCTTGCCTTTTCTGCCCATTTCATCCTTCTCCTTTCAAGATGTTTTTGGCAAGCCCGGTCACTTCAGGTATTTAGCTTTCTCATCGGGGTCGCCCTCCCTCGCCGCCAGTATTTAAATCAATTTGACCGGAAACCACGGTGCACCGCGGGACTACAACTTCGTGTGTCTCCACTGCTTTGTACGGCTTGCTTGCCTGCCGATTACGAGTATACTTTTACTGAGGCGCGGGTTTCTCTCGTATATAATGATGGCCCCCATCATCTTGGGTGCACCTGACCGCCTCTGGCGTAGGTATGCGTAGCGACTTTGCAAGAAACAACACCAGTATAATAATGCAGGTCAACAAATACGGCGGCAAGTAACGCAAACCGTTAGGCGGGGTAACTTTCTGGTTATGTAAACGAGGATAAAAAAACTGAGATAAGCCATGAACAAAACCAGCCAACCGCACCTTCCCTATGACTTGAGTGGGCATGTGGCATTAATCACGGGTGCCAATCACGGTATTGGGGCTGCCACAGCCCAAGCGCTAGCAGGTTGTGATGCAGCAGTAGTGATTACTTATCTCCGCCTCTCTGACCCCGAAGGTTTGCCCGCGACCTACCGTGCTAATCGTGCCCAAGATGCCCGTGAGATTCTCGCAGTCATTCGCTCCGGCGGTGGCCAAGCCGTTGCCCAGGAAGTTGATCTACGCGAAACGGCCGTGCTGCCGCAGCTGTTTGATCTCGCCGAGCAGGAATTTGGTCCGGTAGATATTTTGGTCAACAATGCCACTGGTTGGGTGGCGGACACCTTTGCCGCCGATCGCGCACATGTCACCGGTCTTAGTGCCTCCAGTCTGTCTGCGGCCACCCATGATCAGGTTTTCGGTGTCGATGCGCGTGGGGGCGCTTTGCTAATCGCCGAGTTTGCACGGCGACATATCGCCCGTCAAGCGCATTGGGGCCGGATAATTGGGCTCACTTCGGGTGGGCCGTTGGGATTTCCTACGGAGGTTTCTTATGGGGCTGCCAAAGCGGCCCTAGAGAATTATACGATGTCGGCAGCTATCGAACTCGCCCCCTACGGCATCACCGCGAATATGGTGTATCCCCCGGTCACGGATACCGGCTGGGTTAATGATGCGGTGCGGGCAAATGTACAGCAAACCAGTGATCTCATCCACATCGTGGAGCCTGAAGAAGTGGCGGAAGTGATCGCCTTTCTGGCCTCAGACTTGGCGCGGCTAATTACCGCCAATACGGTACACTTGCGATAAATGTTTCCCCCCCCGCCTAACCCAAGTTAGAGCAGACCTGCTCCGCAGCAGAGGACGGCGCGCAAAAAGCAATCTTTGGCTGTCATCAAAGTTGCGTTCGGAGCCAATACGCAGGCTGCTCAACAAGCCGTTAGGCGGCGCTTGCAAGAACAGAAATTCATATCAAATTATTGATAACAAAGGAAGAATAAATGTCATCGAACATTATTATCTTGTCTTACATTGCCTTCATCTGGTTGGTTATCTTGCACACATTTGAAGAAATTTCCTGCAACATCATGGAAGCGCAAATTGGCCATATCAAAATGACAAAAAATAAATATCTTCTAGTGGCCAGCTCCATCTCAACAATCAACCTGGGAACCCTTGCTTTGTTAATTGCAGGTTTTCCTGCTGGTTACTACCTTGGTCTTTTCACTTCAGCAGTCATTGGCGTATTTCAAGCCGTCATCCACACTATTGGATATCTTCGCGAAAAAAGAACTCCACGCAGATTAGGCGCAGGATTTTATTCATCAATTCCATTGGCAATTGTTGGCTTTCTCGTATTTAGCCAACTTCTCCAAGCAATCTCATCGCTATAAATATGATATTGCCGCCTAACAAAGCGTTCTAAGAAACTAATCAAGGCTATTTGCAAGGAAAATTTGACTGGCAAGTTAACCACAAAAAGGCGTCGCGCCAATTTTCAAAAACGACGCCGTTCATGCATCTCTGATTTTCTATGGGCAGGCCCGGTCACTTAAGGTATTTAGCTTTCTAATCGGGGTCACCCTCCCTTGCCACCAGCCTGTCCTGGACGGACAGTCCAGGGTGTTTAAATCAATTTGACCGGGAAACCACGGTGCACCTCGGGACTACGACTACGCGCGTCTCCATTGCTTTGTACGGCTTGTGTGCCTGCCGATTATGAGTATACTTCTAATTGAGCCCGGGTTTCTCCCGGATAAAATGATAGCTCGCTGTCATCTTGGGTGCACCAGACCCATGGAAGATCGCCAAGGATAGGCATTTGGGCTTCTCAGTGCTCGGGCGCTGAGATGGGTGAGCCTTATTTAAAACTTTATTAAACTATGGGCAATTGTCGCTGGCTATTCGCTTGCATCAAGGAGGAAAAAGAATTAAATTTTTGATGACGAGTGTGTTTCCGACTGACACGTTATTCGCATTCAAGATATGGCAAGAGAGCAAACTGTCAGCGACTCAATTTATCTTCGAGTTTGACCTTCACCATCGGCCATTCACCATCCAGAATACTGTAATAAACCGAATTACGGAATCGCCCGTCTGGCAGAACCATGTGGTTGCGCAATATGCCTTCGCGCTTAGCCCCGACACGTTCGATGGCCCGCAAAGAGCGCTCGTTCCGCTGGTCCGCTTTGAATTGTACGCGGATGCAGCCCAGGCTTTCAAAGGCATACTGCAGCAGCAGGTACTTGCACTCGGTGTTTAGCGCCGTGCGCTGGAACTCAAGTCCATACCAGGTCCCACCGATCTCCAATCCGCGGTGGGCTGGACGCATATCCAGGTAGCGCGTGGCGCCCGCCACCCGGCCCGATCCCAGATGAACAGCCACAAACGGTAAATCCGTACCCCTTGCCGCGCGAGACAGGATATCCCGGACCCAGGCGCGCATATCCGCTTCGCTGTGCATCTGACCATACAGCATATGCTGCCAGATGGAGTTGTCGAGTCCCACCAAGCTCAAGCCGGGGACGTGCTCTTCGGTCATCGGCTCTAACCTGACGTATTTCCCGGTCAACGTGACGGGATTTGTCCAATCAGACAACATCAATCACCCTCAAACCCTTCATCCTGTGTAGGCAGGTAAGGCATTTGAGGACCGTCAATTTTCAGATACTCTGCCAATGCCGCCCGCAGCGCCGTGCGTTCATCCCATGGATATTCAATCTCGCCAAAACACATCGACTGCTCGTGGCCCTTGCCACAAGCCAGGACGATATCATCAGGCTTTGCCAATTGCAGTCCGAAACGAATCGCTTCACCGCGATCAGGTATGCGCCAAAAATCCTGCCCTTCGACAGCACCCTTGGAGCGCGCGCCCTGGGCCATTTCTTCCAGGATGGCATTCAGCGATTCGGTGCGCGGATCCTCGGCGGTCAGAACCGTCAGGTCAGCCAGCTCGGCTGAGACCTCGGCCATCATGCGTCGCTTCTCACGGTCACGCAGCCCAGCCGAGCCAAAAACGGTGATGACGCGGCCATTGGTCATCAGGCGAGCGGCTTGCAAGGCGACCCGGAGTGCATTCGGAGTATGGGCAAAATCCACAATTGCCAAGAACTCCTGTCCCAGGTCGATCCGCTCCATGCGCCCAGGGATGCCCGGCAGCCCGGCAATCCCTTTCGCCGCAGTCGCGGGAGGAATCCCCAAACCGGTAACCGTTGCTGCCAGGGCCGCCAGGCAATTTGAGACATTGTAAGCGCCAATCAGGTTGCTTTCAATGGTTACGCGAAATTCACTGGTTTTTGCAGTAAATTGAATTCCTGAAGGATCATAACGGATATCCTCGGCGCATAAATCAGCATCCTGGCGCAAGCCATAGGAAACAGCGCGAGTCTGCACCACGCCACGCAAGTAGTCATACGAATCGTCATCCCGATTGAGCACGGCCAGTTTGGGATTACCTCCAGATTTAAGATGCGTCTCCCCTAATGCAAGCAACAATCTGGCCTTGGCTGCCCGGTAGGCTTCAAAAGATCCGTGATAATCCAGGTGCTCGTGCGTGATATTGGTAATCACCCCAATGTCAAATTCACAGGCGTCAACCCGGTACTGTGCCCAGCCATGAGACGTGGTTTCCAGCACCACATGGGTCAATCCGGCATCCAGCATACGCTTTAGATAATGCTGCACTTCTGGCGCATCCGGCGTTGTGACGTGGAAACCGGTATCGAGCACCTCATCGCCAATCACGGCATTGACCGTGGAAATCATGCCAGCTTTGAGACCAGCAGCCAGCAGGATCCGGTAGATCAGATTGCTGGTAGTCGTCTTACCATCCGTGCCGGTCACGCCGACCATGGTCAGATGGCGCGCCGGGTAGCCGTAATAAGCAGCTGCCAGATGGGCCAGCGCCTGGCGCGAATTCTCCACCTGAATGTAGGGTACGGACAAACCATCTGCGATTCGTTCCCCTACCACTGCCGCAGCCCCTTTTGCAATAGCTTCACGAATGTAGTCGTGACCATCGGACGAGCCACCCGTCATGGCAACGAAGAGAAAGCCGGGCATCACCGGACGCGAATCCGAAACAATCCCGGAAATTGGAATCGCGATTGGCTCACCACGCAGGATCTTCAATGGGAACTCTGCAAAAAGATTAGTCAATAGGACTGGAGAATGGGTTTGCATATGTTTAAACAACAAAGAGGGTCTTGACGATCGGTAATTCTATCGCCAAAACCCTCTCCATTACGAATGGAGTTAATTCAAATTCTGGCGCAGGCCTTCGAGCTTGCCCGAGACCGAACCATCCAGTACTTTGTCGCCGACTTTGATGACCAGACCGCCAAGGATCGACGGGTCGACCCGGAAGGTGACGGCTTGGGCGCCGGTCTTGGAAAGGATATCCTGTTTGACGATGGCTTCCTCGTCCTTGGAGAGAGGCAAGGCGCTGGTGATTTCAGCAGAGGCACCCTTGAAATTAACCTCGTCCAGCACGACAACTTTACCGGATTTGACGCCGGAGAAGAATTCATCCAACAGCGCATGCTGGCGTTTGTCATCCAGGGCAATGCCGACCAGTTTTTGTGCCGCAGAAATTGCCAGTGCGGCAACCTGTCCGCGCAAATCACCGAGAATGCGATTACGCTCGATTTCCGCATCCGCCTTAGCTGCCTCGCGCATTTTAGCAATCTCGGTTTCCGCTTCTGAGCGCACATCTTTGGCTGCTGAATCAGCGCGCTCGGTTGCCTCACGGATCACCTGGCTCGCTTCAGCCTGAGCATTTGCAAGAATATTCTCAGCTTCTTTTTCGGCATTGGCACGTGCCTCGGCAGCCACCCGCGCGTCCTCAAGTCCCTGTGCGATCGTCTGGCGGCGCTTTTCCAGCATAGCCAGAATCGGTTTATAGACCCAGGCACGCAACACCACGATCATGATGATGAAGTTGAATATCTGAACGAGCAAATATCCTAAATTAAGACCCAGTTTTTCCAATGTGTCCTCCTCCTGTTTTTAGAAAACGAACAAAATCAGGAGCGCGACCACCAGACAATAAATTGCAACGGCTTCGGCGAAGGCGATGCCGAGGATCATGTTGGTCTGGATCGTACCGGTGGCGTCCGGGTTGCGGCCCATTGCCTGGACAGCGCCGCTGGTGACGATGCCGATACCGGCACCCGCACCAATGGCACCGATCATGGCCAGGCCAGCACCAATTAATTTGCCAAGGATAGTGGCTGCAGCTAATTCCATTTCGAATTACCTCCGTATCTGGTTTCGGGCGGGAGAACCGCCAGATGGTATGGTGTTTGACCCGGGCGTTTCCGCCCGAAATATAAAATTCCTATGCGTGTGCTTCTTCGTGATGCTCGCTGTGTCCCTGGGTTGCCTGAGCCATAAAGGTCATGGTCAGCATACCAAAAACGATTGCCTGAATCATGCCGACGAAGAATTCAAGTAATAGAAAGGCAGATTGCGCAAAAACCGGAACGAGCGAGCCGATGACGAACAACAAAACCGAACCGGCAAAGATATTTCCGAACAACCGGAAGGCAAACGAAAGAATTTTTGAGAACTCGGACACCAATTCCAGGATGCCGACCGCAAAGTCAATCACACCAAAAATTGGTTTACTGAATAAGGTCCGGGTGTTCCAAAACTTGGTCAGATAACTCGATCCCTGTGATTTGAAACCAATCACCTGCACCATAATTACGGCAATCAGGGCCAGAGCAACGGTAAAGTTCAAGTCAGTTGAAACGACACGCACGAATGGAACCAGCGTAAAACCCTCTGCCTGTGCACCTTCTGCAGCGTGTGCAGCCGCGGGTTTAACCAGTGCATTCGCCCAACCCAGATCCTGGACAGCATAATGACCTTGCGGTTCGATGAGGCCGACGCTGTCAACCATGGGGATCAATTCCATCCAGTTTGCCACCAGAACCAGCAAGGTGATCGTAGCAAACCAGGGAAATATAAATTTTGCCCACTTCCCAGCCGTACCTTCAGTCAAATTATAGATAACCTCCAGCAAGGCCTCGATTGCACCGGAAAATCCCTTTGGGACCAATGATCCGCCCGAAATGGCACGATAGACGCCGAACCCGATCAACAACAGGATCAGGTCGGCAATCACGAGTGCATTGAGCGTATTGGTCCAGGCGAAATCGAAAAACAGAGGCAAGGCTGCCATGACGCCAAACAAGCCAGCAGCAAAGATTCCCTCCCAGCGACGGGTAACGACAGTCATTAAAATTGCCAGGACTGCAAAAACGACCAGGTATATTGTAATTGGGGGGACGTGCTCAGCAGGGAGCTGAACGTGCGGCTGGAGAGGTGGATATGCTCGAGCGGCGAAATATCCGCCGACGATGGCAAATAGCACAAACCAGCGATGAATACCCCACCGCCAACCTTTTTTGGGTGTCTCACTCACGATCGGTATCCTCCTCAGGGGGCTCGATTGTGGGTTTCTTCTCGACCGGTTTGATGCGACTGGTTGCTGCCCGCACAACTCTGAACATCAGAAAGAGCGTCACCGGCACACTGCCGATCAGGAGAAGAATTGTAAAAAGTGGCTTGGTTCCCAGATAATTATCCAGCCACAATCCCGCAAACATGGCAACCAAAATAACGGCCAGGGTCAGACATCCAACCTGTCCGGCCACACCAGCCAAGGTCAGGTTGAGAGCGTATTGGAAGCGTTCTTTACCCTGATGGTCGGGTTGGCTCATGGTTGCGGATTATATCACAGGGCTTTAAGGTTCGTCAATTAATTAGAACAAATTAAGCGCCGCAGCACCTGAAAGGCTGAACCAGGGCGCAAACAGCGTACCAACCAGCAGGATACCGACCGACAAGATGACCAGAGCGATGCCATATGGCCGTGTGATCGGTACAGGTTTATCCTCGTCTTCGGAGCGGTACAAGTAAACGACCTTTAACACGGTCAGATAGTAGTAGAGGCCGATGATCGAGTTCAAGATGCCCACAACAGCCAGCCAGACCATCTGCGACTGGACGGCAGCAGCGAAGACGAATACTTTGGCAACAAATCCACCGAAGGGCGGCATGCCTGCCAGGGACAGGAAGGCTACCAGCATTGCCAGCGCCAATCCAGGCGCCCGGCGGCTCAGGCCAGCGTAAGCAGAAATCTCGTCCGACCCAGCCACGCGCCCAAAGGCCATCACGATCCCAAAGGCAGCCAGGTTAGTCAGGATATAAGCTAAAAGATAGAAGACTACACTGGTCACCCCCAGCTTCGACACCGCCACCACACCGATCATGGCATAGCCAGCATGCGCGATTGATGAGTAGGCCAGCATGCGCTTGATGTTCTTTTGAGTCAAGGCCAGCAGGTTTCCAACGGTCATGGTGATTACAGCCAGGACGGCCAGAATGGAAGCCCAGGAAATATAGAATTCTGGGAAAGCGACCACGAAAAGACGCATCAGAACAGCGAATCCAGCTGCTTTCGAGGCGGTAGACAGGAATCCGGCCACCGGCGTCGGCGCACCTTCGTACACATCCGGAGCCCAAAAGTGGAACGGGACCAGTGAAACCTTGAAGCCCAACCCAACCAGGATCAGCATGATGGTCCCAATCGCCAGGATCATCGAATGCTGACCAGCTGCAAACATGGCAGCCAGGTCGTAAATGCTGGTCGTGCCGGTAAAGCCGTAAAGCAGACTGAAACCATACAGCATGACAGCTGAGGTCATTGCACCAAAAAGCAAGTATTTAAATCCGGCTTCGGTCGAACGGTCATCCGTCAGCATGAAACCGGCCAGGACATAAAGCGGAATCGAGGTGGTTTCAATTGCCAGGTAAAGCATGATCAGGTCGGCGGCCGAGGCCATCAAATTCATTCCCAAGGTCGCAGCGATCAGCAGCAAATAAACCTCACCACGCCGGCCAACGCGTTCCATATCCATCAGGAACAGTGCTGTGGCGGCTGCGCCAAACATGAAGAGCATCTTGAAGAAGAAGCCCAACCAGTCGTATCGCAACATCCCGCCAAAGACCATTTGCGGATCACCGGGGCGGCCGATAAAAATACTGATAAAGATGCTGGCCAGTAAGCCACCAGCTGTCAACCAGCCGAGATTTCGGCGCTTCTCTTCTTTCCAAAATGGCTCAAGGATCAAGATCAGAATTCCAAGGGCCAGAAGCAGGATTTCCGGCAGGATCGCCAGGATCATGGTTGGAGTGTAGGTTGCCATCGCTTATGCACCTCCCAGGAGGCGCAGAACGTTTTCCACGCCAGTTTGCACCATCGGAACCATCAAAGCCGGGAACATACCCAAGCCGATCATCAGCACCGACAGGAAGCCGATGGCCACCTTGTCGAGTGCATTGATGGGACCAATATGACCTTCAAATTCTTCAGGCACCTGGCCAAAAAAGACACGCCGAATGACCAGCATAATATACGAAGCGGTAATTACAATTGAAATTGCTGCCAGGATGGCTACCCAGGGCCTGACTTGCCAGATACCCATAAAGATGGGAAATTCAGCCACAAAACCGGAGAAGCCCGGCATACCCATCGATACCAGACCACCGATAATGAAGCCAATTGTGGGCCAGGTGAGGTACTTGGACATTCCGCCAAGCTTGGGGATTTCGCGGGTGTGCGCCCGGTCGTAGACCATACCGACAACAGCAAAGAAGAGAGCCGTCATGATGCCGTGCGAGAACATTTGCACGCCCGCACCGGTCAAGCCTTCTTTTGTCAGTGTGGAAAAGCCGAGCATAACCAGACCCATGTGAGAGACAGAGGAGAAACCAATGACGTATTTGAAATCGGTCTGTACCATGGCAATAAAGGCACCATAGACGACATTGACCAGCGCCAGCCCCATAATCCAGCCAGCCCAATATTTTGCACCCTCGGGTAATAGCATAATGCCCACCCGCAAGGCTGCAAATGCACCCAGCTTCATCAGCACACCGGCATGGAACATGGAAACCGCTGTCGGCGCAGCCACATGACCGTCCGGCGACCAGTTATGAAACGGGAAGATACCGCCCAGCACAGCGAAGCCCAAAAAGACAAAAGGAAACCACAAATGCTGGAATTGCGGTGGAAAATTGGCGTTTTGCAGAGCGAGCATGTCAAATGTCTGCAAACCGCTGGCAAAGTACATTGCCAAGGCACCGACCAGGGCGACCACTGAACCGATAAACAGGTACAGGGTCAGCTTCATGGCCGCATATTCACGCGTCTTGACCCAACCCCAGATGGAAATCAACAAATACATCGGGAAGACAGCGATTTCGTAAAAGAAAAACAGCATGAACAGGTCCAGGGAGACGAAGACACCAAAAACACCCGAGGCCAGGATGAACAAAAAGGCAAAGAACTCACGTGGACGATCGTCCAGATTCCAGGAGATCATCACACCCGTGACCATGACCACACCGGTCAACAGCACCAGCGGGGCAGTCAGACCATCCACGCCGAGGTGTAAACTGATTCCCAAAACCGGAAGCCACTGATACTTTTCAACGAATTGATAACCCGCAGCGGCCTGGTCATAGTTGAAGTAGACCCAGATCGATAACAGCAAAGCAAAGATTGCTGCAGCCAGGGCCAGCATGCGGACCTCGGTCTTGCGTTCAGCCGGCATGAGCAGGATCAGCACTGAGGCGACCAGCGGGGTAAAGACAATTACACTCAGGATCGGAAATACCATTTGCGCACCTCGATTAGAACAGCATCACCACGGCTTTATTGATCACGTTCAGGATCCAGGCCGGCCACAGGCCGATCCATAGGATCAAGACCATGAGCGGAGCCATGACAATGATCTCGCGTTTAGTGATATCGGTCAGGTGTCCGACCCATTTCTCGTTCAGCGGGCCGTGCAGGACCATCTTGATGCCTCTTAGAATGTAGGCGCCGGTGAAGAGCAGACCCAGCATGCTGAGGGCGGTGTAGATCGTCAGGATCGGCCAGGCCCCTCGCACTACCAGGAACTCGGAGATAAAGCCGTTCAGGCCAGGTAAACCAAGCGAGGCCATGGAGGTGAAGATCAAGATGCCGCCGTAGATCGGGATCAGCGGGAATAATCCGCCGAACTGGCTCAAATCACGGGTGTGGGTGCGTTCATAAATCGCTCCGACCAGGAAGAACATACCGGCTGCTGAAATACCGTGATTGAACATTTGTAAAATGGCACCATCCAGAGCGATATGGGCATTGGTCGTGCCAGCCGCATAGGCGGCAGCAGCGATACCTAGCACTACGAAACCCATGTGATTGACTGAGGAATATGCCACCAGACGCTTGAAATCCGTCTGACCATAAGCTGCAAAAGCGCCGAAGATGATCGCGGCGGTAGCCAGCACCGCCAAGGCTCCGGCGAAATGTTTAGCCTCGACCGGGTAGAGCGGCAGCACCAGGCGCAGGAAACCATAAGCGCCCAGCTTCAGCATCACGCCTGCCAGGATCATCGAACCTGCGGTCGGGGCTTCAGTGTGAGCATCAGGCAGCCAGGTGTGGAACGGCCAGATCGGCACTTTGATCGCAAAGGCGATCACGAAAGCCCAAAAAGCAACCGTTTTGACCGTACTGACCGGGTAACCCATCAAGCTACCCTGGATACTGTTCCATTTCTCATAGAGTACCGGCAGGTCGTAAGTCTGGAAGAGAACGCCCAGCATCTGGATTGCCAAGAGCAAACCCAGGGAACCACCCATGGTGTAAATCATGAATTTTAGTGAGGCGTAATCTTTGTTGGCACTGCCCCACTGATTGATCAGGAAGTACATCGGCACCAGACCGATTTCCCAGAAGACGAAGAAAATCAGCAGGTCCAACGCCAGGAAGACTCCCAGCATGCCGGTTTCCAGAAATAGGAACAGCATCATGAAAGCCTTGACGCGGTCTGTGATCTTGAAGGAAGCCAGGATCGCCAGCGGCATCAGCAAGGTGGTCAGCAGAACCATGGTCAACGATAGTCCGTCCACACCCAGGTGCAGGGTCGAATGGATGGCCTCGTACCAGGTATATTGCTCCTGGAATTGGAATCCGCTTATATTGGGATCGAACCGCAACCACAGAACCAGGGTCAATACAAACGGCACCAGACTGGCAATCAAAGCCGTCCAGCGGATCAACTTCATCTCGTCCCTGGGCAGGAATAAAATCACCAGCGCCGAAAGGGCGGGGAAGAACAGGATTAGGGTCAAAAGATGATTAGCGATGAAATCCATCGTTCACTCCTATCTGCCGGTTACGCCAGCACCAGCAGGTAGTAGAGCAGGCCGCCGACGACGATCAACACAGTTAGCGAGGCCAGCATATACTGCTGAATACGACCAGTCTGGATCGGGCGAATCATAGCGCCAAACTTCTTGGTGCTTTCGCCGACCAGATCGCCAAAACCGTTGACGACCGGTGCATCGAATTTGCTGCGGAAGTTGGTGCCCAGGAACATGGCGACTTTGCCAAAAGCATGCAGGATGCCATCGATCAGGCCTTTGTCCATCCACTTATAGACCAGCGTCTCTGCCACCCAAAATGCCGGGCGTACAAACAGGAAGTTGTAAGCTTCGTCAAAGTAATACTTATTCTTAAGCAGCGGGATCTGCAAGCGGTCCTCCGCCGGGGATTTGACCTTACGGTAAGCCAGCCAGCCGAAGAACAGGCCTCCGAGCGCTACCGTTAGCGAGGTCAACAACGGGACAATATTGAACGGAACGGCTGCGGGGACTTCCGCCAGGGTACTGCCAATAAATTCATGGAACCAGTTCGGGATCAAGCCTCCCAACAAGGGGAAATGTTCCGGAATGCCGACCCAACCGTAGCTGATGGCAAAAAAGGCCAGCACAATCAAAGGGACAGTCATCGTCCAGGGTGTTTCCTGGGCATGTTCGGCCGCCTTGGTGCGCGGTTCGCCCAGGAAGGTCAGCGTGATCTGGCGCATGGTGTAGAAGGCGGTCAGGAAAGCCGCCACCGCCAGGGTGATGAAGACCGCGGTGTGCCCATTGGCAAAGGCGTCGGCAAAGATCTCATCCTTCGACCAGAAGCCAGCCGTCAGAACCGGGAAACCGGACAGGGCGAAGCCACCAATCAGGAAGGTCCAAAAGGTGATCGGCATCTTCTTGCGCAAACCGCCCATGTTGAACATGTCTTGCGGATCAAGCTTGTGGTCACCGGTGTGCAGCACACCGTGCTCCATGCCGTGAATGACCGAGCCAGAACCCAGGAAAAGCAGCGCTTTGAAGAAAGCATGTGTGATCAGGTGAAAGGCTGCCGCTACGTAGGCGCCAATGCCGATGGCGGCGATCATATAGCCGAGCTGCGAGATGGTCGAGTAGGCCAGCACGCGCTTGATGTCGTTTTGGGCGACCGCAATCGTCGCCGCAAACAGAGCCGTGAAGGCACCGATGAAGGCAATAATGCTCATGGTTGGATTGAGCGGCATGCCCTCGTGCCAGCCAGCTGAGACAAGCGGGAACATGCGGATCACGGCGTAGACGCCGGCCGAAACCATCGTGGCAGCATGGATCATGGCTGAGACCGGGGTCGGACCTTCCATTGCGTCGGGCAACCAGACGTGCAGTGGCCATTGGGCAGACTTACCCACCGTCCCGATGAACAACAGCAAACCAATTGCACCGGCCGCCGAGAGTCCAAAGAAAGCCGGTGTGCTGGCCAGGGCATGCAATGTCTCTTCCCTGAATATCTGCCGGAAGGACAGGGTGCCAGTCGCGCTGTATAGGAAAGCGATGCCCAGCAGCATGAACACATCACCAACGCGGGTAGTCATGAAGGCTTTGATGGCTGCGTCCCGCGCCGATTTCTTGCCGTACCAGAAACCAATCAACAGGTACGAGCACAACCCCATGATTTCCCAACCCACGAATAAAGTCAGTAGGTTGTCCGAGACCACCAGCGTGTACATGCCAAAGGCGAACAGACCTAAAAACGCAAAGAAGCGTGAGTACATCGGCTCGACCGACGGAACCTGGTGCTTGTGGCCGTGCTCGTCCACGATGGTGGCACCATGCGGGGGTAAGCCCATGACATCATGGTCGCCCTGCGGTTGGCCAAAATTTTGATAGCCGACGCTGTAAAGGAAGATCATGAAGATCGTCCAGGCCGCGAAGAACAGCGTTGCGGCAGAGAGCGGATCAATCAATATGCCGATCTTGAACCAGCTATCGCCGATCGGCAGCCAGTTTATGGCAGAGGCAAACGGGTGTTGCCCAAGGTGTTCCACACCCAGGGCGCGCACGAAGACCAACATGCCACCCAACCAGGATAAGAAT
>Ga0315535_1001293_pt1 | contig 16759 bp, 12 predicted proteins | sample SalMarSW160220MG_2_FD_203092 | JGI IMG/M metagenome (GOLD analysis project Ga0315535, IMG submission 203092) | Salt marsh sediment microbial communities from the Plum Island Ecosystem LTER, Massachusetts, United States - Salt Marsh Sediment SW1602-20 ...
GAGTATCCCCACCGTGTTTATATCCTATACAGGCGAAGCACTTGACCATAAGACGCCCTTGTTAAAGGCGCTGAATGAGGTTGACAAGGCCGCCACAGCGGTTTGCCAGTTGTTCGATAAGAATGTTGCCAAGGTAAATGCAAATCTGGGCTGGGAACAGGAGTATTTCCTGATCGATGAAGCCCTGTATTATGCCCGTCCCGATCTTTCATTAACAGGGCGTACCCTGATGGGACATGCTTCACCCAAAGACCAGCAGTTGGATGACCACTACTTCGGGTCCATTCCTGAAAGGGTGACTGCATTCATGCATGACCTGGAATCTGAAGCATATAAACTGGGTATCCCGGTTAAAACCCGCCATAACGAGGTTGCTCCCAACCAATATGAACTGGCACCGGTTTTTGAGGAATGCAACCTGGCTGTAGACCATAATGTCCTGTTGATGGATCTGATGAAGAAAGTATCCAGGCATCATGGTTTCCGTGTATTGTTCCACGAGAAGCCCTTCCAGGGAATCAACGGAACAGGAAAGCACAACAACTGGTCACTTTCTACAGATACGGGTGTGATTCTGCACAAACCTGGAAAAAATCCAAAATCAAATCTGCAGTTTCTGACTTTCGTGGTGAATACCATTAAAGCAGTCTATGACCATCAGGACCTGTTGCTGGCAAGCGTGGCATCAGCATCCAATGCCCACCGGCTTGGTGCCAATGAGGCTCCGCCTGCTATTCTCTCCTGCTTCCTGGGCACAGAGGTTTCTGCCATGCTGGATCAACTTGAAGAACAGGTGACTAATAAGAAGATGTCGCCGGATGAGAAGACTGCCCTGAAGCTTGATATTGGTAAGATCCCTGAGATCCTACTTGACAATACGGACAGGAACCGGACTTCACCCTTTGCTTTTACAGGGAACAGGTTTGAATTCCGTGCGGTAGGTGGCAGTTGCAACCCTGCTGTACCGATGACCGTTCTTAACGCAGCAGTGGCAGCACAGTTGAAGGCGTTTACGCAAGAGGTTGAAGCGCTGGTGGAGAAGGGCGTGAAAAAGGATGAGGCTATTTTCCAGGTGCTCCGCGAAAATATTATCGCTTCAAAAGCCATTCGTTTTGAAGGAGATAACTACAGCCAGGACTGGGTGAAGGAGGCTGCAAAGCGGGGGCTCACCAATGAAATGGATGTACCCAAAATGCTAGCGGCATACCTGAGCGAGAAAGCCAAAAAGCTCTTCTTTGACCTGGGTATTTTTACTGAGTCCGAGCTTGAAGGACGTGTGGAGGTTATGTTTGAAGAGTACACCAAGAAGATACAGATTGAGGCCAGGGTCCTTGGAGACCTTTCCATCAATCATATTGTGCCCACGGCTGTAAAATACCAGAACAGACTCGTTGAGAATGTGCTGGGGCTGAAGCAGATCTATGGTGATGAGTACGAACAGCTTGCCGGCAACCGGATGGAGCTGATCAAAGAGATCTCAGACCATGTGACTACGATTAAAATGGGCGTGAATGACATGGTGGAGGCAAGAAAAGTGGCCAACAAGCTGGGAGATGAGAAGGAGAAAGCCAAGGAGTATTCAAAGTCTGTGATACCCTACCTTGAAAAGATTCGCTATCATATCGATAAGCTGGAGCTTGTTGTGGATGATGAGATCTGGCCTCTTCCCAAGTACAGGGAGTTGTTATTCTCAAGTTAACCCTGCCTAAATTCCATAATCCAAGGCCCTCTGCGAAAACAGGGGGCTTTTTTTCATTCAGCACGCAAATAAAGAGCCGTTTAATTACGTTTCATATTCATCGAAAAAAAAGGTAATTTTATCGAATTGTAAAAACGGGCACGACTATGCATAACAATATCAGATTCATCTTTCTGGCCCTTGTGGCTGTCATTATATTTACCCTCCCGGCTGATGCACAGAAGAAGCAGAAGGATTCAAGAGCACAGGCCGCATTTGAGGCGGGTGAATATTTTTCAGCCATAGATCTCTATAAAGATGCCTACAACAAGGTAAGCAAGGATCAGAAGACAGCCATTTTTTTCAAGATCGGGGAGTGTTACCGGATACTAGGAGATGCCAGATCGGCTGTATTGTGGTATAAGAAGGCGGTACGGGAAGAGTACCAGGATCCGATTATATTTCTGAGATACGGGCAGATGTTGCTGGAGAATGAGCAGTATGAAGAGGCGGGGGAGGAGTTTAAAAAGTATGTGGAACTGGTTCCGGATGACCCCAGGGGTGGTATTGGGATTGAATCATGCGAGGCAGCCATCGTCTGGAATGAGAATCCAACCGGTTACATTGTTGAGAATATGAGGATTTTTAACTCAAGGCAGCGGGATTTCAGCCCCGCCTATATCAATGAAGCATATACGGAGGTGCTATTTACCTCTACACGGGAAGAATCCATGGGCAATGAAACCCACGGGGCTACCGGCCAGAATTTCGCGGATATATTTGCATCCAGCATGGACCGCAAGGGGAAATGGAGTGTACCTGTTCCGGTGGAAAGTCTCAATACTGAGTTTGAGGAAGGGACGCCCTGTATATCGCCAGATTTTACAGAACTCTATTTTACCCGTTGTAAGAAGGGCAAAAATCAGCAGTTGGGTTGCCAGATTTACAAAACAACGGCAGCGGGTGGTGAGTGGTCTGAGCCCGTGATGGAGTTTGAAGCTCTGGGAGACAGCATTACCACAGCGCATCCTGCCATTTCCCCGGATGGGAAAATCCTCTATTTTGTATCCGATATGCCGGGGGGCCTTGGGGAGAATGATATCTGGAAGGTGACAAGTGACGGAGGCAGCTGGGGTGATCCGGTCAACATGGGTGAAGAGATTAATACACCCGGAAATGAACTATATCCTTATGTACACGCTGACGGGACCCTCTATTTTTCATCCGACAGCAGGGTTGGACTGGGTGGATTGGATATCTATAAAGCCGTTGAGGATGAAACAGGAGCCTGGAAGCTGGAAAACATGAGGCCGCCCATCAACTCCCCTGAGGATGATTTCGGGATTGTCTTTGAAGGTAAAGTGGAAAAGGGATTTTTTAGTTCATCCAGGAAAGGGCATGGAAATGATGAGATATTCTCCTTTGTTTTGCCACCCCTTGAATTTGATGTGAACGGTGTAGTAAAAGATGAGCGTACTGACCAGATCCTGCCCGGATCTGTTGTCAGGTCAGTTGGAAGCGACGGGATTACCGTGGAGAGCACTACGGGTGATGAAGGTTCCTTCAGGTTTATGTTGAAACCCGGGACGGATTATGTATTCATTGCCAGTCAGCCAGGTTACCTGAATGGAAAAGTTCGTGAGTCCACACGGGGTCTTGATCAAAGCAAGGTGTTCGAAGTAACCATCTACCTTGCATCAACCAGACGGGTCATTGAACTTCCGAATATCTTCTACGATTTTGCGAGGTGGGACCTCAGGCCAGAGTCCATGGTTTCACTGGATAACCTGGTGGAGACCTTGAATGATAACCCCAACGTGACCATCGAGCTGATGTCCCATACCGACTCAAGGGGTACACCGGCTGACAACCAGGAATTGTCTCAGAAGAGGGCACAGTCTGTGGTGGATTACCTGATATCCAAAGGGATCGCTGCAGACCGGCTTGTGGCTGTGGGTTATGGGGAATCTCAGCCCAAGGTAGTGGATGAGAAGATCAAAGCATCCCTTGATTTCCTTGAACTGAATGAGGTTCTTACGGATGAATTCATTAACCAGCTGCCAAGTCCGGATCTCCAGGAGAAAGCGCACCAGGTGAACAGGCGGACCGAGTTCAAGGTATTGTCGACTGATTACATTCCGCAAAATTAGGTTGAATGAGTCCATCTTCCCGTTATTTGCAGCGAGGTGTTTCATCCGGAAAGGAGGATGTGCATCATGCCATCAGGAATGTGGATAAAGGGTTATTCCCCAACGCCTTTTGCAAGGTAATCCCCGATACACTTACAGGTGATCCTGATTATTGCCTGGTCATGCATGCGGATGGAGCCGGGACCAAATCTTCACTGGCCTATGTGTACTGGAAAGAGACAGGTGATCTTTCAGTCTGGAAGGGAATTGCCCAGGATGCCATTGTGATGAACCTGGATGATCTGCTTTGTGTGGGTGTGACAGGTGATATACTTATTTCTTCCACCATTGGAAGAAATAAGAACAAGATCCCGGGTGAGGTCATTTATGCTATCATTCATGGTACTGAAGAGATTCTTGAAGCGTTGCGAAATCAGGGGGTTCCCATCTACAGCACAGGCGGTGAAACTGCAGATGTGGGTGACCTGGTCAGGACCATTATCGTGGATTCAACCGTTGTTGCCCGCATGAGAAGGGACCAAATCATCGAGAACAACATCAAACCCGGGAATGTGATTGTAGGCCTCTCTTCCTCCGGACAGGCCTCCTATGAGGACTCCTATAACGGGGGCATGGGAAGCAACGGGCTCACTTCTGCCCGGCATGATGTTTTTGGTGGATTTTTGGCTGAAAAATACAAAGAGAGCTATGATCCCGAGCTGCCCGGTTCCCTTGTCTATTCCGGCAGCCGGTCCCTTACCGAGTTGATAGAAGATGTGGGGGTGGATGCCGGGAAGCTGGTACTTTCGCCAACCCGGACATATGCACCGGTGATCCGTGAAGTGGTTGCAAAGCTGAGAGACAGGATCAGCGGCATGATTCATTGTTCGGGAGGAGCCCAGACCAAGGTATTGCATTTTGCAGGCCATGTGCACATCATCAAGGATAATCTGTTTCCCGTACCGCCTCTGTTCGGAATGATCCGGCAGGAGTCCGGAACACCCTGGAAAGAAATGTACCAGGTGTTTAACATGGGGCATCGCTTCGAGATCTACACGGATGAGAAAGCGGCTGAAGAGATGATTGCCATTGCCGGGAAATATAACATAGAGGCCAGGATGGTAGGAAGGTGTGAAGCCCTGGATCATAAAAAACTGACCATCCGGAGTGAATACGGAGAGTTTGTATACAGCGATTAAAATTCATGGGATGGGAGAGAATATGATATTAAGCCGGTTGGAGGGGGTGAAAGCCAGGTTCGACGAAGTGGGCCAGCTGATTAATGATCCTTCGGTGATCTCTGACATGAAAAAGTATGTGAAGCTAAACAGGGAGTACAAGCATCTGGAACCACTTGTAGAGGCATATGATGCCTTCAGCAACCTTCTAAGCAACATTCAAAGCGCCAGGGAGATCCTGGCAGAAGAGAAGGATGAAGAACTCCGTGAAATGGCAAAGGAGGAATTGGATCTTTGCCAGCATCAGCTACTCCCGCTTGAGGAGGAGATCAAGCTGCTCCTTTTGCCCAAAGATCCGGAGGATGAGAAATCGGCTATTGTAGAGATCCGGGCAGGAACAGGAGGTGATGAGGCCAGCATATTTGCCGGTGACCTCTACCGCATGTATTCCAAGTATTTTGAAATAAAGGGATGGAAGGCCTCCACTACAAGTTTTACAGAAGGAACTGTAGGAGGATTTAAAGAAATCATCATGAACGTGACAGGGGAGGGTGTGTACGGTATCATGAAATACGAATCTGGTGTTCACAGGGTGCAGCGGGTTCCCCAGACAGAAACACAGGGAAGGGTACATACTTCTGCTGCCACGGTGGCTGTTCTTCCGGAAGCCGAGGATTTCGAAGTTCAGGTAAACCAGTCGGATATCCGGAAAGACACATACTGTTCATCCGGACCGGGTGGCCAGTCTGTGAATACCACCTATTCGGCCATCCGACTGACCCACATGCCCACGGGGATTGTAGTTACCTGCCAGGATGAAAAGTCACAGTTGAAGAACCTGGATAAAGCCATGAAGGAATTGCGGTCAAGGCTCTATAACCTGGAATATCAGAAACGCATTGATGAAATCTCTTCCAAACGGAAAACCATGGTCTCCTCGGGGGACCGGTCAGCCAAAATTCGGACTTACAATTATCCTCAGGGGAGGGTTACCGACCACAGGATCAACCTGACCCTGTACAACCTCCAGGCCATCATCAACGGAGACCTGCAGGAGGTGATTGAAAAACTCCAGATGGCAGAAAATGCAGAGCGCTTGAAGGAGAGCGGAATGGAGTAAACGGGTAGGACATTTAATAAAAGGAAAACATGAACGCAGAAGAGTTATTCAGGAATATACAACGTAAAAAGAGTTTCCTCTGCGTGGGTCTCGATACTGATTATAAGAAAATCCCCAGGATGCTGCTGGATCTGGAGTACCCCATTTTTGAGTTCAACAAACACATCATTGATGCCACCGCAGAGTTGGCAGTGGCCTACAAACCCAATCTTGCCTTTTATGAAAGCATGGGAGCTGCCGGATACATCAGCCTTGAAATGACCATTTCATATCTCAGGCAGACCTATCCGGATGTATTCGTGATTGCAGATGCAAAACGGGGAGATATCGGGAACACGTCACGCCTGTATGCCAGGGCATATTTTAATACCCTTGATTGCGACGCCATCACGCTCTCTCCTTATATGGGATACGACAGCATTGCTCCATTTCTGGAGGTAGAGGACAGGTGGGCCGTGCTTCTTGCACTTACCTCCAATGAGGGTTCCGCGGATTTTCAGCAGATTGAGACAAAAAATGGTCTCCAGTTGTATGAACAGGTGATTATTACTTCGGCAGGCTGGGGAACTGTAAACAACACCATGTATGTGGTTGGAGCTACCAAAGCCACCGAACTGCAGCACATCAGAACACTGATACCTGAACATTTTCTGCTTGTACCCGGAGTGGGAAGCCAGGGCGGCAGCCTCTATGATGTAGCTGAATACGGGATGAACGATCGCTGCGGGTTACTCGTCAATGCCAGCAGGTCAATTATCTATGCCGACGGAACCAATAAATTTGAGCGGGCAGCCCGGGATCAGGCTTCCATTCTCCAGAAACAAATGGAGGTTGCATTGAAAAACCGGAATCTGCTTTAACGAACCAGCTCTTTCACTTTTCCGGCTGCTTCCTCAAGGGTAATGGCTGAATGTACCTCAAGCCCCGAATTGTCAATCAACACTTTTGCTTCTTCTGCGTTGGTTCCCTGGAGCCTGACAATGACCGGGATATTGATCTGACCGATGGACCTGTAAGCCTCCACCACGCCCTGTGCCACCCGGTCACACCTGACAATTCCACCAAAAATATTGATCAGAATGGCCTTTACGCTGGGATCCTTGAGGATGATCCTGAATCCCGCTTCCACGGTTTGCGCATTGGCAGTACCCCCCACATCGAGGAAGTTGGCGGGTTCACCTCCTGAAAGCTTAATGATGTCCATGGTGGCCATGGCCAGACCGGCACCATTCACCATACAACCTACATTCCCTTCAAGCTTAATGAAATTGAGATTGAATTTCCCGGCTTCAACCTCTGTGGGATCCTCCTCGTTCAGGTCACGCATGACACCGTAATCAGGGTGCCTGTAAAGGGCATTGTCATCAATGTTTACTTTGGCGTCGGCTGCCATAATCTTGTTATCGGATGTTTTAAACACCGGGTTGATCTCGAACAGTGATGCATCTGACTTTTCATAGGCCTTGTAAAGGGCTTCTGTGAATTTTACCATCTCTTTGAAGGCCTGCCCCGACAAACCAAGATTAAAGGCAATTCGCCTGGCCTGGTAAGGCATGATCCCCACCCGGGGATCGATCTCTTCCTTGAATATCAGGTGCGGGGTCTTTTCAGCAACCGTTTCGATATCCATACCTCCTTCGGTGGAGTACATGATGATGTTTCTTCCCGTTTCCCTGTTGAGGAGCACACTCATGTAGAACTCCTGGGGTTTGGATTCACCGGGGTAAAAGATGCCTTGCTCAATGAGGATCTTGTGGACGATCTTGCCTTCGGGACCCGTCTGATGGGTTACCAGGTTCATTCCGAGAATTTCCCGGGCATAGGACTTCACTTCCTCCAGGGATCTGGCTATTTTAACACCTCCTCCTTTACCACGGCCACCTGCATGGATTTGAGCCTTTACAGCCCACGTCTCTGTTCCGGTCTCAGTCTTGATCCGCTTTGCTGCTTCAATGGCTTCTTCAGGTGTATAGGCTACAGCACCTAAGGGGACTGCCACACCAAAGCCTTTCAGGATCTTCTTGCCCTGGAATTCATGTATATTCATATTGAAACGATATTTATTCTAACTCAATGGGATTGAATATTCCGTTGTAATTTTACAAATTTAGTAAAACAACGGACAGGAGAAAGGGAAAAGGAAAAAGGAAAAATCTTTAAATTCATGCAAAAGTTGCAGAAATGAGGAAGCTTCAGAATGATGAACTTGAACGAATCAGTGTGGAGGAGTATAAGAAGTCCAGGAAGATACCTGTGGTTGCTGTGCTGGACAACGTGAGAAGCCAGAACAACATTGGTTCAGTGTTCCGGACCGCAGACGCCTTCCGTCTGGAAGGCATCTTTCTTTGTGGAATTACAGCCACTCCTCCACACAGGGAGATTCATAAGACTGCCCTTGGCGCGACCGAATCTGTACCATGGGAATACCGGGAGGAGACTACCATGGCCATCGGTGAACTGAAGCGAAAGGGTTACATGATCCTGTCTGTGGAACAGACCGAGGGTGCAATCCCTTTGAATGAACTCAGGCTCTCCGGGCAGGAGAAGATTGCTCTTGTATTTGGGCATGAAATACGAGGCGTAGATCAGAAGGTGGTTGATATGAGTGACATGACCATTGAGATTCCCCAGTTCGGGACAAAACACTCCCTGAATATCTCGGTTGCAGCCGGTATCGTCATCTGGGAACTATCCAGGCAGTTTCCAATGAAAATCCAAAAGTGAGTCTTGTATAGAAAAGAGACTGACTCAAAAGTCCCTTTTTATTCAATTCTAAGGGATGCTTACGAATAAGCATCCCTTAGAAAATAGAAGAGGCTACCCCTTCTGAGACAGCCTCCTTCCATATGATAAAACACCTTATTGACCTATTCAACCACGGCTTTGAATTCAGCTGTTTCGAACAGTTTAGCGAACTCAAGGTCTTTCTTGGCGTGGTCCTTCATCATCTGAGGTGACTTGCAATTTGCGACTGCATTTTTCAGATTTTCTATTGCCACCTCAGGTTTGTCCTGGTTTGCAGCAATTACTGCCAGCAGGTATGAACGGTATGGTGACTCCTGATCAAGGTTTGCAGCAACTCTCCATGCTCCTTCTGAATCTCCGTTCAGGTACATGGCAAGTGCAGCGTTGAAGGAAGGAGCACTTCCGAAGTAGTTCAAAGCGGATTTATAGTCTCCTTCAATGATATTGATAATTCCCAGGTTATAGTTGACTTTTTCCCCGGCACCCAGTGAAGCAGTAAAGGCTTCTTTAGCACCAGCAATATCACCTTTGGCCAATGCCACGACACCCAGGTTGTTGTTGATATTGTCATGATCCTTCAGGCCTTTGGCGGTTTTGAAGGAAGCAGCAGCTTCATCAACTTTTCCCAACTCAAAGAGGGCGACACCTTTGTTGTTATGGGCACGAACGCAATTGGGGGCTACTTGAGCAGCTTTGGAATAAATGGCCAGTTTGGTTTCGTTGTCATCAAAGAGTGTTGCTGTATAGAGCAATTCTTCAAGAACCAGTGTGTCAGGATTGCTGGTCCATAGTTCCTTCAGCTCCTGGTCACTCCATCCGATCTTCTCCATGTTCACAGTGAATTTGGACCTCCTGAGCTGGGGAAGAATCTGTTCAGCTAATACTTCAAAAGCTGCAGAAAGGTTTCTGATCTCCTGTTCGCGGACAACCGGATCAGAATGCATACTCAGAACCCTGAGGATCATCTCTTTATCCTGAATGTTTGAAGCTTCAAGTAATTTCTTGAATCCTTCCCAGTCTTCGGGGGTGGAAAGCAGGCTCATTAATTCATCAGCCACCTGGATTTTGGCTTTCTTGAGCTGCCCTTCCAGGTATTTATCAGCAGTTTTCTTTCGTTGTTCAGCCAGTTTTGTATTCAGATCCAGTGCTCCATCGGGAGATGCATATGCTGAAATCTCAATTCCTTTCAAATCAAGCCTATCGTTTGCATTGGCTTCCTGCAGGGTAGCATTCAATTTGCTGATCTCTTCTTTTCCCATTTCTGATCTGCGGACATCAGCCCTGTTGATCACATACTTAATGTCAGCTTCATAGGATTCGGGCACAATCTGCTTATAATTGTCACTGAAGGAAAGCAACTTGGCCTTTTTTGAAACCAGCAAGGGGGTTGTAATGATTCCATCTGCGAGCTTGACCGTTCCAATGTCAGTGGATTTGTCTTTCACTGCAGCTGAAATATTGAATGACAGTTCTGACATCATCATGGGATCTTCGTAGGTAAAAGAAACGGGATGTGTAGCTGAGCCCCCATTGTCGAAACTGACGGGCTTGTTGTTTGCTGAAACGTCCTGTCCCTGCAATACGAGAGGATCAAGTGTTTTTTCACCACCTTCATACTTGAGAACGGGAGTGAGCGTTACAACGGCCTTTTTATTGAAATATTTTGCCGGGTATTTGACGCTGATGGTTGCATTCACATCACCCCCATGCATTTCCAATACTTCAGGTGCGACGCTGTAACTTACCAAATCAGAGTCCTTAATCATTTTATTCACTCCTCCACAGCTGCTGAGAACAGCTGCTACAAGTATGAAAATCGCTAAGGTTTTAAGGTTTTTCATGTCAATTCTGGTTATTTGTTTAATACTTAATGTTTTCGGAGCTTAGTTATTCCTATTACAAACTTAACAATATTTTGTCAAAATTAAACATTTATATGTCGAATGTCAGCATTTGTTATAAAATTAGCATATTCATCCCCTGTCTGAAGTCCCCCTCATAGATATGCTTCTTAAGACGCTCATAATCTGAACGATTATTAACAAATTCCAGATTACTTGCATCAATCACAACAATCTTCAGGTCGGTCTGTGATTTGAAGAAGCCAAAATAGCCATCCTGAACCTCCTTCAGGTAGTCAGCCTTGATGTTTTGTTCGTATGAACGCCCCCTGATCCGGATGTTATCCAGGAGCCTCTCCACCGGGACATGCAGATAGACGTAGAGATCAGGCCTGGGTGCCTGGAGGTTGATGATGGAAAAGAGTTTTTCGAAGAGCTTCATTTCATCATCCTTTAAATTGTATTTGCTGAAAATGAAGGATTTGGAAAGGAAATAGTCGCTTATTACGGTCTGCCCGAAAAGGTCGGGATGCCCAAGTTCTGATTTGATCTGCTGGTACCGCTCCGACAGGAAAGACAACTCCAGCTGAAATGCATACCGCTCAGGATCTTCATAAAACTTGGCCAGAAACGGATTGTCGCTGAATTGCTCCAGGATCAGCCTGCTTCCTGTCTCCTGAGCCAGCATGGAGGCCAATGTGGTTTTCCCGGCTCCGATGTTACCTTCAATAACCAGATAGTTGTATTTCAAAGTTCAGGAGTAAATTCTTATCATTCCGGGATTGAAAATACATGGTTTCAAAATAGTGTGCAATTCCCGGGAGCATATTTTTAAATTGAAATAAAAAAACCCGCTCGGCATGGAACGGGTTTTTTTGTGATTGTGAATTTTAGTTCTTTTCCGGTTTGGGTAGAAGGGCTTTCCGGGAAAGCTTCAGTTTGCCGCTCTTTTCGTCCACGGCGATAAGCTTCACTTCGATTTCCTGTCCTTCCGTGAGAACCTCTTCAACTTTCTCGAGCCTTCTGTGCTCAATTTCAGAGATGTGCAGCAGTCCGTCCTTGCCTGGAAGAATCTCAACAAATGCTCCGTAAGGAGTGATGGTTTTGACTTTGCCTTTATATACAGTACCTGCTTCAGGTACAGCAACGATTCCCTTGATCCAGTTCATGGCGGCATCAATGGACGCTTTATCAACTGCAAAAACATCAACAATTCCCACACTGTCAATCTCCTCAATGGTGATTGTGCTGTTGGTTTGGGCCTGGATCTCCTGGATCACTTTGCCTCCGGGTCCTATGACAGCGCCAATCATATCCTTGGGAATCTCGATTCTTTCGATTCGCGGTGTATGAGGTTTGTAATCTGCATTAGGTTTGGCAATGGTCTCGCTCATCTTATCCAGGATATGGAGCCGGCCTTTTTTTGCCTGGTCCAGTGCCTGGGATAAAATCTCATAGGAAAGTCCTTCCACTTTGATATCCATTTGCGTGGCAGTAATTCCGTCACGGGTTCCGGTTACTTTGAAGTCCATATCACCCAGGTGGTCTTCATCGCCAAGTATATCGGAAAGGATTGCAAATTTGGACGAACCTTTGTCGGTGATCAGTCCCATGGCAATACCGGAAACCGGCTTTTTAATCTGTACCCCGGCATCCATTAATGCAAGTGTCCCGGCACAAACTGTAGCCATAGAAGAGGAACCGTTGGATTCCAGAATATCGGAAACAATTCTGAGCGTATAAGGCATCTCGTCAGCAGAGGGCAGAATTCCTTTCAGGGCCCTGTGGGCCAGGTTCCCATGTCCGACTTCCCTTCGGCTTGTCCCCCTGTTGGGACGCGCTTCGCCGGTTGAGAAAGCAGGGAAATTATAGTGGAGAAGGAATTTATCATTCCCTTTCTTCATTACATCGTCGATAAGTTTCGCATCCATCTTCGTACCCAGTGTAACTGTGGTAATGGATTGGGTTTCACCCCTGGTGAAAACTGCTGAACCATGTGCCGAAGGCAGGTAATCCACTTCACTCCAAATGGGACGGATCTGATCAGTCTTTCTTCCATCAAGCCGGATTGCGTCGTCCAGGATTGCACGCCGAACTGCCTCTTTCTCCACATCGTGGTAATATTTACTTACCAGATTCTCATTCACTTCACCTTCTTCTCCAGCCTCTTCCAAAAGTTTTACGAGCAAATCTTCCTTTATTTTATGGAAAGCTTCGCTTCTTGCATGCTTGTCATCATTGCCCGATTTGGCAATTTTATAGGCAGCATCGTAGGTCTCTTTCCAGACCCTTTTACTGAGTTCCTCATCATTGACATCGTGGCAATATTCGCGTTTCACCTCTTTACCAACCTTCTTCGAAAGTGCAAGCTGTGCTTTACACATGGGTTTGATGGCCTCGTGAGCGAATTTAATGGCTTCGAGCATCTCTGCTTCGGAGACCTCCTTCATTTCGCCTTCAACCATCAGGATGTTGTCATAGGTTGCACCCACGATAATTTCAATGTCGGCATTTTCCAGCTGGGAAAAGGTGGGATTGATTACCATTTTCCCTTCCACGCGGGCCACGCGGGCCTCTGCAATCGGGCCATGGAAAGGTACATCTGATACAGCAAGTGCAGCTGAGGCAGCCAGTCCGGCAAGCGCATCGGGAGGTGTATCACTTTCGGCTGACATCAATGTGACATTCACAAAAGTCTCAGCATGATAATCATCAGGGAAGAGGGGACGCAAGGCCCTGTCAACCAATCTGGCTACAAGGATTTCATAATCTGAAGGCCTGGCTTCCCTTTTGAGGAATCCCCCCGGAAATTTCCCAAGGGCCGCATATTTTTCTTTATAATCTACTGAAAGAGGCATGAAATCCACATCCTCTTTGGCCTCTTTTGAACTGACCACTGTGGCCAGCAACATGGTATCGCCCAGGCGAACCATCACAGCGCCGTCGGCTTGTTTTGCCAGTACACCGGTTTCTATGCTAATGGACCGACCATCACCAAGATCGATGATCTCTTTTATTGCTTCTGGTTTTGACATAAGATTTGATTAAATGCAATGGTTGAATACGAAAAAAGGCAATTTGTAAATTGCCTTTTCTTCGTAACGAATATTTTTACTTTCTGATTTTCAAGGACTTGATAATAGCGCGATAACGCTCGATGTCTTTCTCCTTGAGATAATCGAGTAATTTCCTCCGCTTACCAACAAGTTTAAGAAGTGCCCTCTGGGTACTGTAGTCTTTCTTGCTGATCAGAAGGTGTTGTGTAAGGTGGTTGATCCTGGTAGTGAAAATAGCGATCTGGCCTTCGGCTGAACCCGTATCAGCTTCGGATTTTCCATACGTCTTGAAGATTTCCTTCTTCTTCTCAGTTGTTAAATACATCCTGTTTTTTCTGCTTTTAAAACCTGTTTCAAAAATTGAGTTGCAAAGGTATTTATTTATTTTGAATTACCAATAAGGCAAAGTAAGAAATTAACGTATGCCACTGTGCAGAAAATCAAATGTTTGTGCTGCTCTCAAAGGGTGTATTCCTATCCTATCTCTCTGTGGTAATATTTTGCAGGAGGTTATTGATCTGTTTCCTTGTCCCAAGGGCAAAAAGTTTATCGGTGGGGGTAAGGGTGGTTTCCGGAACCGGGTTGATCAGAAACGAATTGTCTTCTCTTTTCATCCCGATGATGTTGGCTCCGGATTCATTTCGGATGTCCAGTTCCCTGATAGATTTTCCCGCAAAGCAGGAGGCAAGTTTTTCACATGAAATCTGTTCCAGAACCACATTTTCGACACTTTGAAGAAGCATGAAATCCACAAATTCAACGATGTCGGGTTGAGCCACCAACTTGGCCATCCTTTGTCCTCCGATTTTATCCGGCATGATCACATTGGTGGCACCGGCCCGCTTTAGTTTTCGATCTGAATTATCCACAGATGCACGGGAGATGATCGTGAGATCCGGATTGATCTCTTTGGCAGTTAGCACAACAAACAGATTGTCAGCATCCTGTGGAAGTGTGGTGATCAGGGCCCTGGCGTCGTTCAGGTTGGCCTGTTTAAGGATATCTTCGTCGGCTGCATCACCTTCAATATAGAGCATACCGGGAATTTCCCTTAATGCCCGGACCAATTCAACATCCTTTTCAATAACGATGGTGGGCACCTTGTGCTCCAGGAGCTCGGCTGTTGCCTGTTTCCCATTCCGCCCATATCCACAAATCACTACGTGATCGCTTAGTCTGTTCATCTTTCTTTTCACTTTGGTGTCTTTATATGTATTTCTGAAAACGCCCTCCACAATGAAACGTGTCAGGGTTGTTACCGCATATGCAAAAATTCCTATCGAGACAACCACAAGAATGGAAGTGAACCACATACCTGTATTGTCAAGTTGATGAACCTCTTCAAATCCAACTGTGGCGACGGTAATGATGGTCTGATAGATGGCTTCTGAAAGCGTAAATCCCAGCAGTCTGTACCCGGTGGATCCTACCACCAGAATAAAAAACAGCAATCCCACTGTATAATATGCATGTTTCAGACTTTTGTTTCTCATCCCTTGTATTTTTTTATCAATTCCGCTCCTATCTTACATTCAAGACATCGCTTTGGTTTACAATACGCATTGTGAAGCTGGATCAGGGCCTGACTCTCAAACGCTCCTTTTGGGACCAATCCAAAATTAATCCATTTTTTTGTGATACTGTTAGATTCTGCCTTAAGTTCTGAAAGCATGGATGTTCCCAGGTTTATGGCATGGATATGTTGCTTTCTGTTTCCAAATGTGAAAAGAAAAGGAACAATGGCGTTGATGATCAGTGTCCTGATGGATTCATGTCCCAGGTATTTGGGGATTTCGGAAGAGTCTTTTCCCATTGTATAATGGGTGTTCCAATATTCACTGGCACAAACTTTCAACAGCTGTTCGACCTCGGCAAGTGAGGAAGTATCCAGGAGTGTTTGCAACAGCGGAAAACGAAGGTTGACCAGCGAGGCAAATTGTGAGATCCGAAGGGTGGGGAAGGATGCCGGGCGTAAACGCAGGAATTTCCACAGATACCTGTTAACACTGGGTCCGGATAGCTTTTTCGAATAGTGGAGGTATCGCTGGTAGAGGTCCGATGCATAGGGCCCTAGTGGAATACCATCATATAAAAACCCTGCCTGACCAAACAGGATTCCCTCCAGGTCAGCCACGCTGTCCCTGCACCCGATCAGCAACTCATAGGGGATGCCTGCAGCTGTCATTTCAAAGGGAAGGCTGTTGATGGGCAGTCCAAAACCGGATGCCAGGATTTTATACAGGGAGATATCCCAGTCAGGTCCATTCCGGCTGATCATGGTATCGATCATAAGGCTTTTTTGAACCAGCCGTTCCGATTGAAGGGTAGTGAGCCATTTCCGGATCACCACGGTGGACATGTGATGAATAAAAGGATGGCAGGGCAACCATGAGTCAGCCTTAAGCAGAGCCTGATAACAGCTTTGAAGTTCTTTCGGATAGTCAAGTAAAAGGGTGGGGATCCTTTTTCCCAGGTGGTTTAAAACCGGCCTGTCATCATGTGTTACCACATGCAGGATCACATTGTTGTAAGCAGGATCATGATGGTGTCCATGTTCTTCCCAGTCCGATGCACGAAGGTGAATTTCAACATTTCCGGCCCAGATGATTCCATCAATCCTGATTTTTGCATTAAAAAAATCAGGGCCTGCATGGAGGTTCATTTCTCCGGGGGTAATGACACCAAGACTCCTTCCGCAGGTGGTTTTTAAGTCCTGTTGATTAAATAATCTGTATTTCCAGATAAAGTAAAGAAACGATTCCCCTGGCATTTTTTGATGGAGCAAATTCTTTTATTCATGTGATGAAGGGGTGGTTTATCGATTTTGCTTTTGCTATTTTTACAGCATGAAAAATTTTCTGATGGTTCTGACTTGCATGATGACCATCCTTATTTTGGGATGTAGCCGGGATCAATTGACCGGGCAGCAGGATCAACTCATTCAGGCCACCATCTGGTTCCAGCATTCTGCAGAAATGAGGGCTCTTTACTACCAGTCTTATCATTGGGCCG
>Ga0315535_1001294_pt1 | contig 16755 bp, 10 predicted proteins | sample SalMarSW160220MG_2_FD_203092 | JGI IMG/M metagenome (GOLD analysis project Ga0315535, IMG submission 203092) | Salt marsh sediment microbial communities from the Plum Island Ecosystem LTER, Massachusetts, United States - Salt Marsh Sediment SW1602-20 ...
TACCGATGATCAATGCGACGGGACGGGGACGTGTGGACACCCGGCGAACAGCGCTTCTTGTGACGACGGGCTATACTGTACCGGTGTGGACAGCTGTTCCGGGGGAGTCTGCAATCACACGGGCGATCCGTGTTTGGGCGGCCCCGAGTGCGATAACGTCTGCGACGACGTGGCCGATAACTGTAACGCAGCGATCGGCACCGGCTGTACCGACGACGGCAACCTGTGTACCGACGACCAGTGCGACGGGGCGGGAGCTTGTGGGCATTCTGCAAACAGCTTGCCTTGTGACGACGGGCTATTCTGCAACGGAACTGATAGTTGTTCGGCAGGTGCCTGCAGCGTGCATGTGGGCGATCCCTGCCTGACTGGTCCCGAGTGCGCCAACGTCTGTAACGAGGGCGCGGGCAATTGCAACGTCATATCCGGCACGGCTTGCACCGACGACGGCAACCTGTGTACCGACGACCAGTGCGACGGGACAGGAGCTTGTGGACACCCGGCGAACAGCGCAAATTGCGACGACGGGCTTTATTGCAACGGTGTGGACGCCTGTTCCGGGGGCGTCTGCAACCACACCGGAGACCCGTGTTTGGGCGGCCCCGAGTGTGACAATGTCTGCGACGACGTGGCCGATAACTGCCATGTTTCTATCGGCACCGGCTGTACCGACGACGGCAACGTGTGTACCGACGACCAGTGCGACGGGGCGGGAGCTTGTGGACACCCGGCAAACAGCGCTTCTTGCGACGACGGGTTGTATTGCAACGGTGTGGACAGCTGCTCCGGAGGCGTCTGTAACCACACCGGCGACCCGTGTTCAGGCGGCCCAGAGTGCGACAATGTCTGCGATGATATGGCCGACAACTGTCATGTTGCGGCTGGCACCAGCTGCACCGACGACGGCAACGTGTGCACGGACGATCAATGTGATGGGGCGGGAGCTTGTGGACACCCGGTAAACAGCGCTTCTTGCGACGACGGGTTGTATTGCACCGTGAACGACAGGTGCTCTGGCGGTCTCTGCTCGGGCGATGATAATGACTGTTCTTCTGCTGCGGGGCCCTGTCGCTATGGATATTGCCACGAGGACACGGATTCTTGCTCCGTCGGCGATAACAAACCGCCAGGTACCGATTGCGAGCCTTGCGGACAGTGCGACGGGCTGGGTACCTGCACAGGCTCTGCGGCCAGGGACGGCGACGAGTGCGACGACGGCGACACCTGCACTGGGACGGGCACCTGTCTGCTCGCCGGCACTTGCCAGATCGAGGGCTGGTGCGACGTGATCGTCGATCCGGACAGTTGCGACGCTCCGGCGGCTGTATACGCGCCCGACTCTCCCGATTGCCGCTTTGCGGACGACAAGGTCGAACTTACTGTCGAGGTGGGCTCAAACATCCCGCAACAGGGCGGCTTCATCCCTGTCAGGATTTGGCTTAGCAACTCGCCTACCTACAGTCTCACCGGTGAGCGCTGGAGCAAACCGCTCGGGGATCTATCCGTTGTGCTTACTTTGAACTCTGTCCGCACCGACGAAAAGCAACGCCGCTCGATCCTTTCATACCTGCTGGGTTCGGCAGTCCTGCAGGCAGGTGAGTTGGCACTAGAAGAACAACCCGATCCGAGCACTGGTCAGGTCAGATTTTTATTGGCGACGGACGATGCACTGCTGCCAAATTCCGCCGGATGGATGCTCGATTTAACCCTGGTCTACGACGGGCTGTCCGGTTCGGACGCGACCTTCGACGTGACGGTCACAACGCCTTGCGGGGCCGAGCCCGATATGATCGGTTGCCACTCGGACAGCGGTTGGCAGCCGGTATCCAAGACGATCATGGTTGGATCCAGCGGCGGAGATTACCAAAAAGACAGTCTCGAGTTGAAAGAGACGCCCAGACTGGGTTGCGAGTGCGGTTCGACAAGAGGCACCGGTCAATACTGGCTCCTGTTGCTGCTGGTCTTGTTAATCTGGCCGCGGAGACACCCCCGATGAAGATCGGGATAGTGTCGGCATCGTTAGCGGCGGTTGCGTTATTTTCCTGTCGCCCGCCAGAGCGTCGAGTCGTCGAGTTGGCCGCCCGGCCGGACATCAGCAGCCAGCGGCGGATCGAGGCCAAGCGACATTTCGATAAGGGTTCAGTCTTTTTCGACAGGGGTGATGTCGGCGGCGCTCAGATCGAGTACATGAAAGCCCTTCGCGCGGATCCAGGCTTGTACAAGGCACATCTCGGGCTGGGGGAGGTATATGAATTAGAGGGCGACAGGGTGGCGGCCCTGGCCGAGCACGTGGCGCATACAGAGACGGCGCGAAGATCCCGGGAATATCTGGATTACATGTATCAGTACGTATTCGACAAGATGTCGCGTGACCCTGCCGGACCCCGAGAGTCGGACAGAAAGTCGCGGGCCGAGGCGATGCTCGATCTGAGCGAAGCAGTCGCCCTCTATCGACAGGGGAAGTACGCAGTGGTGCCCGGAAAGCTCGCTTCGGCTCAACGGCATTTGCCGAGGGCCGGCATCTTCGACTACCTCGAAGCATATGCACGCTTGCAGAATGGAGAAACAGCCGCGGCGATCGAGGCATTCGAGCGGGCGGCCGGCAGTAACCCGTTCTTTGCCCGTTGGCTGCTGTCAGCTCGTGACAAGCTTTTGCCGTTGGAACTCAACCAGGGTTTTGCTGGAATTTTACGCACTGCTTTGGAGAAACATCCAGCGGACGTGGAGACGGCCTTTTTGCTGTCTGCAATTTTACTGCGCGCAGGCAAGCCAGCGGAAAGTCTCGATGTCGTTCGCCGCTCGCTGGCATGGTCTCATGCCGACTGGAAGCTTTTTTTGATCAAGGCGGTCGCGCACCGCGAGCTGGGTCAGAAGATCCAGGTGCAACAATCCATAAGCGACCTGATCGCGGCCAAGCCCGATTTTTCAGATCAGTTCGGCAGGCGTGAGCCGAGTGTTTTTCGCGGATTGTTGGCCGGCCGGGCCGACGAATTTGCCACCGGCGAGCTCGCCGGAGCGATGCCCGAGCCTGCCCGCTCGTACTTCTTGTGGCGCCTGTTGCAAGAACGAGGAGATCCAGCCGCGGACGCGAACAGAAAGGCTTTTTTGAAATTGATGCAGGCCAGCTTTCCGGCGGATGAGTTTTCCAGTCTTCCTTGCACCAAGCCGCCGAAGGATGCGCCGGGCAGTCTTCAGGAGTTCATGGGAACCGTTCAGGAGCGAATAAACACAGCCATGGATGCACTTCTGCACTGTGACCATACGCTGCGGCCGCGAAGGGACAATCCGTCCGGACGCGTCTTGGTGCGAGTGCTTCTGGGCCGCGACGGAAGCGTGGCGCAAGCGGGAGTGCTTGAAAACACGACTCGTGACGATTGGCTGGCATACTGTATGCTCAATAAGATCCTGAAAATGCGTTTCCCGGCGCCGTTACGCGCCAACGAGTCGTTCAAGCTGCCGGTGATGGTCGGACCCGAAACGGACATCAAATGATGCAAGGAGCAAGTGAAATGATAGCCGATTCTGATGGCCCAACTGGAAAGGTCGAACTGCTTTATGATCTGTTGCGGGACGCGACGCGGCGCTCCGATTTGAAAGGTGTTTTTCACGTCTTGTTTCGCGGCGGGCGTGAGGGACTCGGGGCAGAGGAAGGCATGATTCTTCAGCACAATCCGGAAAAAGGCGCGCTCGATGTCAAGGTGAGAACAAAGGGCAAACTACTCGATAGTGAAAATCTTTTCTCGACCGAACGCGAACAGGTGGCGGCGCTATTGCAATTGGAAGAGCCTAGCTTGCGCGAGAAGGACGAGGACGTTTTTTTCAAAAGCTCAAAAAGCCAGCTGGTGGCGCCGGTTCCGGTAGACGCACGCGAACAGGGTTTGCTGGTGCTCGAGTCTTCTTTTCCGATTGCTTTCGGATCCGAGCAACGTGATTTTATAAGTAGCTTGCTTGAACAGACTTCGGCCGTCATCCGCACTCGGGGCAACGTCGAATCGTCACGCCGCGAGCTGGATTGTCTATGGGATGTCAAGCGCCGTATTATCAGCCCGACTGAACTGGACAGCAGTGAGCTAAACTCGCTACTGGGCAAGATCTTACAGTTGGCCATGGCCCGGACCAAGACCAGTAACGGGATCATATTGATGGCCGACGAAGAGACGGGGGATCTGGTAACCAGTTCGAAGGCGGTCATGGGCGACCTGGCCTACGAAGTGCCCGAGAAGTTCATGCGCCGCAAGCGCGGCCGAGCCTCCGGAATCGCCTTCTGGGTACTCGACAACAACAAGCCCTATATCAGCGGCAATACCGACGAGGATCCCAACTACATTCCATTCTTCAAGGGTGTCAAGAGCAACATCTCCGTGCCGATTTCGTTTCAGGACCGCTGCATTGGCGTAATTGTTGTAGAGAACCGCAAGCCAAACGCCTTCAGCCTGGAAGACCAGCAAGTGCTCGAGGAGCTGTCGCGCAACGTGACAATTCTGGTACGTAGAGCCCAACTCTACGAGGCTACTCGAGATGCCGACCAGGCCGGGCGGGGAGTTCTGATCCGCGGGCAGGGTGACAAGTGGAAGGAGGTCGAGCGGCGAGTCGAGAGGGCCTCGGCGACAAACGCCATAGTCATGTTGCGGGGCGAGAGCGGCACCGGCAAGGAGTTGATGGCTCGATCGATTCACTTCAATTCGAGGCGCAAGGACAAACCGATGGTGGTGGTCAATAGTGCCGCTATTCCTGATCAGCTTCTCGAATCAACGCTCTTTGGTCACGTCAAGGGCGCCTTCACCGGAGCGACCTACGACAGGGTGGGAGAATTCGAGAAGGCCGACGGGGGCACGATCTTTCTCGATGAGATCGGCGATCTGGGATTACCGTTGCAAGCAAAGTTGCTTAGGGTCCTCGAGAGCGGTGAAATCCAGAAACTGGGCTCTAACGAGGGATCGAGCAAGGTCGATGTCAGAGTGATAGCGGCCACCAGCCAGAACCTCGAGCAGATGATGGAGCGCAGGGAGTTTCGCGAAGATTTATATTTTCGCCTGCACGTGGTGCCCATCTGGCTGCCGCCGCTTCGGGAGTACAAGAAATCAATTACCGGCATGGTAAAGGCGTTTGTGCGCGAAGCGGCAGTGGAACACGAGAGACCGGTCGAGGGCATTACTGATGAAGCAATGGAACTGCTCTTGCGCCACGACTATCCGGGTAATGTACGTGAGCTAAGAAATATCATCGAGCAGTCGGTGATCTTGGCGCGCGATAAGACGATCAGCGCGGCAGATTTGCCTTCCCGGCTGCTGAAGTCGATCGAGAAACAACCGGCTGGCGCGAAGAGCCGCGATTTCAAGAGCATGAAGAAGCAAGTGTTGGACAAGTTCGAACGCGATTACCTGGGCAGTGTTCTGTCGGAATCGGCCGGTAACATTTCCAAGGCATCCGAGATTTCGGGCATCAACAGGGTAAACTTCTACAAATTGCTGAAGCGTCACGAGATTGATCCGCGCAGCTTCCGCTGACGAAACTTCAAAGTTTCGCAGGTTGGTGATAGTATTGAAGAATAATGTATTACCCGGAGGCGTAAGACCATGAAACTCCGCTTTTTTCTGTTTTTGGCTTCAGTTTGGTATTTCTCGGCGGTATTTTCCGCCTGCGGTGGCGACACTGTGGGCGACGGCGATACCGGTGTTGTACTTTGCACGACGAACGATCAGTGCCCCGTCGGCATGTTCTGCAACGACGGAATCTGTGACGCATTATCGGACGGCGGCGGCTGCCAGAGCAACGAGGATTGCGAGGCAGGATATCACTGTGACATTCTCAACAAGCGCTGTGTTGCCGACTCTGACGGGGGAGGTGAGCCTGCCGATGGTTCTGACGGAGGTGTGTTCGACGGCGGTGATGGCGGCGGCGACCAGGAGGCCGAGTGCGAGCCTGACGAAGTACGCGAATGCGGTCCGGGAACAAAAGTGGGCGAGTGCGACATTGGCGTCGAGCACTGCGTCGCGGGCAAGTGGAGTGGAGTTTGCGAAGGCGCTGTCTACCCCGAGAACGAGAAGTGCGACGGGCTGGACAACGATTGCGATGGAAATACCCCGGCGGATGAGATCGACCAGGACGGCGACGGGATATCCGCCTGCCAGGGAGATTGCGACGAGAGCAACGCCGATGTGCATCCCGGCGCTGGCGAGATCTACTGCAACCAGAAGGACGACGACTGCGATCCTGCAACTTCCGACGATGTAGACGCCGACGGTGACGGTTTCTCCGTCTGCCTAGGCGATTGCGACGACTCCCGGGACGACGTTCATCCCGGCCTGGTCGAGGTGCCTTGCGACGGAGCGGACAACGATTGCGATCCGGAGACTTCTGACGGGCCGGACGAGGACGGAGACGGTGTCAGCGGATGCGGAGGCGACTGCGATGACCACGATGCCGGTCGTTTTCCCGGTAATACCGAGATCAACTGCAATTCAGTCGACGACGATTGCGATCCGGGCACCCTGGACGACCCCGATCCGACAGACGCTGATGGTGACGGCTACTCGTTGGGCTGTGGTGCCGATTGCGACGACGGTGCCGCGGCCGTAAACCCCGGGGCCGTCGAAGTTCAGTGCGACGGGATCGACAACGACTGCGATCCGTCGAGCGCCGACGATCCCGACCCGACCGACGCCGACGGAGACCACTACACCCGCGGCTGCGGCGGCGATTGCAACGACACCAATCAAACAATCAATCCCGGTGCCACGGAAATTGACTGCGACTGGATAGACAACGACTGCAACTCGCAGACTGCGGATGACCCGGACCCGACCGACGCCGACGCGGATAATCACACTATCGGCTGCGGCGGCGATTGCGACGACACCAACCCGAATGTTCACCCTGATGCCATCGAAGTGCAGTGCGACGGCATCGACAATGATTGCTTTGCCCAGACCTTCGATGATCCCGATCCGACCGACGCCGACGGAGATAACTACACCCGCGGCTGCGGCCATGATTGCAACGATACCAATCCGGCCGTCAACCCCGGGGCGAACGAAGTTCAGTGCGACGGCACTGACAACGACTGCAATGCCGCAACACCCGACGATCTGAATCCTGCGGACAACGACGGCGACAACTATTCCGTAGGTTGCGGCCATGATTGCAACGACGGCAACCAGAACGTCCATCCCGGCGCGGCCGAGATACAGTGCGACCTGATTGACAACGATTGCAACCCCGGCACACCCGATGATCCCGATCCGACCGATGCCGACGGCGACAATCACACTGTCGGTTGCGGTGGAGATTGCAACGACACCGACCCGGCCATTCATCCCGGTGTTGCGGAAGTGCCGTGCGACGGCATCGATAACGACTGCAACGCGGTGACGCCGGACGATTCCGACCCGACCGACGCCGACTCGGACAACTACACGCGCGGCTGCGGCGCCGACTGCGACGACACCGACCCGTCCGTCAATCCCGGTGCGGGCGAGACGCCATGCGACGGCCTGAACAACGATTGCAATGCCGCAACGCCCGACGACTCAAATCCCGCCGATAGCGACGGGGACAGCTACACTGTAGGCTGCGGTAATGACTGCAACGACGGCAACCCGGCCATTCATCCCGGGGCCAACGAGGCAACATGCGACGGTGTTGACAACGATTGCAATCCCGCCACTCAGGACGACAGCGATCCGACCGATGCCGACGGAGACTTCTACACCCGCGGCTGCGGCCAGGACTGTGACGACACAAATCCCAACGTGCATCCCGGCGCCTCCGAGATCCAGTGTGACGGGCTGGATAACGATTGCAATCCGAGCACGCTTGACGACCCGAACACAACCGACGGGGACGGGGACAACTGGACGATCGGTTGCGGTGACTGTAACGACTTCAACCCGGCCATCCATCCAGGCGCCGCTGAAACGCAGTGCGACGGCGTGGACAACGACTGCAACGCGGCAACACCTGACGATAGCAATCCACAGGACAACGACGGCGACAACTTTACCCAGGGGTGCGGCGCCGACTGTAACGATAATGACGGTGATATTAACCCAGGACACTCAGAGGTCTGCGACGACAAGGACAACGATTGCGACGGGCGCACCGACCGTGACGACTTCGGCGGCATCTGCGATCTGGGCGAAGCCTGCGAACTGAGTCTGCCCGCCGACCAGGAACACTGCTCGGGCGAACTTTACTGTCAGCACAACAATACAGACAGCCGCAACTTGTGCGTCCACTGGTGCAACAACTCGCACGAAGTGCCGGGAGGCACCGACGGAGTGCACGAGTGCCCGCTGGGCTACAAGTGCGAATTGTACTCCAACACCGATTCTTCGGGCTTCTGCTGGCCGGTCCAATCCGGCAACGGCGGCAAGGACGTCGGGGCCGCCTGCGGCTCGGATAGCGAGTGCCGCAGCGAGTGGTGTTCTACTGATGGATACTGTATCAGCGGTTGTTCCAGCCGCACCGGTTGCCAGCACGTCTCTAACTGGAGCTGCGTGCTCAATAGTATCTCGAGCGCCAACGGAAACATGCACCACGGACTGTGCATGCAGGCCCCGGGCACGCTCAACACCGGGGAAGTGTGCTGGGCGAATTCAGATTGTCGTGACGGCTTCTGCGATTTCTATGCCGGTAGCTACGGTGAGTGTGAGAATTTCTGCTGCGTGGTAAATGATTGCCCGCCAAGCTACTATTGTGCCATCTGGTATGGCCAGGAGTCTTCGATCATCAAAGCCTGTGACTGGGGCGCCCGTGGCGCGGGTGCCTTCGGCGATGCCTGCACGGATGACTCCGACTGCGCCAGCATGGTTTGTCTCGGAGGCCAGTGTAACTCATTCTGTTGCCGTAACGGAGACTGTCCCGGCGGCTACAAGTGTGACTTCGCCTTTTCGGTGGACATGTCACCGTATGACGACGCCCAGGGACGCGCCTGCGTGCCCGAGTAGAACGACCCAATATTGCGGGAGGTTTGAGCGATGATCGACAAGATATTCAGAATTAACCACGACTGCTTCAGGCTCGAGGGTGAGGTCACGGTATACACAGATCCTTTCAATCTGCCCGACGGTTTGCCCAAGGCGGACATCGTGATGATCTCGCACGAGCACTACGATCACTGCTCGCCGGATGACCTGGCAAAGATCGCGAAAGACGATACGGTTTTTTTAGCGACGAGAGAATGCCGTGACAAGATCACGGGTGACCTGCGCGTGGTAAAGCCGGGAGACACGCTCGAGGTCAAGGGTGTGGCCATCGAGGTGGTTCCGGCCTACAACACCGACAAGCAGTTTCACCCCAAAAAGGCCGGCCACGTGGGCTATGTCTTCACTCTGGGCGGCAAGCGGATATATTTTGCCGGGGACACCGATCGCATACCCGAAATGAAGGATATTTCCGCCGATATTGCCCTGCTGCCGGTATCAGGCACATATGTGATGACTGCCGAGCAGGCAGTAGAGGCCGCCCGGGATGTCGCTGCCAGTGTAACAATACCCATGCATTACGGGGATATAGTTGGCAGCCTGGATGATGCCGAACGTTTTGCGAGACTATACGAAGGTAAGTCGATCATAAAATAATCCAGCCATTCGGCCAAAAACTTGACGTGTGTGATGATGTAGGATATAGGTATACCTATGAATACAATTCACGACACATTCAAGGAGGCCGTCATGGAAGCACGCGAGTTCGAAAACCGTTGTGAGCCAAGGAGGCCGCTGGATGTCTACCTGAACAAGTTCATGGACGAAGAGCCCTACATGGTTCGTTCGTCGGACATCTCCAGTACCGGGATCTACCTGCACAAGCTGATCGAGCCGGAAGTCCCGGACGGCACCATGGTCAGCCTGGAGTTCAGACTTCCCAATAGCCAGGAAGTCATCTGGGCCCGAGGCACGGTAATGCGCGAAGGGCAATTTTGGGGTGCCCAGGGAGTAGGGATCTGGTTGATCGAAGACTACATCGGCCTGAATTGAATGGACGCCAAATTCTGAACGGTTATTCTTCCAGATACACGTGCGCGAAGACCTTCGCGTCCTGAAGCATGTTGTCAATAACGCAATATTCGTTGGGCTGGTGTGCCAGATCGTCCATTGTCGACCACACCACGGCCGGAATTCCGTGCATGCGGAAGATAGCTGCCACTGTGCCTCCGCCTATACCCATTGGCTGAGGCTCGATCTTTCTGACTTTCCTGATGGCGTCCGATACTAGCTTGACCACCGGCGCGTCTATCGAGGTGGCGGGGGCCGCTTTAGCAAGCATCGGCTGACTGATACCGATCTGCACCCCGAAATCCTTCTCGATGCCGCGAGCCACGTTCTGCATGGTTGCAATGACGTCGTCTACCTCGTAGTCGGGCAGGATGCGGCAGTCGAAATAGAGCACTTCCTTGCCCGGAATGGTATTGACATTGGGCACGTTGGCGTCTCGCTGGGTGGGCTCGAAGGTCGATTCTGGGGGATCGAAGACCGGATCTTTGCGCGCATATTTCTCGTGCAGTTCGGTGTCGAGCCTGACAATCAAGTTCGCACCCGCCCTGGCTGCGTTTATACCCTCGTTGGGCGTAGAGGCATGCACTTGCTTGCCACGAACCTCGAAGCGCGCCCAAAGAATGGATTTCTCGGCCACCTCGACCATGGTACCGTCGTGGTTGCCCGAGTCGGGAACGATGACGATATCGTCCGGCTTCACAAGTCCCGGGTTCTTTTCCAGGACGAAGTCGATTCCGTACTTGTTGCCGGTCTCCTCGTCCGAAACCATCAGCAGACAGACGTCATGACCCGGGTCGATTCCCTCGTCTAAAAAGGCTCGTAAAGCGAACAGTGCGCTTACCAGGCCCTGTTGATTGTCCTCGGTTCCGCGGCCGAAAATCTTGCCGTCCTTGACCACGGCTGCGTGCGGGCTGGTATCCCACAGCTGTTCGTCACCGGGCGGCACGATGTCCATGTGGGCCATAACCCAGGTAACCGGCCGGGCCTGCTTGCCGCTCAAGCGGACAACCAGGTTGGGACGATTGCCCTCCGGCACGCGCTCGTCCGGGGCGTTGAACTCGGAAATATCGGTCAGGCCGAAGGATTTGATTTTCTCGATCAGAAACCTTGCCCGCTCCCATTCGCCCTGGCCGCTGTTATCCGGCCCCAGAGCTATCTTGGCCGTCAACTCCTTCTGGAACTCGATCATTTCGTTGTAGTAGCCGTCGATGCGCCTGGATAGTCTTTCGAAATCATCCTTGGATATCGACATGTTGCACTCCTTATAGAGAAAATGGTTTATCGTTTAGATCCTTGTCTTGACAATATCCAACTCCGCTGTCAAGAGTCAACCATATTGATGGCAATTGACTGTTGCAACAAGCCTTGGCAAACTTCAAACGTGAGCGAGCATACTAACAGGCCCAAGCTATATCTGATCGCAGCTCCGATTGGTGATTTCTTCGGCGATCTCAGTGTCAATGCTTTACAGACTCTTCGAAGGATCCGAGTGGTCTTCGTGGAGGACACGGGTTTCGATGTCGAGGATCTGCTGGTGGAAAAGCTGCGCTCAAGGGGCATACTGACCGAAGAACATGAATTGTTCCCGATAGCCGGGCCAGAGGACTCCCGCAGGCAGCTTCCGTTTGTGGACGAAATGATCCGCAAAGGCACGTCGTTCGCCATTCTTGCCGATAGGGGACTGCCGTGCTTCATCGATCCCGGCACCGAGATAATAAACCACATCATAGAGAAACACACAGGCAGCATTGATCTGGTTCCCATCGGTGCTTCCTCGGCCATGGATGCGGCCATTGCCATGTCGGGTGTGAATTGCACCAGATTCATATTTTTAGGCCACTACCCGCAAGATCACGGGCTGAACCTCGATTTCCATCTGTTGGGCGTGCCGGTTGTAGTCTACGTTAGGGGAGATTCCCTCTTGAGCTTCATCGAAAAACTGCGTTCACGGCTCGGCCGCAAGGCAGGCTCGTTTTATCTGACGGTCTTTTCAAACATTCGCCAGCGCCTGCACAGCGCCCTGCGGCGCTTCAAACTGTCCGAACCGATCGAGAGCTTCGCGGGATTCACACCTGCAGACGATTCAACTCCGGACGGAATATGCCAGAACAATTTCACGGTGATATTGCATCACTAGCTGCTGTTTTAGGCAGCAGGCGATAGAAGCCTACCGGGACGGGATCGATCCGGTAGTTGTCGCAGAATTCGGGCCGGGACGGTAAACCAGTTGTGGCTATGGGATCGAGTCGAAAAGCTGATTCGATAGCCAGGCACTCCGGCATGACTGCCCAGGTTGCAGACTTCAGGGATTGTGACCAGGCCCGGCAAGAGGCCGGTTGCCAATAGGCGAGGCATCCCTTGGAAGGATCGAGCTCGGCCGATGGTTCGACCCATGAAAGGTCGAGCCCCAGCAATCGGGTCAGGTATGTAGGCACTCGTAAGCCGATGTCGCCATATGGCCATGAGATACGCACTATTCGGCAGCCGGCAGGAACCTTGCCTATGTTTTCCCTGAAGAAGCGGTATTCGAGCTTGAAAGTCGGCTCGAGCGGACGAAAAACCAGCGGCTTAGCTGCGATAACCGCCGCCGCCGAGGCGGCAAGTATTACAAGAAAGCTACCGAAGCGCGGTCGGATTCTCAGCATGGCTTCCCATAGCCAGGCGACGCACATGCCTGCCAGAGTGGCTCCCAATGGTACGAGCTGTAGCTGATAACGGGCTGTAACGATATCGGTTCTCGAAAAACAGGCGGTCGGCAAGGCCGGTAGCAGACCAATGCAAAGCCACAGGATGGTCCGGCCGCGTGTGCGGAACAGGGAGACAACTAATCCTGCAAGAAACAGCACGGTAAAAGGCCAGGGTGTCCTCGGGGGCGCCAGTATAGAGCGGCCCCCGAACAGGTCGAAAAGACCACGGGCCTCACTGTTGGTGGCGCAGAAAAGGGGCGAAAAGCCTCCCGACATGGCCTCGATGCTAGCGGTATAGACAGCCATGCAGGTCAGCAAGCCAAGCAGAATGGTCGGAGCGAGCACCAGCGGCCGGAATTGGATCTTGCGAATGGAGGGTGTGATCAGCACGATGACTCCCAGTGGGAGAAGCGCCAAGGACATCTCCGGCCTGGTCGTTGCCGCCAGGCAGCCTGCCAGCCAACCTAAGAAAAGTAAACTGCCCGATTTGAAGCGTCCGGAGGAAATCACCAGGGCAAGAGAGGAGATCAGCAGGAGCGCAATCAGCCCGCCGGCGTCGTCGGTTGGTGAGAGCCGGGCGTGGATTGGCCACAGCGCCATAGCCGCACCGGCGGCCAGTCCGGCCCAGCGACTCCCGCTGCCGAACCAGGCCAGGAAGTACACCGGAATCACAGTCAGCGCCCCGGCTACAGCTCCGGCCATGAAGGCGATCTTATCGTCAGATCCGAAAATCCAGAACCAGCCGAGGATCCAGCCCCCGAAGCCGCAGCCGAACTGGGGATATCCCGAAGGCGGGGCGGACGGTTCGGGCAGGCGCGAGACCATCTGGCCGGGCCCCGGTATCATCAGCCACTGCCGGATGATAAAAGCTGCGATCGTCAAAACAGCAATCTCAATCAGAATGCGGCGCTGTTCGGGCTCTTTCCACGGCTTTCGGCGTAAGGCGAACACTAACCCAAGAATGAGAAGACTCCAGAAAGCCGCCATCCAAGCAAGCGTGGCAAGCGCGCCTAGCGAGGAAAACCAGGGGTTGGGTCTCGACGGGGACAAGTTGGCTGCTGGAGATGCGATCAGGTGCCAGAATTCGCCATCATCTTTGTTGGCGATAGCTTGTGCTACGTTTCTGACTAGCAGCGTTCGGGCTTGGTCATCCAGGCCGTGGCTGCTTACAACGAACAACTCGAAGGAGGGAGTAGATCCGGCGGCATCCTTACGGCCCTGATTGTCACGCAACTCGATGACCAGCTTTTCGCCGTGTGGCCCGCTCAAGTGAGCCCGAATACGGTCCTTGGGGATCTCGATGTCGGGAACCTGCCAGCCGGCAGTGTTCCCCTGGCCGATGCCGCTAAAGAGCGATTCGATCTCGGCTTCGCGCCCGGCCTCGATGATATGCGTTCCGGACGAGATCGCAACTGATGGCAGCGGCGTAAGAAATGTCAGTATGGTGCAAAGCTCGATGATCATGGGCTACTATTCTCGCCGAAGTTGTAGTAAAAGCAAGCCGGGAGAGAAATTGAGACAAATATCCGCAATGAGCCCGAGGCAGTTCATCTCGCACCTACGCTTCCTGCGATCGAGACCGCTCGTTGCCGCCAGATTGGCCGCTAACGTCTTCCACGCCTTTCTTTTGAAACGGCCACGGATGAAAAACATGGAACTGGCCGTGACCTATCGCTGTAACCAGAAGTGCGAGATGTGCTCGGCAACGACTTTGGCGCGCAAACACGCCCGGGTTCTATCCGTGGATGAAATCGTGGATCTGGTCGATCAATGCAAGCTTCTGGGCCTCGTGCATGTCGACCTGACTGGGGGAGAACCCTTGCTCAGGCCATGGGACGAGCTGGTAACCATTGTAGAGGGGCTTTCGAGGAACAAAGACATTATCGTGGCCATGGCAACGAACGGCCTGCTGGTAAACGCTGACAGGCTTGCAAGATTACGGCAGGCCGGCCTGACACAGATTCTTTTCAACATACAAAGCGCGGATGCCGACAACCACGATCAAATCGTGGGCGTGAGCGGAAGTTTTTCAAGAGCTGTTTCCGGAGTCGTGCAAGCCAAGAAATTGGGGTACAGCGTTTGTATCAATACGGTCATCGGCAGGCACAATTTCGATGACATAGTCCGGCTGGGTGAAAAGTGCAAGACATGGGGTGCTTTTCTGGCCCTCAACCTGGCGGCCAGCGCCGGCGAATGGCGCACTGAACACGAGCACAAGCTCACCGAAGATTGGTATGCCCGCTACAGCGCTCTGCTCAGGCAGCCACATGTCCGCTCTGACAACATAATCAACTTCAAGACGTTCGGTTGGGGCTGCCCCGGGGGAATCGAGAAAGTCTACGTCACAGAGTACGGCGAGGTTTTGCAGTGTCCTTTCGTCCAGGTTTCCTACGGGAATGTACGACAAGAACCGATAGATCGGATTTTCAGAAGAATGTCCAGCTCGCACTTCATCTCGAAGTATTCCGAGCGCTGCAAGCACGTCTTCTCAGAAGAGTTTCGAAAGGAATGGCTGGACCCGTTGGATGACTTTCCTGTCTTGCCCATCAGGTACAACCAGCATCCATATTTGAAACGCAAGCCTGATTGCGAGGGCGAGTGATGGAAAGCTCTGCCGGATGCCTGTTCGGTTGCGACGCTAAGGCCGTGTCTCTTGCAGGAAGTGGAGCAGCGGCTCACTACCTTTGCTGTCAGAAATGCGGGTTGGTATTTGAAGCGCATCCGGCATCGACTGAGGAGATAGAAAAGCAGTACCGTGACGATCTGAGTTCACCGAGCAAATACTATACAAGGAGCACGGACGAGGACCGGACTACGTTTCGACGCAGGTTGCGACTGTTGACCGCTTTCAGGCCCAAGCGCGGCAGGTTGCTCGATATCGGATGCAGCGTGGGCACCTTGATGGACGAAGCACGGCGCCTGGGTTGGGAAGCCACTGGAGTCGAACCCAATCCACTGGCGGCTGGTATTGCCCGTCGATTGAATCTGCCGGTGATCGAGGAATTCTTCGGACCGGGCGTAGTTGAGAAGATCGGTGGTGACTTTGACTGTGTAGTGTTAAATGATGTTCTGGAACATCTTCGCGATCCTGCCCGGACGCTGAGACTAGTGCACAGCGTTCTCGTTCCAGGCGGCCTGGTAATGGCCAGCACACCAAACATGCAAAGTATATTATGCCGCACCTTCCAGATGAAACCAGGTGAGCACCTTTTCCTTTTCAATGATGGCAATTTCAGGAGCATCTTCGAACGCATGGGTTTCACGATTTGTTGTCTTGCGAGCACTTCGAGAAGGCGAGCACTTTCGCATCTCGAATTGTCGACTACAAGGCTGCCAGCCTTCCTGAAGGCCGTACTCACTGTATTGGGTCGCCTCCGGCTTGACAGACCACTGTCCTGGCTTATGGAAGAACTTCTTCGCGACGAACTACTGATAATCGCACGTAAAACCAAGCGGTTAGAGTAAACGTCTGAGCTTGTTTAGTGTTTTTTCGGGGTGACCGGAAAAAAACAGGTGGCGGGCAATGGTTCGAAGCCGTTTCGACGACAAGTAGAAGTTCAGGTACGCCTCTCGTCTCAACTTGTTGAGTTGCTCGGGCGCAATGGCCGCATCTTTGCTGTAGACTGGTTTTCCGTAATAGTCGAAATCGACGATGCCTGGACGAATCAATCCCTGGGTTTTTTCGTACAGAATTGTTCCTGGCAACGGGGTGGTGATGGAAAAGGTCGCATCGTCGAGGGCTAACTCACGGGCCAGGCGGATGGTCTGTCTGATTTCGTCAGCACTTTCTCCCGGGGCTCCCAGCATGAAGTAGCCCTGAATCGAGAGTTCGAACTGCTTGGCCAGGTTCACGGCGCGTCGGATCTGCTGATGGCTAATGTGCTTGTTGTATACATCATTCAGGATGCGAGCGGAGGCCGATTCGATGCCGATGTTGATCTTGCGCAGTCCGCATCGCCGCAGTTCCGCAATGAGCTTTTCATCGAGCGTGTCTGCCCTGGCATTGCAGGCCCAGATGACCTCCGGCCGAGCCTGATGAATGGCCCGGCCGGTGGCCCGGGCCCAGTCTGCAT
>Ga0315535_1001296_pt1 | contig 16740 bp, 16 predicted proteins | sample SalMarSW160220MG_2_FD_203092 | JGI IMG/M metagenome (GOLD analysis project Ga0315535, IMG submission 203092) | Salt marsh sediment microbial communities from the Plum Island Ecosystem LTER, Massachusetts, United States - Salt Marsh Sediment SW1602-20 ...
GCTCGCCAAGCTGCGGCTCGACGCGTCTGTCGAAGACATCGACTTCCGATCGCCCCGCGGCCTCGACAAGTCCGTCGTGCTCCGCCTCGCCGGCTGTGACTGGATCCGCAACCACCAGGTCGTCCTCGTCGTCGGGGCGACCGGCACCGGCAAGAGCTACCTCGCCTGTGCCCTTGCCCAGGCCGCCAGCCGCCATGGTCTCTCGACTCGGTACTTCCGCCTCTCCAGGCTCCTCGACGATCTCGTCCTCGCCCGCGCCGACGGCTCCTATCCCAAGCTCCTCGACCGCTTGGCCAAGACCCAGCTCCTCGTGCTGGACTCATGTGCAGACCCGGGTTATGTGGAGTGCATGGCTTGAAGTCGTGTAGTTGCTTGCTTCCTGTCGGTTGAGACTCCACATAGCTCGACACTGGATCGGTTAGCATCGCAGGTACGCCAATAGCGGCGTCCACAAGGAGGTAGCGATGCTTGCCGAGCTCTATCCGCGCTTCCACGCACGGTACGCGGCTCTGCCCGTCTTGGGTCCATACCTTGACGGGTTCGTGAGGTGGCTGCGGCGGGAAGGATATCCCGATGCGGCGATCCGCACACGACTCCGAGCCGCCGGGCGACGACTCGTTCCGGAACTGGTCCGTGACGGTGTCAAGGGCCCCGAGGATCTGTCAGCGGTCACGCTCCTCGCGTACGCTCCGGTGCCGGCCCGGACCGATGCGCACCTGGCGGCTGTCGTACGTTCGCTGGCGCGCTACTTCGAGGAGCAAGGCGTGTTGGCGCCCACCCCTGTCACGCCCACGGGGGTGCTCCTCACTCGCTATCGCCAGTACCTTGAGCAGGTACGGGGGCTGGCGTGCCTCAGCGTAGCGAACCACGCCAGTACCGTCGCCCAGTTCCTGGCCTTTCTTGGGGGCGGACGCGCCGCTGAACGGGTCGGGGCTCTGCAGCCCAGCCAGATCGAGGCGTTTATCCGCGCTGCGGCAAGACGCCGGGATCGGGCGAGCCTCCAGCACACCGTGGCCCACCTCCGGTCCTTCCTGCGGTTCCTCGCGGCATCGGACCTGGCTCCAGCCGGCCTGGAGAATCAGATCGACACGCCCCGGCTCTACCGGCAGGAGCGCCTCCCGCGTGCCCTCTCCTGGAAGACAGTCCGCGCCCTGCTGCGAGCCGTTGATCGGTCTACGCCGGAGGGCAAACGCGACTACGCGATGCTCCTGCTGATCGCGACGTATGGTCTTCGCTCGTGCGAGGTCGTGAGCCTGACCCTGGATGACGTGCAGTGGCGCAGCGGCCGGCTCCACGTTCCCCGGTCCAAGATCGCCACTGCCCTGGAGCTTCCTCTGACACCCCAGGTCGGTACGGCCCTCTTCGACTACCTGCGCCACGGCCGCCCACCGTTGCCGTATCGCGAGATCTTCCTTCGCGTTCGGGCCCCGGCCGGCCCGCTCAAGCCCACCGCTGTCACCGAGGTGTTCCAGAACTGGGCAAGGCGCAGCCGCTTGCCCATCGCGTGGCAGGGGCCCCACTGCCTGCGGCACTCTCTGGCCGTGCATCTACTCCGCCAGCAGACCCCCCTGAAAGTCATCGGCGACCTACTCGGCCACCGGAGCGCCGAAAGCACCTGCGTCTACCTGCGGCTCCACGTCGAGGACCTCCGCGACGTGGCCCTCAACCTTCCGGTGCCCGCAGCCAAGGAGGAGCAACGATGACTGCGCGTCGACCCTTCACCTCGTCTCTCGCGCCGCTCCTCGATCGCTACCTCAGCCTGAAAGAGGCTCTCGGGCGCAAGTACGCCACGGAGCGTGCCGTTCTGGCTCACTTGGATGGCTTCCTCTCCGCACGCACGCCGGCAAACTCCGATCTCACGGCGGAGGTCTTCACGCCATGGTGCGCCACGTTGACCCATCTGACGCCGGGCGTGCGACGCAGACGGATGCTCCTCGTTCGCAACCTCTGCCTTTATCGGCAGCGGACCGAGCCCGGTTGCTTCGTGCCGGATCCGAATCTCTTCCCGCAACCTCATCCTCCGCGGCCTCCCTACTGCTTCACCGAGCAGGAGATCGTGCGGCTTCTGGAAGCAGCCGATGAGCTCCCCATCACGCCACGGTCGCCGCTGCGCGCCCATGTCTACCGTCTCGCGCTCGTTCTACTCTACACGGCGGGACTGCGGCGGGGCGAGCTGGTGCACCTGACGCTCGGCGACTACGACCCCGTGGAGCGGACCCTTCACGTTCGTGCCACGAAGTTCCACAAGTCGCGCCTCGTGCCCCTGTCTCGCGACGCTGCCCAAGAGATGGATGTCTATCTCGAAGCCCGCCGGCAGTTCCCCCACGCCCCTCGCTTGCCTCTACTGTGCAACCAGAGCGCCGGCCTGCGCCCGTTCACGGGTGCCGGGCTCGCTCAAGGCCTACGGCATCTCTTCCGGTGCGCCGGCGTGTCCACCGCCTCGGGACGGCCGCCTCGTGTACACGACCTGCGCCATAGCTTCGCCGTGCACGCGCTCATCCGTTGGTACAAGGCCGGGATCGATGTGCAGGCAAAGCTTCCCGCGCTCGCAACCTACATGGGGCACGTATCCATCGTCTCGACGCAACACTACCTCAGGTTCCTCGAACCCCTGGCTCAGGACGCCAGCGACCTGTTCGCTCGGCACTTCGGCGCCGCCCTTGAAACCCTTGAGGAAGGAGGCACCCGGTGAGACCCGCCTTCCCCAACACGCTCGCTCGGGCGCTACGTGGCTTCTTCGCCGAATACCTTCCTGAGGTACGCGGAGTGAGCCCCCATACCGTAAGAAGCTATCGGGACGCTCTTGCGCTCCTCCTCCGCTTCATCGCCAACCGCAAGAGCCGATCCGTGGTCAAGCTTGACCTCGAAGACTTCGAGCCTGACACCGTGCTCGCCTTCTTGGAACACCTGGAAAAGGATCGAGGAAACTCCATCGCCACCCGCAACGTCCGGTTGGCCGCACTTCACGCCTTCGTCCGCTACGTCGCCGGCCGGTACCCTGAGCTCATGGAGACCTGCCAGCGGATCTTGGCGGTCCCGTTCAAACGTGGCCCCACACCTTCGGTGGAGTATCTCGAGGCCACAGAGGTTCAGGCCATCCTGGAAGCGCCCGACCGTCGTACCCCGAACGGCCGACGCGACCACGTCCTCCTACTCACGCTCTTCAACACCGGTGCCCGAGTTCAGGAACTCCTCGATGTCCGACCCCAGGATCTTCAACTCGAGCGGCCCTTCCTGGTCCGTCTCTTCGGCAAGGGGCGCAAGCAGCGCATCTGCCCCCTGTGGCCCCACACCGCACAAGTACTTCGGGTGCTCGTCGACGAAGTCGGCCTCAGTCCCCTCTCTTCTCAGCGCCTCTTCCGCAATCGACGCGGCGAGCCTCTGACCCGGTTCGGCGTCCGCTACCTCATGGACAAGTACGCGAAGCTCGCTCAACCCAGCGCGCCCACCCTGCGCTGCAAGCGTATACACCCGCACACCTTCCGTCACAGCACCGCCGTCCATCTCCTGCAAGCTGGCGTCGATCTCGTCTCCATCAGCCACTGGCTTGGCCACGCCAGCATCGAGACCACGAATCGCTACGCCGCCGTGGATCTCGACATGAAGCGCGCCGCCCTCGCCAGAGCCGGCCCCCTTGCCGACAGCCAGACTGCGACAGTCCCGTGGCGGTCCGACGCCACTATCCTCGAATGGCTCGAAGCGCTGTGAAGCCTCTTCGGAAGGCCTCGAGTTATGTGGAGTCCCAACGCCCAGACACCACGTTCCCATGGGCCCGCCACCACAGACTCCACATAACCCGGGTCTGCACATGAGTCCAGTAATGTGGAGTTCCACATTACTCGACGACTATGGAATGGCGCCGCTCAACGACGCCCAGCGCAGAGACCTCCTCGAGCTCCTCGACGACCGATATGGTCAGCGGGCGACCCTCGTTACGAGTCAGCTCCCCATCGAACACTGGCACGACGTCATCGGCGAGCCCACCTTCGCCGACGCGATCCTCGATCGCCTCGTCCACCACGCCCACCGCATCACCCTGAAAGGACCGTCCATGCGCAAGAAGAAGCCGGCATCAGCCTCCTCGGCCGACCCGGCTGCCGCCTGAACCCTTCACTCCAGCGTCGCTTCGCTCCGAGCCCTGCCACATGCTCCGAAACGACCCTGCCACTTGGCCCGAACCGGGCCCTCCACTTGGCCGGAATGCGCAACTACCAAGTAATCAAGGTGCTCATTCACGCGATCAACCGTGAGCCCGCCCCGCGCACGAACCTCGCGCTGCGCGGCAGATCGCTTCAGATCGACCAACGCCCCGGTGAAGCAGAACGACTGATTCTCGAAGCATACACTCACGGCTTGCTTCTCCCGCTACCTGACGTTTCTTGCAAGTTGTTGCTACGCATGAGCTGGGCGCTCATCGGCGGATCTCTTAGCTGTGAGGCGACCACCCATGCTCGGCGGCCGAGGGGCCGCTGATGAAGTAGATCCGTGCAAAGCCGTGCTCACGGCAGAACCTAGTGAGCCGATAGCCGTCCACCGCCTGGAATCCGTCCGCCATGGATTGCCATCCGGTGTTGAGCAATGTGCAGCCGTCATGGCATTTCTCTGCCATGGCGTCACCCGGGTGCCATTCCACGGCTTCGACATCCCGGTACTGCCGCACCTGTTTCCAGCCGTCTACCAGTGCTCGCATTAACTCATCCATGTCAACACCTCACCCAGAGTACTCCGTTCCTCCACTGCGACCCATACAGTGGGCTACCCAGCCAGCTAGCTGCGATGGCGAGTTGGCAGGACCGTGGCTCCCCTCAATCTCTGCCTCCTCTCCGACCCGAATGGACAAGCGGTGTCGGGTCTGCGAGTCAGAGGTGTGGAATACGTCCAATACGGCGAGGGCGTGGCCGAACGGGTCCTCCAAGACGCTGATCACGTGCGACTGTCGCGACACACGACCGGTGTAGTCTCCCCAAGCGGCGAGCAGACCGACAGCGAGTCCCAGTGTGGCGAAGGCATCGGTGACCTCCGCTTCGAAATCCGCCACCCTGTTCTTGAAGTCATCCAACACCCACTCAGCCAGGTCCTGGACTTCGACCTTTGGCCTGAAGCCATCGTTGTAGACACGCTCAGCCCTCTTCTGCCACCGCCCACCAGCATCCGGCTCCTCAACCAAAGCGCGGAAGCCCGTGTAGTCACGGATCACTCGGGCCCTGTAAGACAGTAGACTGGATAGCGCGATGATGTCTGGGTGCAGTTGGATCACCACCTCGTAAGGCGACCCGAGATCTTCGTCGGGTCTTCCTCCAGGCCGGCGGAATGGCCTAAGAGCCACGATCTCCGTGGCGCTCACGGTTCCTGCCGTCTCGCGGATGGCGGCCGTCAGCCGCCGCTGGAGGTTCTGCGCCCAACGCCGGTCCACCCAGCGGTTCAGAGATCGGATCAAGGAGCTAAGTGCCAATCTGCCTCCAAGCGACCGGTTACCCACTCCACCTATAGTCTCGGCACCCGCCTAGGCATGGGGTGGCAGGGTCGGACTCCATGCAGGTCGATCACGATGAGCCAGGCCCTATGAACGCGACATAACTGCGTTCTAACGACTTTGGGTTTAAGCTGCGGGAGCAATATGCCGACCGGCGGCTGTGAGGTGCAAGCTGAACAACCGCCCGACCTTCTGGCCTACCCCGTCAGGTTCAAACCCTAGTTAGACGGGTCGCTCCAGCGCGACGGGAGGAATCCCTAACTCCATCGCTACCGTTGCTCGCAGCACCAGATGGGCGTCATGCTCGAAGTCTGCTAGCTCTCGATCAGATATCGGCTGGCGTAGAACGGCGCCGTCGGAGCCTGTCCTCGCAACGTGGCGCGTTTCAAGCCGGTTGTTTGAGATGTCGAATAGCCATTGGGGCCTCCGCCGGAGCGCGTTTTGGACCTCATGGTCAAGGTGACGCCCGAAGTTCTGTTGCTCCGTGGGAGCCATGGCTCGCGCCAACTCGAGCGCCTTGGAAAGGAGGACCAAGTCGGCTGGGCTTCGCGCCCGTTGAGCGGCGTGATGAAGCTCGATCAGCGTCGCCAGAACGCTCCCTGCGGTTCGGTAGGCTCGTACGGCAATAAGAGCACGACGGAGCGGCGGCTCGCGCAGATGCAACCAATGAGTAGTGCTGGTGGAGAAGCTGAGGCGGAGCGGCCCATCTTGGAGGGCCTCCTGCAACTCGCGGTAGTTGCTGCTCCATCCTTGAGGCGCTTCCACAATGGTCAGGTGCGGGAGCGCGGCCGTCAGGGAGCGACCCACCACGTAGGTCCAGACGAGGTCCAACTGCTCGGCGAGGCGGTATCCAGCATTATGCACCGCCAAGAGCGACTGATCGTCGGGTACAACGCAGCTGATCTTGACGGTGTGTTCCCGCAGGCGCTCGTAACCCGGGAGCCGTGTGGGCGTGAGTGTCTCGGCAACTGTGAGCCCGTCGACCTCGCCTTCGCAGAGAGGCTCGGCAATGTCGAGGTCGTACAGGAGAGGCTTTGACTGTAGCGTGTAGGACCTGGCCGTCGTGACCACCTTGCCTAATCGATCTGTCTAACGATTTTGGAATTGTGCTGCGCGACCAAGGTGCTCCCCCTAGGTCGCGAGGTGCAAGCCGAGTGACCCAGGGCCCTCACTCGGCATCAATTCCTTGTTGGGCAGACCGCCCCTCTCAGACCGGTATGTTCCTGTCGCCAGCCTCGGCCAGAATGTGGCTGACTCTCGATTGAATCGCGGTCAATAGGCAACCAACACCGAGAAGAGCGGCCACGACTCCCGCCACGATGAAGCCTACGCCGCGCGTCGCAATGATGATGAGGTTGAAGGCGTCACCGCCGACGAGTTGGCCATGTGCGCCATGGTAAGTGAACATCACCAGAAATCCCACGACCACGAGGACGACAGCAACCGTGAGGAAGATCCACGCCCACGCGACGCCGGCGCTCCCCGACGCCTGAGGTTCCGTATCCTGGGTCCAATCAGGGCTGGCTCGGTCTTGCGACGTTGAGGCTTCTTCCACGAGGACCTCCAGGTAGGTATTGTCCAACTAGTCCCAATGCTGCGCTCTCCGACCCCGAGAGGTGTGGATCGGACTGCCTACACCCGCAGCATAACTCAGAACCATCACGCCCGCATTCCCACGATGAGCGGGTCACAGTCCGTCCCATCGAGACATTCCCCCTGCGGACGCTCAGCTGTACCGTCGGGTATGGGCGTAATCATCTGGCGGGACTGGAGGCTATCCTCTCGCTCCATTCATCCACGGAGGGGGCGCGCCACGCTGAAGGTGTGTGCAACCCGTTTGATGGGGTACCTATTCCCTGCGGCACCCCAGGGCTTCCGTCCTGCCGGACGCGATGGCCTCCTCGTGCGACCTGAAGAAAACCAGGGGGCCATCGTCCATGATGACCGAACGCCAACATGCGAAGGTGGCCGTAGGATAGAAGTACTTCCCCTTCTCGCCGGCCGCCCATGGGAGGCTGTCGGCCTTCGCAACCACCGTCTTCACCAAGGCATTGATGCTGTCCCGCCGAACCTGCGCCAAGCTATCCTGCCGAGCCTGCTCAGCCCGCCCTTTAGCAAGCAGCCGTAACCGCTCGCGTGCTTCCTTTTGCTGGCGCTCCGTGATCCTCCCTATGGCCCTGAAGCAGGGCAGGGCTCTCAGCGCCGCGTCAGAACCAGACATGGAGAACGACAGGTCCGTGTCAACGCCTCGATAGTCCTCGAGCCGGATCACTAGAGCTCCGGCTTTCCGCGCAGCCTCCGTGAAGGTGGGGATCACCGCCTCTGGTGCGAAGGCGGCCGTCCCAGCGGTCGAGACGATCCAAGCCTGGGTCTGTGACGGCGGCTGTCGGTCGAAGCGCCAGACGAGCGGCACGGGATCCCCCGAGTTCAGGAACTGATCGGCCGCAACGAAGAGCTCGATGCCCGCCTTGCCCCGGCAGCGCCACGTGAGCATCGCGTTCCGGAGCCCCGTAGGATGCAGTTCTGGAGTACCGATCGAGGTCTGATCGGAATCAGTTATCGCATCGCGGGATGGATAAAGGCGAAACGCCCCAATGCGCCGCTGAGCGGCGAGACCAGTGGGGAGAAGCACCAGGGCGATGATCGCCCACTGCCAGCGCGTCGACACTCTGGAACCTCCTTTGGAGGGCTATCCGCGCGGGAGGGTGCTAACCGCAATCTGAGCGACGCCGGCGGCACGCGCCATGCCGCGCCCCTAGCAGTCGCGCGGAAGCCGCCATCATGGGGCATGCCGATCATCTGGTGGCCAAGCTTCACGCATCTGGCGGACGAAGGGGTGAGACCCGCATATATCCCGAAAGGTCAATCGGGATCTGCGGAGGCCAAGATGCGTCGTGGGAGGGAGTACGAGGCGGTGGTGCGGGCGGTGATCGCTGAGAAGGGTGGCGAGACCGTGGTGACGCTCCAGGGGAACAAGGTGTCCGGTGCGCTCACGGTGGCCCAGCCCGAGGAGACGCTTCAGCCGGGCACGGTGGTCCGAATCGGGGTGGAGAGCCCAGCCGCCGTAGATAGGCCCCCTGCGGGTTAGGCCGAAGAGTCACATTCTTAGAAAGCGGGGACTTCTGGAGGGGAAGAAGGTCGAGTCCCTAGCACCCTCCCTGCCATGGCCGGCGCGAGAGGACCAGGCAGCGTTTGGAGGTGATGCGGACGCGCAACGGATGTCGGCCTGGCGCGTCAGATGGGACCTCGGAGACGGCTGCCCACTAGCGCTGATATACGGTGCAATTCTTGCATATGCGCTGGATGCCTCCCTTGGGCCGCCACGTTCCGGCGCAGCCGGAAGGTGACCTGCCGTGTAGGCCAGAATCACAACAGACGTCAGTGCTCGCGGCGTGAGAACTCTATGGTTCTCACTGTCGTGTGACGTTGACCCTCCAACTCATGACATGTTCAGGGCCGTGCCCTGATGCCCCAATGTCCGGAGGGTGTCATATGTTCTCCCGGGTTTCTCCCACCACGTCGGCACGTGCAGCGCTGCGAATAGCAGCGGTCGAGACGCATAGAGAGTCACCTATGCTCTGCCTGAATCGAAAAGCGATCGTGGCTTTAGCGGTCCTGGCCTCAGCTGCGGGATGTAGCTCCCATTCCAACAGCTCCACAGTCGCCGCGCCAAACCCGACGTACTTCTCAGTCAGTGCGCAGGCGAATCCGTCTGCCGGCGGAACAGTGTCCGGGGCCGGGCGCTACGAGCAAGGCACGATTGCGACCGTCACGGCCACTCCGGCGACCCACTACGCGTTCCAGGACTGGACGGAATCCGGGTCCCGGGTCTCCGGCGAGGAGGACTACCAGTTCACGGTCAACGCCGATCGCACGCTGGTGGCCCAGTTCATCGAGAAGATGGATACCCTCGACGCGGAGGTCGCCGACGGCAACGGCACGATCAAGAGCACGCCAGCCGGCATCAACTGTGGAGAGAAGGCCGGCGCGAACGTCGGCACATGTGAGGCGGTGTTCAAGGAAGGCACCCAAGTCACGCTCGTGGCGACCGCGGACAGTGGTGGGTACACCTTCGACCACTGGGGCCAGGACTGCAATGGCACCGGCTCGTCATGCACGATCCTCATGAATGTCCGACACAGCGTCGTAGCCTATATGACGAGCCCGCCCCCGTCCCTCGGACTCACGGTGGTGCTCTGGGGTGGCGGGCACGGCAAGGTCACCAGCTCGCCGTCGGGAATCGATTGTACCGGCGGCTCCGCCGGCTGCTATGCGACGTTCCCCGATACCACGACCGTCACGCTCACGGCCGCGGCGGACAGCGGGAGCGTCTGGGACAACTGGGCCGACGACTGCGCGGGTGCCAACGAGAACATGCTGACCTGCACCTTGAAGATGAACCAGGACCACGAGGCCATGGCAGTCTTCTCGGTGCCCGAGGTCCAGCGACAGATCACCGTGCTAGGCGCCGGAACCGGCAACGGGACCGTCAAGGACAGCATCAACTCGATCAACTGCACGATCACCGCGGGCACCACGTCCGGCACGTGCAGCACGTCCTACCCGGAAGGCGCGAGAATCGTCCTCTACGCCAACGCGGCGAGTGGCTACACGTTCAACGGCTGGTCCGGCGCCTGCTCGGGGTCCACGTGTGCATTCGACATGGGCACTTCGAACATGACCGCCACCGCGTCGTTCGGCACGCAGCCGACGTTCACGCTGAATGTGAGCGGCACAGGCACGGGGTCCGGCAATGTGCAGAGCTCCTCAGGCGGCATCAACTGCAACATCACCGCGGGCAGCCCGTCGGGCACGTGCAGTGCCAGCTTCACGCAAGGCACGTCCGTCACGCTCACCGATTCGGCGAGCTCCGGTGACACATTCGACGGCTGGTCGGGGGATTGTCAGGGCTCTAGCTGCACGCTCACGATGGACGCGAACCACAGCGTCACGGCGAAGTTCTCAACTCCGGCACCCCCCAGCTACACGCTCGCGGTAGTAGGAACCGGAACCGGGGATGGCACCGTGACGAGCGTGCCGGTCGGCATCGACTGCTCGTTCAGCGCCGGAAGTGGCAGTGGCACGTGCAGTGCCAACTTCACGGCCGGGACGTCCGTCACGCTCAGTGCCGCGCCAAAGAGCGTAAGCTACCAGTTCGGCGGATGGACCGGAGACTGCGCGGGCACCAACCCCTGCACGGTGCCCATGAATGAGAGCAGGACGGAATCGGCGGCGTTCAACACCCTGGCGTCGTCCATCATCTCGGATGCTCCACAGCTCGTGAGCCCGCCTGACGGCTACTACATCACGGGGTCGTGGCCGTTCACGTGGAAGGCTGTCACGAACGCGGCAACGTATCAGTTCGAGGTCAACGAACTCTCCTCGTTCATGGCGACTGACGCGGATTACCAGAACCCGACATCCACTTCGGTGACGGAGTCCTGGACGAATCTCCAGGAGGACAAGACCTACTACTGGCGGGTGCGCGGCCTCAACACTGCACGTGATGGCTTCGGTCCCTGGTCCGCGGTCAGGTCCTTCACGCTAGACCGGACCGCGAGGGTGCAGGTCTGGTTCGATAGCGTCAAGGTTGTTGGTGACGGCAATTCGCTGGGTCCCGGCCATTTCTACTGGAACTTCGATTTGACTTCGCCGATTCAGCAGGTGATCAAAGACCAGCCGAGCAGCAGCCCGTACGACATGAGCACCGGGAATACGTATGCCTTCGGCAATTCCGTGTCAGTTCCGGTCACCGCCGGTGCGAATGTCTCGATCAGCATGAGCTTCTTCGACTCAGGCTTCACGGGCAGCGCCTTCGAGGTCGGGAACACGGTCTTTTCGGATGCCTACGACCACACGACCGGAACCTGGGAATACATTGGGCACTTCCAGGACGAGTTCAACAACAACGGTGCTGACATCATCGTCTACTGGACCGTGCAACGTATCAGCTAGACCGCGGGCCGGACCCTAGCCCCATGAGCCCCCAGGCACCCACGGAAGAATCCCTGGATCCTGGGGGCTCCGTCGATTCCGAGGACCTCGTGAGCCCGACCGCCCGAACCACCCTGGCTGGCGTGTGCGTCCTTCTGGTCGCGGTCCTGTGCACCTGCCTTCTCGGCCGGGCGGCGCGGGTCGATCCTGCTGAGGCGCTCGAGCGCGAGCCGGGTAGTCCCATCCAGACATTCTCGCTGGGGCGGGTGGGCGCCATCATGTGGCATGGGGAACTTCTATTGGGAGTGGACGGGGTTCGGCATGGTCCCCGACCGGAGGGTGCCCGAGGACGCTGGCGAGGCGTCCAAACGGACACCCAAACGGACCCTCAAGGATGTGCGCCGTTCCGACCCCACCGCCAGCGAGGCCGCTCGAAGACGCCAAGGAACCCATAGGAACGAACAGCGCCGGCGAGGACCAGGACGCCAACCACGAGGATGCCTATACCAACCTTCCACATGGCGAAGTGAATAGGACCACCGACAACGTCATTGACGGTGATCTCTGAACCGAAGCCAAAGTCCGAGCTGTAGAATAGGCTGGCACCGGTGCATAACAGGCCAAAGAAGGTCAGCAGCTTTCCCACCCTTACAACAAAGGGTCTGTTGCGGCCCGCCGGGCCATCGTTGACGCCTGGTGGCTCAGACATAGATGCCAAGATGCGGCGGAGGTGAAGGGGGCGCGAGAGCCCTCCTCGGGACGACGGAACGGAGCAGATGCCTCTCGGCTGTGACCCACCCTTTCCCGAGAGGCTGGGGCGACGCGACGGACCGCGTCTCGGCTGCAATGTTGTGCGCACGCAACGGAATGTCGGCTTGGCGCCTCTGATGTGCCTCTAAAGACAACGAGCCAACCAGCCCGGACATAAGGTGTGATTCTTGCATATGCGCAAGACGCCCCCCTCTGGTCCTCCATGTTCTGGCGCTGCCCGGATGCCCTCCCAGTGGACCGGGAATGAGGTCTTGCTGATACGGTACCCCCACACCGGCGAAGAGGTGGACCTGTGCTATGCAAGTGCCCACTCGTGAGGCGCCTGAAGCCATCAATAGGCGTGGGCCTAATGCTCGTCGCGATGGCGTGTCACGACGACAACAGTCCTGCGATGCAGGTCGCCTCAATCACCCTTTCTCTCGACAGTGCGCGACTCCTCGTGGGCGACTCTCTCCGCCTCACGGCAACGGTTCGCGACCAGGCGGGAACGGTGGTTACTGGCCCGGCCATTACCTGGAGTAGTTCCTCCCCAACTGTCGCCGCTGTCCAGACACCGGGGATTGTACACGCCTTGGCTCGAGGAGAGACGAGAATTACAGCGACGACCGAAGGTGTTTCCGCCGATGCGCTGATATTGACAGCCCTCCCGGAAGTGATGGCCGACACCATCCGAGGCGACACCGCAGACGCGGTCGAAGCAGGGCGGGCTACTACCGTGACGATTCCGGCGGGCATGCTCCCGCCAGGTACCTCGGTGCGGGTAGAGGAGTTGGACTCACCTTCCGACGCCGCGGGTCACACGCTTGTCGGTTCGTCTGTCCATCTCACCGTCGAGCCGCCTGCCACGTCAACGTCAGGCCAGAGTCGCGCGGCCTCGTCTCCTTCTGGCCTAGCCACAATGACCATCCAGCTGACGACCGACGCAGTGTCCAGCCAATCGGCGCTTCGGGGGTGGCTGCGTGCCAACGTCAAGACGGCGGCGTCTCTCGACTACTTCTTTGCGCCGAACCAGATACTCCCCCGCACCACGCTGAGCGGGAAGTCCGTTCTCGACCTGTTCTTCGACGTCTCTCTGCCCAGCACCGGTGGCAACGTGGTGCTAAGCGTGACCGATGTGACCCTGGTGTGTGGTGACCAAGCCGGGTTCTTGTACACACCTGGCTACGGCAAGTCGCCTCCAGGCCCTGCGGATGAATCCAAGATCCCGCTCGTGCTTGTGCACGGATGGCAATGGCGCAACACGACCTGCGAGTCCTTCGCGAACGACTGGTGGCCGGAAGATCACACTTGGAGCGATCTCATAAGTCTGATCAATCAGGACCCGACGCTCTCCAAGGCCTACCAGATCTGGCTATTCAAGTATCCGACGGTGCAGAACATCTCGGTATCGGCGCGACAGCTCCGTCAGCAGTTTGATGCCCACATCGGGAAGCCGTCCGTCATCTTGGGCCACAGCATGGGGGGTGTGGTCGCCGCCTATGCCACTGTGAACGACTCAGCATCTCAAGCGATGCGCGGGTCACACCTTCTCACAATGGGAGCACCCCTTGCAGGCACTCCACTGGCCGTTCAGGACTGGCAGGATGTCGTTGAGAATCAGGCCTTTCTCTCGTGCGCCGGCCCAGTCTGGGGCAGCGTAGAGTTCTTCGCTAGAGGAGCCTTCATGGACGACAGCCCAGGGGTTCGCGACCTCGCCCCGAACTCTTCTACGATCCAATTCATCCAAGGCCGGCTCGGCAACATCGCCGACAAGATATCCACGTGGGGAGGAGACCTTTCCCTGACTGACCTTCCGCGGCTGATCACTGAGGGCACTGACGAAGCACCCATGGCCCTGGGGAATTGCGTGTTGCGAGCACTCGGTGTGCCCGACAACGATGGCCTTGTGGCTGTGACGAGCGCGCGCAGCATCGTGGGATCATCACCCGGTGCAACCGTGCCAGGAGCGAGTCACGAAGAGCTCAAGAGCGCGCCGGTGCTAGAGGAGACAATCATCCCCCGTCTCCGATCCCTATCTGCAACCGTCCAGTCGGTAAGGGTCTCTCCGGCCCAGGCGACGCTTGACGTCGGCGGCACGCAGCAGTTTGTCGCGACTGTCAAAGACGCTGACGGGAACACACTGACTGACCGAACGGTCACGTGGTCGTCGAGCGACAACTCTGTAGCCACCGTGGACGCTTCCGCGGGTGTCGCGAAGGCAGTGGCAGCCGGCACCGCGATGATCACCGCAACGAGCGAGGGGAAGTCTGGCTCAGCCACCCTTACTGTTGCGGCTCTTCCCAACAGCGCGGACCTGTCGATCACGAAGAATGGGCCGGGAACGGCCACGGCGGGTACCAACTTCAACTACACGATCGTGGTGAACAACACGGCCGGGTCGAGTGACGCGAGCAATGTGATTGTGAAGGACACGCTGCCGGCTGGGCTTACGTTCGTGTCGGCTCCGTCCGCAACAGGGACGGTGGTGTACAGTGCAACGGACAGGGTGTTGACGTGGGTGGTGGGCACGCTAGCGGCGAGTGGGAGCGGGAGCCTGACTCTCACAGTGACGCCGGGCGGGGCCGGAACAGTGAGTAACCGCGCGTGGCTGAGCAGCGCGACCCCGGATCCGAATGCAGCCAACAACCGCTCGACGGCGACCGTCACGGTTGTGGTACCTGTGCTCCAAGCACCGACCCTCCTGACGCCTGCCGACGGTGTGACGGGGACGACGGACAGTACGACGTTCAGTTGGACAACTGCCCCCGGCGCTTCGGACTACCAGATCGTCATATCACCGGCGCTGAGCGACCTCCCTCCCGACCGCTACACTGCGTGTCTTTCGGGCTACCCCACGTGCTTCTCGGCTACGGTGGCAGTCACCTCAGCCAGCCTGGATTCCTTGGTTTGGTGGAGATGGCTGGGAGACTTCGTGTTCGACCCCGGAACCACCTACTACTGGCGGGTGCAGCCCATCCTCCAACTCCCGGACAGCCAAGTCCCGGGGAATTGGTCGACCATCTGGAGTTTCACGACCGCACCCATCCCCTCCAGCTCGCCCCGAGTGAGTTACTCCGGTCAGTCTTCGCCTATGGCACTCGACCCACCTTGGCTAGGTGGCGCTGAGAAACCGGATAAGAGGGGGGTGTGGACTTGCGTGTGGACGCCAGGATGAGGAAATTGGCATTTCTTGCCCCGCGCACAGGCGAGGAATGCACATATGCGCACACCGGCGTGCCCGCAGCATCCGGGTGGTCGTGTCTGGCGTGACGGACGGTATGGGAAGAACGGCCAGTACCAGCGCTGGCGGTGCGTGCCGCCGGGTGGAACGCGCAGGGACTCGCACCTCTTCCAGCCGACTCCACTGCCGCGGAAGGCGGTCGGCGGTGGGTGCATGGAGTGCGACCGGAGATGGAGCCCTGGAGACGGGCTGCCGTCGGCGCGAACAGATCGGTTCTCGCTGAGGGAGAAGGCCGAGGCGCTGGTTCAGATGGCCCACGGCACGACGTACCGCCAGGCTTCACGCCGTGCTCGCCGGCGGGCTCTCCAACGAGGTGGCGAGATCTCCGCCGACGGCCGAATCGCCGGCGACTGGGTGAGCATGTACGCCCCGATTCTCCAAGCCCAGCTACTGAACGACTACCCGAAGTACGGACGGTGGCCTGAGGTACTGGTACTGGACTCCGCGCCTTTCCACGGCCGGGCCAAGCGCTCCGACGGTCGCCCGAAGCCGTCGGGTCGTCACCTCTTCTCCGTCCTCGGCGCGCTCTCGTACGGCGAAGGCACGGTCGATGATGCGCACGCGCTGGGACGCAGGCCACGGATCTGGCGCTACGGAGTTGCCACGAGGGTCGACGTCGCCTCGTGGGTGGCGTTCTTCAGCCAACTCCCGGGGCAGCCCCTCTACGTCGTCTGTGACGGCCACCCAGCGATCGTGGGGGCGATCAACGCTCAGTGGCCGGGCATGCCCGTGTTCCGGTGCACGGCCCACCTCACCATGCAAGCCCAGGAGATCGTCCGACAGGCGGGGCTCCGGGAGACCCCGTTCGGGCAATCGATCAACGAGAAGACGTTCACCAGCGATTCCCGGTGGGGCTGGTTCCGACTGAACCTCGAGACGCTCGAGGAGGACGGCTACACCCAGTCGCTGAGCCGCAACCAGCGAAGCCAGCTCGACGCCCTCCGCCGATGGACGGAGGCGATTGCCCCCGAGGTCCAGTTCAACCTTGAGAATGAACACGCGCCTTGGAGCACGGGTGGGCTGGAGCGGCCGCTCAGGGTGGTGAAGAACTCGCTCTACGACCGGCGGTTCGCCCTACGGAACCCGGACCGGCTAAGTCACCTGCTCGTGCTCTTTCAGTTGGCGCAGATCGGGCTGGCCGACGCGCACCAGTGGGCGCATGTGCTTCACGACCAGCACCTCGGGTATCAGGGCGCTCCGCCGCCCCGGCGCTTGGTGGACAGGCCCGAGCTGTATCCCGGCTTGCGCGGAGGGCGGATACGTGCCCCAGGGTCGTAACGGGGTTAGGGCCGGAGACCCCGCCCGCCCGACTGCGGCGGCGCATGCTTCTGGGTGTAGTCCA